>Ga0207964_1000400_pt1 | contig 11825 bp, 12 predicted proteins | sample Knorr_S23_td_250_FD_185608 | JGI IMG/M metagenome (GOLD analysis project Ga0207964, IMG submission 185608) | Marine microbial communities from Southern Atlantic Ocean transect - Knorr_S23_td_250_ad_251m_LV_A (SPAdes) (version 2) | ecosystem: Environmental > Aquatic > Marine > Oceanic | place...
ATCACAGATGAGGATGCAAAGATCGCCAATAGGAAACCCGTAGCCAAAGATTTTGGCAAATAGTTCATATTTCTCTCCTTAATAATAAAAAATAAAAATCCATCATACTTAAATGCGGATATTAAGAAGTTTATACTTTTTTGAAGAATAGTACAAATTTAACTAAATTACTAAGGCCAAATAAAACTACATCATAAATTCATCAATTCAACACAAAGCAAATTAAGTTACTCAATAAAATTAAGATATTTGGTCTCCTAGGGCTATTGTGAGATTAGCCATAAATGATAGTAGTTCCTCTCACATCAAAGTTCTCCTTTTCTTTGATTGACTACTACCGCCCTATCCTGTCAAAAGATTTAATTTTCAACTAGATCTATCTCAGATTTTTCAAAATCAATGATTCTTTTTTTGATTTTATTTGGTACAGAAGCTTTTTTATTTTTTACGTAATCAAACATAACCACCTTGGCATCACCAATAGCAACAAGTCTTTGATACTCATGACTAACTACAGCATACTTCATAGTAAAGTATTCACCAGCTATTAAATCAACTCTTGCCCCTATGGATATTGTATCTGGGTATGAAAGCGGATAGATAAATTTACATTGAGTGGATGCCAAAATTGTTGAAATTCTTGTTTCTGAAAACAGGTTATCTGAATTATTTTGTTCAAAATAAGCTATTCGAGCTTTTTGAAAATATTTGAAATATTCAACATTATTGACGTGCTGCAGAGCATCCATGTCTCCCCATTCAACATTCATGTCAATTACAAAAGAGTAGTCACTTAGCAATTTATCCATCAGCAAATTTTATTATAGAAAGTGAAATCTAATGGCACTAATAGTAGATCAAAATGAATTAATGACAAGCCACCCCAAACTTCTTTAAACGCCAGTAGTTGTATGGCAAAGGTGTAACAAACCCTGCTAATAGCATAAAAGGAATAACCCACCAAGTAAGAAATGCGCCGCCTGTGAGCAATACATCTGTCAAGTTCATAGCAAGCTCCATAGCAATCATTGATATAAAACTCATACCAATAGCGGTCTTAAATGCCAGTCTTATTGCCATTTGTTTAGTAAGAATAATGGTCTCTAGTGCAATACTAGTCAGAAGACCGTTAATTATTGCAAGTGTCATAACCTGCCAGACTGACCAGCTATGCTCTATATTTTGAAATACATAAATAGTACCAAAATCACCAATCGAACAGCCAATTAAGCACCAAAGCGTATTAATTCTACTACGTTTCCAGGTATGTTTACAAAGCCAAAAACCGTCATTAATTGCTGGAATCAATTTCATCCTATCTCCTACTTAAATCTCTCATCATATTTACATCCTGTTACAAATATAATTAATGTAAAGGTGAGTAGATTTTTCATTGCTCACAATATACGCTTTTTATATGTAAAAAAGATGCAGTTTTTGTGAGAGTATTTTCAACAAAAACCAATGAAGTTATGAGTTTATTTAACAAAAAAAGGCTCTCATCTCTGAAAGCCTTGTAGGATATGGTGGGGCGTGAGCGATTCGAACGCTCGACCAGCGGATTAAAAGTCCGATGCTCTACCAACTGAGCTAACGCCCCCAATTAAAAACGAGAAATTATACTGAACAAGGGTTCATTAATCAATCGTATATTAGCCTTTATTAACTGCTTCTTTTAGTAGTTTTCCAGGCTTAAAAAAAGGCACAAATTTTTCAGCAACTTCGGTCTTTTCACCAGTCTTAGGATTAATACCCATTCTGCCTTTTCTGTGTCTCTTTTGAAAACCACCAAAACCTCTAACTTCAACACCTTTGCCAGAGACAATCGCTGAACTTATTTCCTCTAAAATAATTTCAACTGAATGCTTCGCTTCAGAACGAGTAATCTTTATTTCTTTTGAAACGGCTTCAATGAGATCTATTTTTTTCATATTTTAAGACGCTACTATGCCCAGGCATAGTAGCTCAAAGTTTATATTATTTATCTTTTGCTTCTTTTAGAAGGTCACCTAGAGTTGATCCAGAAGCTTGCGTTGATTGACTATTATAGTCATCCATAGCAGCTTTCTCTTCGACAGAGTCTTTTGCCTTCATGCTAAGGTTAACTTTTCTAGTTCTCTTATCAATCATTGTGATTGCAACCTCTACCTCTGAACCTTCTTTTAATACTGTTGAGGCATTTTCAACTCTATCTTGAGAGATTTCAGAAGCTTTAAGGTATCCAGTGATGCCTTCAGCAAGCTCAATAACTGCTCCTTTTGCATCCACATTTTGAATAGTTCCTTTAACTATAGAACCTTTAGAGTTCGATGAGGCGTATTGAGAGAAATTATCAGATGTTAACTGCTTAATGCCTAGTGAGATTCTTTCTTTTTCAGCATCAATATTAAGGATAACTACATCAAGTTCTTGTCCCTTAGAGTAGGTTGAAACAACTTGATCTGCTGATTGTTTCTCCCATGAAATATCAGCCAAGTGAATAAGTCCATCTATTCCACCTGGAAGCCCAACAAAAAGACCAAAATCAGTAATCGATTTAACGGTTACATTGATTGTGTCACCCTTATTGTGAGATGACTCAAAAGCCTCCCACGGGTTTTCTTTTGCTTGCTTCATGCTCAGGGAAATTCTATGTTTTGACTCTTGAACATCTAGAACGACAACATCAACTTCCTGACCAAGCTTAACAAACTTCGAAGGTCTTGCATTTGCATTTGTCCAATCCATTTCACTCACGTGAACTAATCCTTCAACGCCCTCTTCGATTCTAACAAATGCGCCGTAATCAGTCAGATTAGAGACTACACCAGAAACTTTCTTGCCCATAGGAAGGCGCTCTGAAATGTTGTCCCAAGGACTTGGAGTCAACTGCTTAAGCCCTAGTGAAACTCTCATTTTCTCTTTGTCATAGTTCAGTACTTTAACGGTAATTTTGTCACCAATTGAGAGCTTCTCTGATGGGTGATTAACCCTTTGCCATGAGATATCAGTAATATGAAGAAGTCCGTCAACTCCACCGAGATCAACAAAGGCGCCGTAATCTGCAAGGTTTTTAACAATTCCCTCTATCTCTTTTCCAGTATCAAGATTCTCAATTAGGGCTTCTCTATCTGCAGAATTAACCTCTTGCATTACTGCCTTTCTAGAAATAACAATATTATTTCTAACTTCATCCATCTTAATGACGAGAGCTTCAATCTCTTGACCTAACAAGAAATCAAAATCTTTGACCGGTCTAACGTCAACTAGGGATCCTGGTAAGAAGGCCTTAATAACACCAATGTCAACCGTCATACCGCCTTTAACTGAACCTGTAACAATACCCTTAACAACTTCTTTTGAGTTCATCGCAGCTTCAAGCTCCTGCCACATCTTAATGCGCTTGGCTTTTTCTCGTGATAGAAGAGTATGGCCTAGGCCATCATCAATAGATTCAAGTGCGACTTCAACGACATCACCTTCAGTGATTTCTAGTTCGCCTTTGACATCTTTAAATTCGTTTAATGAAATGAAACCTTCAGACTTAAGACCAACATTAATAATCGCTTTTTCACGATTCATGCTGACTACTGTTCCCATTAACAGGGCACCAGGTTTTACGTTTTGTTGTATTTCGCTATTCTCAAATAGCTCGGAAAATGATTCTGACATATTATCTCGATGTTGACCGCTAATTGTTAAGGTATATCGGTTTAAACTTAACTCTTATCGGGTTAATTAAAAAAAGGTTTGACCGCTCAAACCTTAACTAGCGCCATTACTTTCGTAACCACTTCATCAACCGTTAGATCTGATGTATCTATGATTAATGCTTCTTTAGATGGCTTAAGAGGTGAGTGTTTGCGACTAGCGTCCCTTTCATCTCTTTTCTTAACGTCTTCTAAAGTGTGCGAAATGTTACCAGTAATACCTCTTTGGTGCAACTGTTTTAGCCTTCTTTTGGCCCTTTCCTTAACATTTGCAGTTAAAAAAACTTTATAGGGTGCATCTTTGAAGACAACAGTACCCATATCTCTTCCATCGGCAACAAGGCCAGGTAGTTTTCTAAACCCCTGCTGCCTGATCAGTAATGACTCTCTAAGGGGGCCAATCATTGCAAACTTTGACGCAAGCTCTGCAGTTTTTTCTGTTCTGAGTTCAGAAGAGACTTCATGATTATCGAGATAAACCTCTAAGACTTTACTCGCAGAATCTGACACAAACTTGAGATCAAGATTTGAAGCCAGATCTAATAACTCTTCAGTCATATCAAGATGGATATTTCGCTTGGAGGCCGCTAATGCGAAAGCACGATAAATTGCACCAGAGTCTAATATATGCCATTTGAGCTGATCTGCAACAATATTAGCAACCGTTCCTTTTCCAACTCCACTCGGTCCATCAATTGTCAAAACTGGAATCATACTGAGTTGCTAGAAATCCTATTTTGCATCATTTCTCAAACTCGGGCCTCATATGAGGAAAAAATAACACATCCCTGATAGATGGGGAGTTAGTAAACAACATAACTAGGCGATCAATTCCGATACCCTCTCCTGCTGTTGGCGGCATGCCATACTCTAATGCTCTTATATAGTCAGCGTCATAGTGCATTGCCTCATCATTCCCTGCATCCTTTTCGTTAACTTGGTCACGAAATCTTTGTGCCTGGTCTTCAGAATCATTAAGTTCTGAGAAGCCATTAGCAATTTCTCGTCCACCAATAAATAGCTCAAATCGATCCGTTATAAATGGATTGTCATCATTTCTTCGTGACAGCGGCGACACTTCAGTGGGGTACTCAATTACAAACGTAGGCTGAATAAGTTTTTCTTCAGCCGTTGCCTCAAATATTTCAATTTGAATCTTTCCAAGTCCCCAACTCTTTTTGACATCGATACCGAGAGATTGAGCGGTCTTTTTAGCATTACCCTCTGATAAGTCTGAGGCTGAAAGATTTGGGTTGTATTTCAAAATTGAATCAAAAACACTTATTCGCTCAAAAGGCTTTGAAAAATCAAACTCGTCACCCTGATAATGAATTATTTTCGATTCACATACATCAACAGCGATGCCTCTCAAGAGGTCTTCAGTAAGGTCCATATAGTCATGATAGGTTGCATAAGCCTGATAAAACTCAGCCATTGTAAATTCTGGATTGTGCCTAGGGGAGAGCCCTTCATTCCTAAAGTTTCGATTGATTTCAAAGACTCTATCTAAGCCGCCAACAACAAGCCTTTTAAGATAAAGTTCAGGGGCAATTCTTAAGTATAGATCCATATCCAAAGCGTTGTGATGCGTGACGAAAGGTTTGGCAGCAGCGCCCCCAGGAATGACCTGCATCATTGGCGTTTCGACCTCAAGATAATCATGGTCGAGGAAAAATTGCCTAATATAAGAAATGATTTTAGATCTAAGCTTAAACACTCGCCTAGAGTCTTCATTCATGATAAGGTCAACATATCTCTGTCGATAAATGGTTTCTTGGTCTGATAAGCCATGAAACTTTTCAGGTAATGGCCTTAGAGACTTAGTTAGAAGTCTAATCTCGCTGACTCTAATTGAGAGCTCTCCAGTTTTTGTTTTAAAGAGGGTGCCTGTGGCTCCAATAATGTCTCCTATATCCCATTTTTTGAACTGCTCGTTATAGTAGCCATCTTCAAGCTCATCCCTAGTAACAAACAATTGGATTTGACCTGATGTATCCTGGAGTTGGACAAAGCTAGCCTTACCCATAATTCTTTTTAACATCATGCGCCCAGAGACAGTTACCGAAGCATTGCTTTCTTGCAATTCTTCATTGGTTTTACTGTCAAATTTATTATGAATCTCAGAGGCTAAATTTAGCGGTTTAAAGTCATTAACATAAGGATTACCAGACTCTCTGAGTAATGCTAATTTAGATTTTCTCTCTGCTATTAATTTGTTTTCGTCTAGATCGCTCACAGTTATCCTATTGTGTTTTTGATTGTTCAATTTCTTGTTTAGCTAGCTTTTTCGCTTTCGCAAAATCTTTGTCAGCCAAATCGCTTTTTCCGAGTCTTTTGTATACAGAACCTCGATTATAGTATGCCTGATAAAAATTATTATCTAAATCGATTGCATGGTTCAAGTCTTTCAAAGCCAGATTGTCATCTGCTATTTTAGTGTATGCATTGCCCCGATTATAATAAGCTGCAATATATTCTGGATCGATTGAAATAGCTTTAGAATAAGTTTTGATTGAATCTTTGCTTTTATTGAGGCGATCATAACAGTTTCCAAGGTTATTTAATGCACCAACATCATCTGGCTTAAGCTTTAGCGCAGATTTAAAAAATCTAATCGCCTCATCGAAGTTCTCCTTTTCCTGTTCCATATAGGCTAGACAGAAATAAGCCTCTGAGCTGTTTGGGTTAGCTTTAATAGCTTTCGCCATAGATTCATAGGCTAGATCACTATTTCCTTGTTGCAGATGCAAGTTGCCAAGGTTTAAGTGCGTATTAGCTGCCAAATCCTGAGTTAATGATTTGTGATTTAAAAGAGCATTCCAAGACTGAATAGCTTGAGAGAGTTGGTCATTTTTTTGATGAGCATAAGCCTCAACAATCAAATCACTGATTTCGTATTTATTCATATGGGCATTTGTTTACTTTAATAATTTTTTTGCCCTCTCAAGATCATCGGACAGATTGACTGTTTTTTCTTTATTTTTTCTTGTAGATCGAAACAAAAACAATAAAGATAAAATTAAAACCAACAGAGGTGCAAACCATAATAGATAGGTCTTGATATTGACTGGGGGCTTATAAACAACAAAATCACCATAACGCTCCACCATGAATGAATAGATCTCAGAGTCAGACTGATTATCTAAAATCATTTCACGCACCTTCTCTCTAAGGTCTTTTGCAAGCCCTGAATTAGACCCGCCAATACTCTGTCCCTGGCAGACTGGACAGCGAATATTCTCAATTAATTGGGTGTAACGACTTTGTTGCTCTTCAGTTTCAAAGATACTGGCCTCTATACTTTCAGCAAAAGGCGCCTGAATAAGCAAAAATCCAATGACAAAATGAATAAAATAACGCATTAGTAAAGCTGTTATTTAAAGTTACAATTTTAACTTATGCCACTTATAACCTTAGACAATATTTCTCTGAGATTTTCAGAAAAAGTAATCCTCGACGAGATCAATGCAACCATTCATAAGGGTGATAAGATTGGACTTATTGGACGAAATGGTGAGGGTAAATCAACCTTTTTAAAGCTCTTAGCTGGACTCATTTCAGCAGATGATGGTGATTTAAAAATTCAAAACAGAACAACAATCAGCTACCTAGAGCAGCAACCACCGGAAGATAATAGCGATACTCTTTTTAATATAGTTGCCCATGGGCTTGGTGAAACCGGAAAACTCATTGCCAATTATCATGACTCTCTAAAAGAGAGAAATGATTCTAAAAGCTCCAAATTACAAGAACAAATCGAAAGTGAAGATTTGTGGCATTATCTCCACAAGATTGAAACGATTTTAAATCGATTTCAGCTCAAATCAGACTCTCAGCTCTCAACACTTTCTGGCGGATTGAAAAGAAGGGTCATGCTTGCAAAAGCAATTATCCAGGAGCCGGATATTCTTCTGCTAGATGAGCCCACCAATCATATGGACATAACAGCGATTCTTGATCTTGAAAAAATGCTCAAGGATTTTCATGGCACCCTCATACTTATTAGTCACGATCGATCCTTTGTTAAAGGGATAGTCAATAAAATTTTTGATCTGGATAGAGGAAGACTCTCAATCTTTGACTGTGGTTATCAGGACTACCTTAAGCGCAAAGACATTCTTCTTAATAGTGAAGAACTTGAAAATGCTAGATTTAATAAAAAACTTGCCCAAGAAGAATCATGGATTCGCCAAGGAATTAAGGCAAGAAGAACTCGAAATGAAGGCAGAGTTCGAGCACTTGAGGCCATGCGAAAAAAATTTATTAACACGCGCAAGAGGCAAGGAAACGTCAAAATTCATACCTTGGAAGACGAGAAGAGAGTCTCAAAAATTGTTTTTGAAGTTAAAAATATAAGCTACTCAATTGAAGATCTTGAACTCGTTAAGCAATTTTCACTTCTCGTTTTAAAGGGTGAAAAAATTGGAATTATTGGAGGTAACGGATCAGGAAAATCAACACTAATTAAGCTCTTACTGGATGAGTTAAAGCCCAACGAAGGAAATATAAGAAGATCTAAAACTATTCAACTAGCTTACTTTGACCAGATGAGGGAGACACTCGATCCAAATCTAAAAGCGATGGACTTTGTATCTGGAGGAAAAGACTACATCGATATTAATGGAAAAAGTAAACATGTCATTGGCTACCTAAGACAATTTTTATTCACAGGAAAACAGGCGATGTCTCCAATCAAAATGTTTTCGGGAGGTGAAAAGAATCGACTTATGCTCTCTAAGATCTTATCTCAGCCTGCCAATTTACTTGTTCTTGATGAACCAACCAACGACTTAGATGTCGAGACACTAGAGCTATTAGAAGAGATGTTAGTTGATTATGAAGGAACATTAATCTTAATATCTCACGATCGGACTTTCCTAAACAATATTGTAAGCTCGACTATTGTTATGGAAGGTAACTCAATAATTGAACAATACAATGGTGGATACGATGACTACATTCTGCAGAAAGATGATAGAAGCAAATCTAAATTCACTGAGTCAAAAGATATTAAAGCCAAACCTAAAAAATCTTCTCAAAAGCTCTCATACAATGATCAGCAGCTATTAAAATCTTTACCTGGAAACATCGAAGACTTAGAGAATGAGATTTCGATGGCTCAGAAATTGCTATCTGATCCTGATTTTTATCAAAATCCAGATGCTCAAAATCTGACAATTAAACTTAAGTCTATGGAAAAAGAATTAGAGTTACTTTATGACAAATGGAGTGAATTAGATAGTGGACAATAACAACCTTCCATTAATTGTGGATCTTGATCATACTCTTATTGATACTGACTTGTTATTTTTATCTTCTCTGGGTGTTCTATCCAAAAGACCATGGCTTATAGGTCATTATTTTTATTGGCTTTCAAAAGGAAAGGGATTTCTTAAGGACCAACTTGTCAGAAGGTTTGAAATCAATATTCCTGAATTGCCCTATAACGATAATGTCATCAGCTACATTATGGAGCGCAAAAAACAAGGCTGTAAAATTGTCCTAGCGACAGCCTCACACAAGAACTATGCATTTGCTGTTGCAAAACATCTGAAGATTTTTGATGATGTCATGGCCACCAATAAAGACTATAATTTATCAAGCCAAAATAAGGCTGATACTTTAGTCGAACGCTTTGGAGAGAAAAACTTTGACTATATGGGAGACCACATGAGAGACCTTCCAGTTTGGGAGGTGTCAAGATTGTCAATCATTGTCAATGCAACCAGTCGAATCATTAGTAGCACAAAGCATTTAAAAACTATTGTTCTGTCAAATAAGTCCTAAGAACCCTCAACCAGATAAGACAGACCAGATAGCAATACAAAAATCACAAAGGTAGCACTTAAAACCCATGTTGCAATTTTAGAAAGGGCAATGTTTTTTCCCATTACACGAGTATTGAATAGCCAGATTAGGTAACTAACAATGAGTGCAGCAATTAGAAGTCTTAATATAAACATAGATTCAAGTTATTTCTTTAAAGATTCTCGTATTTTAGTCGCTAACTTAAGGTTGATGCCGACTACTTTTTGAAGTTCATCAATACTGGCGTTTTCAATTTCTTGAATACCACCAAAATGATTTAAAAGCGCGCTCCTTTTGTTAACGCCAACTCCCTTGATAGTCTCTAGGGAAGACTTAGTTCTTTTCTTGGCTCTTTTTTTGCGGTGATTTTTGATGGCAAAACGATGAGACTCATCCCTGATATGATTGATTAGAAGGAGAGCGGGATCAAAAGGCGACAGGTTGATCTTCTTAACTTTTTCTTCTTCAACAGTGATAAGGGTTTCAAGCCCAGATTTTCTGCCCTCCCCTTTTGCAATCCCAACCAATAACACGTTATCTATACCAATTGAATTCATAACCATGATAGCTTGATTGAGCTGCCCCAGTCCACCATCAATAAAGATAATATCTGGCATTTTTTTATTTGACTCTTGAAGCCTAGAATACCTTCTAAAGACAGCTTGATTAATTGCTGCATAATCATCACCTGGAGTAATATCTTTGATATTAAATTGTCTGTACTCACTTGTCTTAGGGGAGCCTTTTTCAAAGACGACACATGAAGCGGTAGTTGCCTCACCCATCGTGTGACTAATATCAAAACACTCCATAACCTCCGGTAGCTTATCTAAAGCGAGTAATTTTTGGATAGCCTCGAGTTGTTTCTTTTTGGTGAACTTAAGAAGAAGTCGCTGCTTTAAATTTTCTTTAGCGTTTAATGTAGCCAGTTCTAGAAAATGCTTTTTGTCAACTCTTGGAAGGTGGATTAGCTTTGTTGAGAGCCCATCTTGTAACAAGGTTTTATCTTTTAGTTTGTGACTAATGACAATTTCTTTAGGTGTATTCTTGCCAAGGTAATACAAAGGTAGAAATGCACTTAATACTGATTCACAGGAATCATTTTTTGCATTTTTTGGAAAGAAGGTTTCACTCCCAATCTGCTTTCCAGATCTGACAAATACAATTTCAATACAGTGGACCTGTGATTCTTTTACAATACTTAGAACATCCATGTTGGATGTAAATTGAGAGCTATGCCTTTCCTGAATAGTTCTTAAGTTAATCAGCTGATCTCTATAGTTTGCTGCCGCTTCAAAATCAAGCTCAGTGGATGCCGTTTTCATTTTTTTTGAAACCTCATTTAAAAGTTTAGTTGACTTTCCATTCAAAAAAAGACTCACCAATTTGACATCTTGCTGATACCTTTCATCGGAAATTTTTCCAACACAGGGAGCACTACAAAGACCAATCTGATACTCTAAACACGGACGGGAGCGAGCCCTATAAAAACTGTTACTACACTGCCTGACCTTAAAGATTTTTTTAAGTAGAGTAAGAGCATCTCTTGCAGCATACTTTGATGGATAAGGTCCAAAATAATGGTAATCTTTGTTCTTTTTTCCTCTATACATCCCAAGCCTTGGGTGAGCATCATTACTTATATAGACATATGGATAGCTCTTCGAATCTTTAAGAAGAATGTTATATTTTGGCTTGAACTGTTTAATGAGGTCGTTTTCAAGAAGCAATGCCTGAGTTTCAGTTTTGGTTAAGGTAATTGAAAAATCATGAATATTTTTTTGTAATAACTGAGTTTTTTCATTCTGTGATGACTTATTAAAATAATTAGAAACTCTATTTTTTAAGTTTTTTGCCTTACCCACATAGATGACATTTCCTGATTTATCAAGCATCTTGTAGACACCAGATTCTTTTGTCAAATTTTCTAATTTTAATTTTAGATTTTGGTTTTGCATTTCACTTATTTTTTTTACAGTTATAGTACAATAGCGTCATGAAAATTGTCCTTAATATTTTAAAGGCATTCCTGGTTAATTTTCTCTTTATCGGGATACTGCATGCTGCAACCGAATGTCCTTCTATTTCACCGAAGTCAGCAGGAGACTCTCCACCTGAGCAAGTAGAAGCAATTATTAATGATATTGTTTGCTCTTTTATTGATTTACAAAGTCAAAATAATGGAACATTTCAATCTACTTTGAATCTTACTAAAAAGAAAATTCTTCCTTATATTGATATAGCACAAAGCACTGAACTTGCCTTGGGTAATTACTGGAGTGAGCTTGATAGCACACAAAGAAAAATATTTGAAAGAGATATCAAACA
>Ga0207964_1000401_pt1 | contig 11809 bp, 8 predicted proteins | sample Knorr_S23_td_250_FD_185608 | JGI IMG/M metagenome (GOLD analysis project Ga0207964, IMG submission 185608) | Marine microbial communities from Southern Atlantic Ocean transect - Knorr_S23_td_250_ad_251m_LV_A (SPAdes) (version 2) | ecosystem: Environmental > Aquatic > Marine > Oceanic | place...
CAATTCCTGCTGCATCTACCATTTTAGCCATGGTAAAGTCATAGGCGGTAAGCATACTTATCTTTTCACCATTTCGCTTCATTTCCTGAAGTACATTGGTGGTAATTCTTTTGTGTACAGACATATTATTCTGTTTCCGGTTTGGGTGTTTCAATAAATAGTGAATCAACTCTTCTTAAAGTATCTGTTTGTAAAACGTCTACTTGCAAAGAATCTGTTTGTAATGAGTTTGTATTTAAAGAGTCGACAGGTAAAAATAAGCTATCTGAGGTACAAAACATTGTTAAAATAGAATCAATAAAGTGTTGCTCTTCAACTTTTTTGTCAATCACCTTTTGAAATAATTCGATTTCAAGGTTTTCGAAATGCATTCTTACATTAGAAATCGAGTCGGTAAGTAATTTGTTTTCAATTTTTAGTTGTCTGCTCTCCAGTGTTTTTTTGATTACTTTGTGACTTAGATCCATTAAAAGATCTACCTGATTGGTATCTACAGCAGATTTGATAATTGCGTATTGAGAATTCTCTTTATCGAGTTGCTCATTGATTAAACGCATTGTTTTTAATTGATTTTCAAGAATCCGAATCGCATTTTGTAATTCCAAAGCACGTGCATCAAGCGATTGTTCCAGATTTATTTTTAAGTCTTCGTTTTCTTTGATCAGGGTTCTTACTTCATCGTCGGTTAAGTAAATTTTAGACTTATCTCTGTAGAGCTCATCCGCATAAATATTGAAGTAATCTACACGACCTTTTGTTTCCGGACCGATGAACAAGCCAAAACTTCCTTCATTTAAACCTTCAATTCTGAAACTGTAAACCAGAACCCCGTTCATGTAAAGGTCGTGGTCTGTACCGTTTGTGCGGATATTAATATCGTTGTATTCATTAATTCCTTTAACTGCGGTGTTTTTTATCCAGCCGTCTTTTCCTTCCGTACTAATAATTTGGTAGCGTCCTTCAACCAATTGGCGAATTCTAAATCGGTGAAATTTGTTGATGTCACAGATAATTGCTGATTGCCCATCATTACTTGCTCTAAAAATTAATCCTAAACTTTGATTTGCTTTTTCTACAGGTCCTAACATTAAGGATGTTCGAATACCAAATGTAGTCAGATCGTTTTCCCAACTTGCCATGATCGCGTAAGGACTGCCAATCTTTGTTCGATTCATAAAGTATTCCCCTTTATCAAAAACAAAAAAGTTGTCATCATTCGTAATTACCGGCCATACATCATTTAATTCACTAAATGATTCTTCCAGCATCATTTGGTTCAGCTTAATATGAACGGTTTGCTGTGCAGAAGCAGTAAAACTTATCAATAGGAATAGTGCATAAAGGCACGATAATTGTTTCATAGATCGAAATTCTTTTGACTAACAAAAGTAAGAAAATATTGTACCTTTGTAATAATGATAAGAAAAACACTAATTGTACTATGTTTACCGGCTTTTTTAGCTTCTTGTAATAATGATTTGGAGATTACTGCCGACTGGAAAGATGTTCCTGTAGTTTATGGGATTTTAAATGCTCAGGATACCGTTCACCATGTTAAGTTAAATAGAGCTTTTTTAGGTCAGGGAGATGTTATGATGATGGCTCAGGAATTCGATTCACTTTATTACAATGAAGAAAAGACAGGACTTCGTTTGGTAGAGTATCGAAGTACTGCCGGGCAATTTGTTGAGACCAAATCAATAGAAATGCAGCCTACCGATGAGTTTGTGAAACCTGAGGGAATTTTTAGTTCTCCTGCACAAATTGTTTACAAAACAACGGAGCAGCTCGATCATAACAAGTTTTACACTGCAGAGGTGTACGATAAAGGTGTAGATTCTGTGATTGCCTCCAATACCGTTCCTATTGATGTATTAGGTTCTTTGCAAATGATAAAACCTAATTCATATTCTCCCTTAAATTTTGTGCCAAACAGTTATGTTTCAAAAGCAGAATGGCGGAGCGTGGAAGGAGGAAAACTTTACGAGTTAAAGATTCGTTTTCATTACGTTGAACAACAGATCGCCGATCTGTCCGATACGGTACATAAGTACATTGACTGGGTTTTTGCTTACCGTCAGTCTTCCGGCACCACAGGCGGAGAAAGTATGGGTATTACTATTGATGCAGAACAGTTTTTAAATTTTCTTGCGGTAAATATCCAGGAAGATCCCGATGTGTACAGACAGGTTGCCGGGATGAAAGGTGTGCATGGTGCTTCAGGTTTTTCGATTACACATTCTTGCATGGACTTTACCTTATTGGTTGCCGGTGAAGAATTATCGACTTACATCTTGTTAAATGAAAATTCGGGCTCCATAGTTACAGAAAGACCTGAGTACACAACTATTGAAAATGGACTTGGAATTCTCTCATCCAGAACTTCAGACTTTATTGAAGGAGTTAAGATCAATAATTTAAGTAATGATGAGATCACGATCAATGACATTACAAAACACCTGAATTTTGCTTATTTCCGATTGCTTGATGGCAATCAAATTGATACACTGTATGTAAATTAATCAGACATACTGTCATTTAAACTGTCATGTTTTGATCCATATTCTGTCAAAACATGACTTTTTTTAGGTGTGAAACATCCATTTTTCTAATGGCACAATGATTGACTTATGCTCAGTGAAAAAAACACAGAATTAATTAAACTTTAAGATATGAGTAAAATTATCGGAATTGACCTGGGTACTACAAACTCTTGTGTATCGGTAATGGAAGGTAACGAACCCGTAGTTATCGCTAACGCAGAAGGAAAAAGAACAACGCCATCAATAGTTGCCTTTGTAGAAGGTGGCGAGCGTAAAGTAGGTGACCCGGCAAAGCGTCAGGCAATTACAAACCCTCAAAAAACGATTTCTTCGATTAAGCGTTTTATGGGTGAATCATTTGATAAGTGTGCTAAAGAAATTAAGAATGTACCTTATTCAGTGGTAAAAGGAGATAATAACACACCTCGTGTAGATATTGACGGTCGTTTGTACACGCCACAAGAAATTTCAGCCATGGTTCTTCAAAAAATGAAGAAAACCGCTGAAGAATATTTAGGTCAGGAAGTTACTGAAGCAGTCATTACTGTTCCGGCTTACTTTAACGATTCTCAAAGACATGCGACCAAAGAAGCAGGTGAGGTTGCAGGATTAAAAGTTCGTCGTATTATTAACGAACCTACAGCAGCAGCATTAGCTTACGGATTAGATAAAAAAGATAAAGATGTAAACATCGCAGTATTTGACCTTGGGGGTGGTACTTTCGATATTTCTATCCTTGAATTGGGTGATGGCGTATTTGAAGTAAAATCTACCAATGGTGATACACACTTAGGTGGTGATGACTTTGATCAGGTGATTATCGACTGGTTGGCTGAAGAATTTAAAGCTGAAGAGTCTATTGATCTTCGTGATGATGCCATGGCACTTCAACGTCTAAAAGAAGCTGCAGAAAAAGCAAAAGTGGAATTATCTTCTTCAACGCAAACAGAGATCAATTTACCTTACGTTACTGCAACAGCTTCGGGTCCTAAGCACCTGGTAAGAACTTTAACGCGTTCTAATTTTGAGAAAATTGCTGATTCATTAATTCAACGCTCTATTGCTCCTTGTAAAAAAGCTTTGGCAGATTCAGGCTTAGACAAAAATGAAATTGATGAGGTGATCTTAGTAGGTGGTTCAACGCGTATTCCTGCAATTCAGGCTATTGTTGAAGAGTTCTTTGGTAAGAAGCCTTCTAAAGGAGTTAATCCGGATGAGGTTGTTGCTGTTGGAGCAGCCATCCAGGGTGGTGTACTAACAGGAGAAGTAAAAGACGTCCTTTTATTGGATGTTACACCTCTTTCTTTAGGGATTGAAACCATGGGTGCTGTATTTACAAAGCTTATCGATGCAAATACAACCATTCCTACGAACAAATCTCAGGTATTCTCTACCGCGGCTGATAACCAACCGGCAGTAGATATTCACGTGCTTCAGGGAGAACGTTCTATGGCAGCGGATAACAAAACAATTGGTCGTTTCCAGTTAGATAATATTCCACCGGCACAAAGAGGAGTTCCACAAATTGAAGTTTCTTTTGATATTGATGCCAACGGTATCATGAAAGTTTCTGCAAAAGATAAGTCTACAGGCAAGGAACAACACATTAAAATTGAATCTTCTTCAGGATTAACCGATGAAGAGATCCAAAAAATGCGTGATGAGGCAAAGGCTAATGAGGATGCTGATAAAGAAGTAAAAGAGAAAGTTGATAAGTTGAACGCTGCAGATCAGATGATCTTCCAAACAGAAAAGCAAATTGCGGAGTTTGGTGATAAATTGCCTGCAGACAAAAAACAACCTATTGAAGATGCCATTGCGGAATTGAAAAAAGCTCATGAAGCTCAGGATATTCCTGCTATTGACACGGCTATGGAAGCTTTAAATCAAATTTTCCAGGCTGCTTCTCAGGAAATGTATGCACAGTCAAATGAAGCCGGAGCAGATCCTCAGGCTCAAGCTCAAGAAGCTGAAGGTGCAACAGAAGATGTAACAGATGTAGACTTTGAAGAAGTGAAATAAATTTTTTCACAATAAAACACGGATTACAAAAGCCTCTCAATTTTGAGAGGCTTTTGTTTTGATTTGAAAATTTGATGATTTGAAAATTAACTCATCACCCGGCTGTGAGCCTTCAGTTTTTATCCTCCCCATTTTATGGGGAGGTGTCACGAAGTGACGGAGGGGTAGACCCTCATCCCTCATCCCTCATTACTTTCAACTTTTTTCTGAAAAGGTGGTTTTTTTAGTTATCTTCGTATCCATATTTGTATTTTATTTATTGTTTTTGTAAAAATTAATTTGATGAAAAAGATAGTATTATTGATGGCTTTTTGCCCTATGTCCTTGTGGGCCCAAATGAATCCGGTCGTTTTTCAGGAGTATGATTTAGACAATGGTTTGCATGTCATTTTACATGAAGATCATAGCACGCCTATTGTAGCGGTTTCGGTTTCTTATCATGTAGGATCTAAAAATGAAGATCCGGATCGTACCGGTTTCGCTCATTTTTTTGAGCATCTTCTTTTTGAAGGTTCCGAAAATATTGGAAGAGGGGAGTATTCAAAGTTGGTTCAGGAAAATGGAGGTGTGTTAAATGCCAATACCAGTTTTGATCGTACGTTCTACTATGAAATTTTACCTTCCAATCAATTGGAATTAGGCCTTTGGATGGAGGCAGAGCGTATGCTTCATGCCAAGATCGATCAGATCGGTGTGGATACACAAAGAGAAGTGGTGAAAGAAGAGCTTCGCGAGCGTAATGAAAACACACCTTACGGTTCTATCATGAACGAAGTGTTTGCACATGCTTATGAAAAACATCCATACCAATGGACACCGGGAGGTTCGCCGGAGTACATTAATCAGGCGAAGTTAGACGAGTTTATGGAGTTTTACAAAACGTTTTATGTTCCGCATAATGCGTGTTTGTCTATTGCAGGAGATATTGACCCTAAAAAGACAAAAGAGTGGATTGAAAAATATTTTGGTTCGATTAAAAAAGGAACACATGTAATTCCAAGACCCACGATCGTTGAGCCCGAAAAATTTGCTGAGGTAAGAGATACTGTTTATGATAACATTCAGTTGCCGGCTGTGGTTCAGGCATACCATGGTCCTGCTCAGGGAACAGAGGATGCTTATGCCGTTGAAATGATGAGTATGGTATTGTCGCAGGGTAAAAGTTCAAGACTTCAAAAAAATGTGGTTGATAAACAACAGAAAGCTGTGTACTCGGGTGCATTTCCCATGCCAACAGAAGATCCGGGATTGTTATTGATGTTTGGTATTGCCAATATGGGTGTTGAAGTTTCGGATCTTGAGCAATCAATGAATGCAGAGGTAGAAAAAATGACTGAGGATCTGATCTCTATCGAGGAATTTGAGAAGCTTCAGAATCAAATTGAAAATGATTTTGTAAGTGCCAATGCCTCTATGGCAGGGATTGCCGAAAGCCTTTCAGATTATTACCTGTATTATGGAGGTCAAACAAATTTAGTGAATACGGAGTTGGAGCGTTATTTAGAAGTAAGTCGTGAAGATATTTTGGCAGCTTCCAAAAAATACCTTCGTGAGGAAAATCGAGTAACGCTTCATTATTTACCTAAAGATTAAAGAATAGAAATATGAAAAAGATATTGTTTTTACTAAGCATCGTATTATGTGTTCCTGTAGTGGCACAAGACAGAAGTATCAGACCCGAGGCAGGACCCGCTCCTGAGATCCGTTTAGGTTCTACAGAGTCTTTCGTTATGGATAACGGATTGAAAGTTTTTGTGGTAGAAAATCACAAGTTGCCTAAGGTTTCCTTATCACTTCAATTTAAATACCATCCCGAACTTGAGGGAGATGCCGTAGGAGTATCTTCTATTGCAGGTGATCTGTTAGGTACAAAAACTGCAAGTCGATCTAAAGATGAAATTGACGCATCTGTTGATTATGTGGGTGCTTCATTGAGTGCCTCATCTACAGGGATTTATGCAAGTTCGCTTAAGAAGCATCTTCCCACTTTAATGAATCTGTTTTCTGATGTCATCCTGAATTCAGCGATTACGAAAGAAGAGTTTGATAAGTTGATCACTCAAAATAAATCCGCTTTGGCTGCTTCTTTAGATAATCCTGATCAGATCGCTGCGAATGTGACCGATGTAATGAATTTTGGTCCTGCACACATTTACGGAGAATTAATGACAGAAGAGACCCTGTCTAACATCACCCTGGAAGATTGTGAAACTTTTTACCAAACTTATTTTAGCCCCAAAGGTTCTTATTTGGCTGTTGTTGGTGATATTACTTTTGAGGAAGTAAAAGTTTTAATGAATAAATACATGGCTTCCTGGGAAGTAAAAGCCTATGAAAATGCGACTTACAGGGGAGTAAAAGCCCCTAAAGAAAATAAAGTTGCCTTAGTAAATAAAGCCGGTGCCGTGCAATCGGTCGTTAGTGTTACTTATCCCATAGACATTCATCCGGCTTCCGAAGATGCTTTAAAAGTAAAGGTGTTGGACAATATTTTGGGAGGAGGATCTTCGGGGCGTTTGTACAAAAATTTACGTGAGGATAAAGCCTACACTTATGGGGCTTATTCTGAAATGTCGGTTGATGAAACGGGTTCTTACTTTAATGCTTCAGCAAAAGTTCGAAACGAAGTTACCGATAGTGCCATTGTTGAATTATTTAAAGAGATCAACGAATTACGTGATGTAAAAGTTTCTCAGCAAGAGTTGCAAGGTGTTATCAATAATATGTCGGGTAAGTTTGCCATCGCATTAGAAAACCCTTCAACCGTAGCTCGTTTTGCAGTAAATACTGATTATTTAGGTTTAGCTCCTGATTATTATGCGACCTATTTACAAAGATTGTCTTCCATTACAGTTGATGATATTCATGAAGTAGCTCAGAAATATCTAAAACCCAACAATGCAAATATTGTTGTTGTTGGCGATGTAGATTATTTAAAAGAAAAGTTAGAAGTATTTGGAGAGGTAACTCTGTATGACAATTATGGCGTTGAAAAATCTCATCTGAAGGATGTACCTGAGGGAGTAAGTCCTGAAACGGTTATTGCCGGTTACATTGACGCCTTAGGAGGGGAGAAGAAATTAAAGAAGTTGAAATCATTAGAATTTCAGTACAGTGCAGAAGTTACCGGAGCTCCCGGAACATTGGAAATGGAAGTTTTACAACAAAAACCAAATTTATTCTCTATGTCGATGAAGATAATGGATATGACGATTCAAAGACAATATGCTAACGAAACCGGGGGGTTTAACGATGGAATGCAAGGTAAAACAGAAATGACTGCAGAAGAGTTAGCAGAAGTTCGGCAAGAGTATGAATTGGCATCAGAATTAAATTATTTTGATATGTACACTGCGGAGCTTAAAGGTATTGATGTTCTGGACGGGGAAGAGGTGTATGTGCTGATTAGAACAGATCTAAAAGGAAATAAAGGAACAGAGTATTACAGTATTTCAAGTAAGTTTTTGGTAAAATCAGAATCTGTAGTAGAAACACCTCAGGGTGATATGATTCAATCCACTTTGTACAAAGATTATCAAATGGTTAAAGGTTACAGTTTCCCGCATCAAACCATTCAAAATGTCGCCGGACAAGCCATTGATATGAAACTCAAAAAAGTGATCGTTAATAAAAAAATTGATGCGAAGAAGTTTGAATGAGTAGTTAATGCGTTAGTACGTTAGTAGTTAAAATGTTTTGACTGCATGACTGCATGACAATTCTCAGTTAGCAGTTGTCAGTCTGAGCTTGTCGAAGACTAAGTAGCTTAAAACTTTTTGACTGCACGACCGCATGACTGCAAGACTTTTTTAGTGGTCAGTTTTCATAACCCCAACGGGGCGTAATGGCATTCCGGATTGTTTCTACAAAAGCCTTTCAATTTTGAGGGGCTTTTGTTTTTTAATTTATCTTTGATTCAGCATAATATCTACCTATGAACAAGCCATTAGCTGAACGATTACGACCTACAAATCTCGAAGAATACATCGGGCAGTCTCACCTGGTGGGAAAGGAAACCGTTTTCCGTCAGGCTATGGAGTCGGGTGTTTTGCCATCGCTGATTTTATGGGGTCCTCCGGGCGTTGGTAAAACTACTTTAGCACAAATTATCGCTCAGCAACTCAATAGGGAAATACACACTTTAAGTGCCATAAATTCCGGGGTTAAGGATGTACGTGAAGTTATTGAAAAAGCAAAGGGCAGAGGTTTGTTCGGAACAGAAAGTCCGGTACTGTTTATCGATGAGATCCATCGCTTTAGCAAGTCCCAACAAGATTCGCTCTTAGGTGCTGTAGAAACGGGTGTTGTTACTCTTATTGGTGCGACGACCGAAAATCCGTCTTTTGAGGTAATTCCTGCCTTGCTTTCCAGATGTCAGGTTTACACACTTGAACATTTTTCCAAAGAAGATCTGCAAAACTTATTGAAAAGAGCCGTTTCTGAGGATGAGAAATTAGCTAAGAAAAATATTACCATAAAAGAAGATAAGGCCTTATTAAGACTTTCCGGAGGCGATGCGCGTAAGCTTTTAAATGTTTTTGAACTTATTGTAAATGCCGAAGCTACCGGCAAAGTTATTATTGATGATGCCCTGGTAAATCGTCATGCCCAACAAGTAATCGCTTCTTATGACAAAGGCGGAGAGCAACATTATGATATTGCTTCTGCACTCATAAAATCTATTCGGGGTAGCGATCCAAATGCTGCGGTGTATTGGTTGGCCAGAATGATTGAAGGGGGAGAAGATGTGAAGTTTATCGCCAGACGATTATTAATTTCGGCAAGTGAAGACATAGGAAATGCCAATCCGACAGCACTTATTATGGCAAACAATTGCTTTCAGGCTGTGAGTACCATAGGAATGCCCGAGAGTAGGATCATACTTTCGCAATGTGCTACCTATTTGGCAAGTTCTGAAAAGAGTAATGCTGCATACATGGCAATTAATAAAGCTCAAATGACCGTAAAGCAAACCGGCGATCTATCGGTGCCACTTCATTTAAGAAATGCGCCCACCAAGCTGATGAAAGACCTCGATTATGGAAAGGATTACAAGTATGCTCACGATTATGCAAACAATTTTGTAGAACAAGAATTCCTTCCAGAAGAAATTAGCGGACAGAAATTTTTTGACCCCGGAAATAACGCCAGAGAAGTTTCTATGCGAGCGTTCTTAAAAATGCGTTGGAAAGATAAATATGGTTATTAATAACTATGACTTTGACTAAGACGATGACCAGTAAGGTTTGAATTTTAAGTGATAAGTTTTCAATTATTCATTTTCTAACCTACTACCTATTTCCTACTACTTACTACCTATTCCTGTATTCTATTTAAACCATCCAGGCCAGCACACTTCCCAAACCAATAGCAAGCAACTTTTGGAGGTTAAATTTGTGGGCTTCAGAACTTTCGAATAAGATCGTTGTTGAAATGTGTAAGAAGATACCCACTACAATAGCCATAATTTCTCTGTGGTATTGACTTAATTCTTGTACGACGTTTCCTGAAAGAGTTCCCAGAGGAGCCATTAAAGCAAATATTCCTATGAGAATAAATGATTTCATTTTAGAGAATCCGGCTTGAGCGAACAGACTCATTAATACGATGGTGACCGGTATTTTATGTAGTGCAATTCCCGTAAGTAAAGAGTCTTCAAAATGCTCGTGTGAATGACCGTGGTGCTCGATACCACCCAGAGGCATTCCTTCCAAATAAGCATGAATGGCTAAACTCACCAACATAGAAATAGGAATGGTTTTATTGTGTAAATGTCCGTGACCGTGTTCGATACCCTGAGAGAAAAATTCTAAGATAATCTGAAGGATAAAACCGATTAATAAGAATAAACCGATTCTTTTACCGTCTCCGGAATACACTTCCGGCAAAAGGTGAAATACGGAAATTGCGAATAGATAAGCACCTGAAAAAGCCAGCAATAATTTTATTGCATTGGTTTTTAAGTCGTTTAATACCTGAACTAAAATTACTCCGATCAATACAGAGGCGATTAATACAATGTAGGTCATCTATTAATTTTTAAAATGTGGTCAAATATAAGAAGAATATGTGTTTGGTTGTTAGTTGTTGGATGTTGGTTGATGGTTGTTGTCACCCTGAGCCTGTCGAAGGGGAGCCTGCCGAAGGGTTGGTTGTTTGGAGAGTTCGTCTTTGACTTCCACTAAACAGTTTTCATTACTAGTATTAAGCGATCAGAATTCGGGGCATTAAATTCATTCAAGTCATAATCTCCAAAAACACTTACGATTTTAAGTCCGGCGACTAAAGCCATTTCTCGTATGGTTGTCAGATCGAATGCAGAAACTCTTTCCTGGAAGTGATATTTTTGCGCTGCATCATGTACAATAATGTTTTTGATGATGTGTTTGCCGTTGTAAGTTCTTTTGATGTCAAATTGAATTCCATCGAGTTCTTTAGATTCTGCAGGTATGAGGTTGGGAATAATTTTTTTCACATTCAGGAAATCCAAAACAAAAATCCCATTGGCTTTTAGGTTGGCAGCAGCAGATTTTAAAACTTGTACATTTTCATTTTCATTTTCAAAATATCCAAAGCTGGTAAAGAGATTAAAGACATAGTCGAAGCCTTTATTGACATAGGGTTCACGCATGTCGTGTACATCAAAGTTTGCATTTTCTACCGCATTTTCTTTTGCCTTACTAATGCTTTCTGCGGCCAAATCGACTCCGGTAGTTTGGTATCCTTTTTTAGCAAGATGAATAGCGTGTCTGCCTTTACCACAAGCTAAGTCTAAAACTTTTGACCCTTGTTTAATTTCTAAATGTGCACATAAATTATCGATAAAACGACAAGCTTCTGCCTCATCTCTATGTTGGTAAAGTGTATGATAATAAGAGGTGTTAAACCAATTTACAAACCAGTCTTTATTCATCTTAAATGAAATAGGTGTGAAGGTTAAACAATTTTATGATAGCAAGTGAGATCATAATGATGAGGATACGTCTTACCCAAATAGTGGCGTTTTTATTTTCCAATGCAAATTTTGTAGCACACCAGGCTCCTAAACCTTGTCCTAGGGATAAGGTAATGGCAGGTTGCCAATCGACCTGATCGTTATACACATAAATCAATAGTGCGGGGATGAATAAAGTGAAACTGATGATGATCTTAATAAAATTAGCATCGATCAAACTATATTTTGAAACCAATACCAAAGCGGCTAAAAACAAGACACCCATACCCATTTGTATAAAGCCGGCATA
>Ga0207964_1000402_pt1 | contig 11791 bp, 8 predicted proteins | sample Knorr_S23_td_250_FD_185608 | JGI IMG/M metagenome (GOLD analysis project Ga0207964, IMG submission 185608) | Marine microbial communities from Southern Atlantic Ocean transect - Knorr_S23_td_250_ad_251m_LV_A (SPAdes) (version 2) | ecosystem: Environmental > Aquatic > Marine > Oceanic | place...
CATGCCATTCGATGTTGTTGCTGGTGTTCGTTGGGAAGAGACTGAAGTAACTTCAACTTCACAGCAGTCAGTGCCTAGCGCCTTCGTTTGGGAGTCAAACAACGACTTCTCATTCAAACTGGGTACTGGTGTTGAAAGCTTAGCAGAAGATTACACCTACAGTGCATTATTGCCTAGCCTGGACGTTTCGGTTGATATTACCGATAGCTTGAAAGCTCGTGCGTCATTCAGTAAGACTCTTGCGCGCCCAACTTACAGCGATATGTACACTGCAACATCAGTAGAAGCACCTAGCCGTATTACACACTTGGGTGACAAACCTTCTGCTAGTCAGGGTAACGTTGCGTTGGATCCGTTGGAATCTAACAACTTCGACCTATCGGTTGAGTACTACTACGGTGAAGCTAACTACTTCTCTGTTGGCTACTTCCAGAAGAATGTATCCAACTTCGTGGGTATTCAGCAGTCTGATCAGTCGTTGTTTGGTTTGAAAGATGCGACAGCATCAAATAGTACTTTCCTATCTCAGGCAGTTACTCAGTTGGCTGGTCTAGATCTTGGAGAAAGCGAAGACAGGCTTTTCTCTATGACGGCAATTCTGCAAAATTCTGACGATTTTGCTGGAGCAACAGGTGCTGAAATGTATGCGGCAGCAGCAGCTAACTATGGTACTGAGCAGGAATTTCATGATGCTATATTTAGCGCTTACGATGTAACACCTGTTGCAACGGATCCTGATATTCAGTTTGCGGTTAAGAGCCCAACTAACTCTCAGGACGCTGAAATCTATGGTTTTGAGATTGCATCTCAGCACTTCTTTGGTGAGACAGGCTTTGGTTACCAGTTCAACTACACCATGGTAGAGGGTGATATTGGTTATGATAATGGATCTGATCCTAGTCAAGACCAGTTTGCACTGCCTGGCTTGAGTGACACGTTGAACCTTGTAGGTATTTACGAGAAAGATGGTCTATCTGCTCGTTTGGCTTACAACTGGCGTGATGACTTCTTGAATCAGGTTAACCGTTCAGTAGGTAGTACTCGTAACCCAGAGTACATTGGGTCTGTTGAACAGCTGGATTTGAACGTAAGCTACGAGTTCAATTCTGGTGTTACCGTATCTTTGGATGCGATCAATCTAACGGGTGAAGGACAGCGTAAGTACGGACGTACTCCTACGGCTGCGTTCTTCGTTCAAGAGCTTGATCCACGTTACGTATTGTCTGCACGCTATACGTTCTAAGTGAGGTAACGTATTCTCCTTGGTAGCTATTGCTGCCGAGGAGAATGCACAGAGTATCAAGAAGTATTTTATTTAGCAGTACCTATAAGGCCTTCACGTTATTACTACCGGAGGCCTTATTTTATTATTACAATGTAAGACCGTACCTAACCGCCTTTAGCGAGAAATAACTGGATAATGATATGAGTAACGCTGTACTCCTCAATAATGTCGAACACAAAGATTTAAAGGTAGATGCAAGTCTTAGTGCAGACTACGGTGATAATGTTAACCGCGCGTTGGCGTTCTCTGCTGAATTTGGCGATTTGCAAAAAGAGTACCCGATACTGTTCTACAAAGATCCTAAAGCGGAAACATTTCAGGCTCATGTGATTTTGGGTCTTGAAAAAGACGAGAACCTGTTTTTAGGTGATCAAGGTTGGCAGGGCCATTATGTGCCGGCGGTATTGGCTCGTGGCCCCTTTATGATTGGCTTTCAAGAGCGCGAAGTCGAGGGTAAAAAAGTCAAGGAGCCGGTTATTCATATTGATATGGACAACCCTCGTGTTGGCAGCGACAAGGGGCAACCCTTATTTCTTGCCTATGGCGGCGATACACCTTACCTAGAAAAAATTATGCAAACCCTTCAGGTGATTCACCAAGGTGCGGCGTTGGATGAACGTTTATTCTCTACAATCGATGAGATGGAATTATTTGAACCGGTCAATATAGAGATCTCGCTCAGCAATATTGCTAATATTAATTTGCGTGACTATTACACCATTAACAAAGAAAAGTTAGCACAATTGGATGGCCAAAATTTGACTAAACTTAATAAGTTGGGCATCTTGAGCCTTGTGTTTTTTGCCCTTGTATCTCTGGGTAACTTTAATAACCTGATCGAGCTAAAAAATAAAAAAAGCGCCATAGCTCAGTAACTTTTTTAAAATATGTTGTGATTATGAGTCGTTTTAAAAAACAAATTCGTGTGATCGAGGGTGTGCGTTCCGACCAAATTCCTTTCGATGAGCTTTTCCAAGCTAATGAACCGGTCATTTTACGGGGCTTGGTTTCAGACTGGGGGCTTGTTCAAGCAGGTAAAGTTTCTCCAGACAATGCTATGGAAATGTTGCAAAGTCACTCTAGTGGCAAGCCTGTAGGTGTATATGTAGCGCCGCCCGATACTAATGCGCGGTTTTTTTATAACGAAGACTGCACTGGTTTTAATTACCAAAGCAAGCACACCGATCTCAGTGAAATATTTACCCAAATCCGCGCAGGCAAGAACGATCCTGACCGATCTTATTACTATATGAACTCCCTCACATTGGACAACTGCTTCCCCGGGCTTCGTGAGCACAATGACCTTACATTTGATCATGCAGTGTTCACCAATAACCAACCATTATCTAAGGTCTGGGTGGGGACGGAGTCAATTGCTGCGGCGCACTACGATGTGCCGAGCAACTTAGCATGCTGTGTCGTGGGTGCCCGTCGTTTTACTTTATTTCCACCTGAGCAGATTCATAACTTGTACCCCGGTCCACTCGAGCCTACGCCTGGTGGGCAGGTTATCACCATGGTGGATCTAAAAAATCCTGATTTTGAGCGATTTCCTCGCGCCCGTCAGGCCCTCGATGCGGCGGTAGTGGTCGACTTGCAGCCGGGTGATGCGGTGTATTACCCCAGCATGTGGTGGCATCAGGTTGAGGCGTTGTCACCGTTTAACATTATGATTAATTTTTGGTGGTTGACAGTGCCTGCCCATATGGGCAACCCCATGGATATTGTTATGCACGCCATGATGGGCCTTAGAGATCGTCCCGAAGCTGAAAAAAAAGCGTGGCGGGAAGTATTTGATTATTACGTATTTGGTGCCGCAGAGACACCGCGCGCGCATCTTCCCCCAGCGATTCAGGGTGCGTTGGGTGAGTTGGATAATAATTGGATTCGACGCCTTCGAGCGTTAGTAAAAGACAAATTAAATCGTTAGAGGCTCCAAATACGCGAGCCCTTTCCAAGACAGCAATAATAATGCGTGGAGAGATACAGTCATGGTAAAAGTCGTTATTGCAGGAGGTGGTACCGCCGGTTGGATGGCCGCTTGTGGGCTATCGACACGCTTGGCAAACTTGCTGGATATTACGCTGATTGAATCTGATGCCATTGGCACCGTAGGCGTAGGTGAAGCCACGATTCCACCGATGCGCAATTTTCATCGCATTATGGGCATTGATGAACAAGAGTTTATGCGTGAAACTCAGGCCACCTTTAAGCTGGGCATTGAGTTCAATAATTGGGGCGATATAGGTGATAGTTATATCCACTCTTTTGGCGAAATTGGTCAGCGCTCTTGGATGGCAGAGTTTCATGAGTTTTGGATGGAGGCCCAAGCGCAAGGCTTTGGCGGTAGCCTCGAGGATTATTGCCTCGAATTAAAGGCGGCTAAGGCGGGTAAGTTTGCCACGCATTTAGATGACACAAGATTAAATTTTGCTTTTCATCTCGATGCCACACGTTATGCCAAATACCTGCGGCAAAAAAGTGAAAAGGCCGGTGTGCGTCGTGTTGAGGGGCTTATCAAAGAAATCCAGAAAGATGATCAGTCAGGCGATATTACGGCGTTATTGCTCGATAGCGGCGAGCTTATTGAAGGGGATCTATTTATCGATTGCACGGGTTTCCGTTCGCTGTTGCTTGGTGATGCGCTCGGTGTTGAATTCGATGATTGGAGTCATTGGCTATTCTCAGATAGCGCCATCGCGGTACAGACTATGTCCACCGAGGAGCCGGTTCCCTATACCCGCGCCACCGCGCATGCATCTGGATGGCAGTGGCGAATTCCATTGCAGAGCAGAGTTGGCAATGGCATTGTCTACAGCAGTCGCTTTATGTCCGATGACGAAGCCAAGCAAACGCTGTTGAATAATATTACCGGTGAATTAATCACTGAGCCCCGACAGCTTAAATACCGTACAGGCAGTCGCCAGAAATCCTGGCAGAACAATTGCGTTGCGCTCGGATTATCCAGTGGATTTATTGAGCCATTGGAATCGACCAGTATTCATCTGGTCATGACTGCCATTATTCGTCTTATTCGCCTCTTCCCCTTTGGTGCTTCTAAGCAAGCACTGGCGGATAGGTTTAATCAAGAAACGCGCACCGAAATCGAAACGGTGAGAGATTTTGTAATTCTGCATTACAAGCAAACCAATCGTACGGATAGTGAGTTTTGGAATGCCTATCGCACCATGGATATTCCAGACACCCTTGCCCATCGGCTCGAGATCTTTAAGAACAATGCCTATGTCTGGCCGGATGATGTTGCGCTGTTCCGTGTCGACTCTTGGGTGCAGGTGATGATGGGGCAAGGATTGATGCCGGCTAATTATCATAGTGCCGGCAAGCTGACGCCAACACAATCACTGCAACAATCAATGACCAAAATAAAGTCTTCGATTGAACAAACAGTGCAAAAATTGCCGACTCACCAGCAATTTATTGACCACTACTGCCCGGCGCCCCAAGAGGACTGATCGTACAAGATCAGTGAAAGCATTATGACTAAAACGGTAGTAATTGTAGGGGGTGGCAGTGCCGGTTGGTTAACCGCGGGCATTATTGCTGCACGACATAACCCGCTCAGTGACGATGGTCAGGGTATTAAGGTGGTTCTTCTCGAGTCTCCCGATGTTGCTAATCTTGGTGTCGGTGAAGGCACTTGGCCGACCATGCGGGATACGTTGCGACAGATAGGACTATCCGAGGTCGACTTTCTACGGTCCTGTGATGTTAGTTTTAAACAGGGCTCCCAGTTTATAAATTGGCAGCGCGGCGAAGGCGAGTCTTACTATCATCCCTTTATTGCGCCCGGCGGCTATGGCTCGGTTAATTTAGCTGCGCACTGGTTGCATCGCGGTACCAATAGCACTTTTGCCGATGTGGTTTGTCCGCAAGGCAAGGTATGTGATTTAGGGCTTGCCCCGAAGACGCCACAGACGCCAGAGTATGCTTTTAGTCTGAATTACGGTTACCACCTCAATGCGGGTAAATTTGTTGAGTTATTGCAGCGTCACTGTGTAGAAAAGCTTGGCGTCGAGTACCAACTAGGGCATGTAGATCAGGTATTGAGTGCTGAAAATGGTGATATTGCGGCGCTGTCTTTGACTGATGGCAAAAAAATCCATGCTGATCTATTTGTAGACTGCACTGGTTTTGCTGCCCTGTTAATTGGCAAACACTACAACGTACCCTTTGTCTCCCAGCGGGACTGCTTGTTTAATGACACTGCCCTTGCGGTACAGGCCAATCATGCCAGCGACGATACCCCCATAGCCTCCTGTACCAAATCTACCGCACAATCCAGCGGTTGGGTTTGGGATATCGCACTGCCAACAAGACGCGGTATTGGTCATGTATTCTCTAGCCAACATGTGTCGATAGGCAAGGCCGAGGATGAATTGCAGCGCTACCTTGATGCGGATCCCGCCTTGGCCAAGGATCAACCTAGCCCGCGTAAAATCACATTTCAGCCGGGCCACCGAGAGTCTTTCTGGCATAAAAACTGTGTTGCTGTCGGCGTGTCAGCGGGTTTTGTTGAGCCACTTGAGGCCAGTGCCTTGGTCTTGATTGAAAAGTCAGCGGAATTTATCAGCAATAATCTGCCCCAAGATAGGCCGGCAATGACAGTTGTTGCCAAGCGCTTTAATGACATTATCGGTCGCTACTGGATCGATATTATTGACTTTTTGAAGCTGCATTATGTGTTGTCTGAGCGCACTGATTCTGAGTATTGGCGCGAACACCGCGAGTCGCAAACCATGCCAGACAGTCTGCGGGACTCGCTAGACCTATGGCGCTCTCACGTACCTTGGGTATCCGATAGTAACAATAGGGTAGAGCTGTTCTCGGCCGCTAGTATTCAGTATGTGCTCTACGGTATGGGATTTGTTACTGATATCAATAGTAGCCGTTACCGCAGTTGGAATAAGGATGCAGCGTTAGCCGACCGACTGATGCAAGATAATCTGGGTAAAACCGAAGCATTGATGGCCAGCCAGCCAACCAATCGTGATTTACTTAATCTTGTGCGTGGCGGTTAACACATCAATAGGTCGCTTAGTGTCACTAGGCGAATTCAATAAAACTGGTGATAGTAAGGCGACCAGTTTCTGGGCTGGGGTCGAAATTATAATCCGGGCGAATAATACCTGAGTGCAGGCTTGATCCTCGGTACATTAATAATCGGTTATACCGTGCCTGATGGGATGCAATTTCTGAGTAATCTTCCGTATCGCCGCAGATATAGTTAATCGGATGACGCGTGGGGCTTTGGAAACGCTCGACAATGCTGCTCTCATAACTGCCTATGCGATCTTTATCAATATATTCGTAGCCTGTCGCATTATGCCGGTAGAACGCGGTGCCAGAATCCGGCGCATCGCACAGATAATGAATAACTGCCAAACTATTTCGTGATGGCGCATCAAAATGGGGGATGCGTTGCATGAGTTTTAGCTTGTCGGGCTTGTGGGTAACGATAGAATAGGCTGACACGGCCTTCTTAATTTTGCGGAGATCAAGGCCAAAAATCTCGTGAATAATGCTGTGGAGGTTTTTTACTAGCGCAATAATATAAGCGTCTGAAATGGCCATTCTGACACCGGGATAAAAGCTGTCGGCAACGGCAAAATTATTGCGTGCAATGGCGTCTTGTCTCAGAAAGTCGGCACCTTGGATATAATTATCGACTCTGACTAGTTCTTGCTGATCTGCACCCATTGTTAAACATTGATATGCCATATTGGGGCAGGGTAGGTAATGTGATTTGTCATCAGCGGACATTTTCATTCCTTGTCTTCGGTGCGGTTTGACTCAGCGTATTATTATTGACTCAGCGTGCTATTAATAGCTATAGCCAAATGCAAACAGCATTAAAGCGCTGTAGCTTAAATGAAATTGTACTCTATGCACACAGCTTATTATCCTATTATGGCCATCGAGCATTTTATCTGCATTGCTTTTTGCTAGCGGAATAATCAGATCGGCTATTATGGCCATTAGTGGTTGTTAGTGTGGTTTTAGCGAGCAGATAGTAATGATTTTCCTATCCCATATTGAGCCGCGTTTGTAAGTAAAAATATATACCAAATAAAGCAATTTTAGAGGGTGGATTTACCCACTCAGCACGTCTTTTATAGCGGCGGTTATTGTGCTTTTTTGGTTGAGTGAAAATTGCGTTACTGATCCGTCAATAGCAGATAAAAAATAACTAAAGCTTCAAAAAATACACCAGTGGGGTCTCTTGATGAGTGTTGCACATTATGTAATAGCGGGTTTAATTCTGTCTGTCGTAGCGGGCTGTGATTCAGGCACTGTGGTTGATAACAAGGTTATGGATGATAGCAGTGATACTGTTGCCAAAATTAATCCGCAAGTGTGGCCTAAACAAGACTCTCCTTTGTCGCGAAATGACAGTGAAGAGCAACGTATTGCCGCGCTTATCAGTCAAATGAGCGTGGAAGAAAAGGTCGGTCAAGTAATACAGGCAGATATTGGCTCCGTTACTCCTGCTGAAGTGCGTGAATATCATTTAGGTTCGGTGCTTAATGGCGGCAATTCCGCGCCTGGCGGGGACAATCGCACTACACCTGACGCTTGGGTTGCGCTGGCGGATAAATTTTGGCTCGCATCTACGGATAAAAGCGATGGTAGAACTGGTATCCCCGCGTTGTGGGGAACAGACGCCGTTCATGGGCATAACAATATCGTTGGTGCAACATTGTTTCCGCACAATATCGGACTTGGCGCTGCTAATAATGCTGATTTAATGCATGAAATTGGCACTGTTACCGCCAAGGAAATACTGGTTACTGGTTTGGATTGGACTTTTGCGCCAACCATTGCGGTAGTGCGTGACGATCGCTGGGGCCGCACTTATGAGAGCTACTCTGAGGATCCTGCTATTGTTGAAAAGTATGCTGGATATCTGGTTGAGGGTATTCAAGGCAAGCTCAGTGATAATACTTTTCTCGATGAAGATCACTTGATCGCTACAGCTAAGCATTTCATTGGTGATGGCGGCACTATCGATGGTCGAGATCAGGGCGACAATATCTCAACTGAAGAAGAATTGCGCGATATACAAGGTGCGGGATACCCAGTTGCAATCAGCCGCGGTGTGCAGGCGGTGATGGCCTCGTTTAACAGCTGGCATGGTCGAAAATTGCATGGTTACAAAGCGCTGTTAGATGATGTGCTTGTGGATCAAATGGGATTCGATGGCTTTGTGGTCGGCGACTGGAATGGCCATGGCCAAGTTGCAGGTTGTACCAATGAATCTTGTGCAGTCTCTTTTAATAGCGGCACGGATATGTTTATGGCGCCTGATAGCTGGAAAGAGCTATACGCAAATACCTTGGCTCAGGTACAAAGTGGCGAAATTTCAATAGCGCGTTTGGATGAAGCTGTGGGGCGTATTTTGCGAGTAAAAATACGCGCGGGACTATTTGATGCTGGATTGCCCTCAAAACGCAAATATGCGGGACGCTACGAGTTGCTCGCAGCTCCCGAGCATAGAGAGATCGCTCGACGTGCAGTGCGCCAATCACTGGTGCTTCTTAAGAACAGCAAGCAATTACTGCCGCTGTCTCCGACCGCCAATATATTGGTGGCCGGTGATGGTGCCGATAATATTGGTAAGCAAACCGGTGGTTGGACGCTCTCTTGGCAGGGTCGGGGTAACCTTAAAGAGCATTTCCCCAATGGCGTTTCGATTTTTGATGGTATTAAAGAGCAAGTGAGTGCGGCAGGTGGTAATGCGACACTCAGCGTTACGGGCGACTATACAGATAAACCCGATGTAGCGATCGTAGTGTTTGGTGAAGATCCCTATGCCGAATTCCAAGGCGATCGAGCGCATATGGATTTTCAGTCTGAGGATGGTTTGGTGCTGTTGAAGGCATTTCAATCGCAAGATATCCCAACTGTAGCTGTATTCCTATCGGGTCGCCCTATGTGGGTCAATCCGGAAATAAATGCGTCAGATGCTTTTGTTGCAGCTTGGTTGCCGGGTTCAGAAGGTGGGGGTATTGCTGATGTTTTGTTGCGCAAAGCTAATGGTGATATCCAATACGATTTTCAGGGTAAGCTATCTTTTTCTTGGCCTCGAAACGGTGCCCAGACGGCTATTAATGTAGGAGACAAAAATTATAACCCGCTTTTCGCTTACGGCTACGGATTACAATACGCAGATAATGGGGCCCTAGCAAAATTATCAGAGGATGCGCAATTAGGTGATATGGCTCAAGGACAAAACGACCGTTTCTTAAAGGCTGGCGAACCTGTTTTACCTTGGCGTTTGGCCATGCATGATGCCGGCGGCGCCACGCAAATTACGGCATCAAAGGCTGTCAGTGCCGCAGGGGTCGTGACCATGACAGCGCTGGACTATAAGGCACAGGAAGATTCGCGGTTATTTGCCTTTACTGGTGATGCTCGAGTGGCAATTGAAGGTGAGCCAATTGATATTTCACGTGAATCTAATGGTGATATGGCGCTACAAGTAGAGTACCAGGTGCTTGGCGATAACGTTGCTAACACGGTGCTAAGTATTGGTTGTGGTGAGGGCTGTTCTGGCGCTATGGATATTACTCAGGAGCTCACTGATAAGCTTAATCAAGGGTGGCAGGTATCGCGTTTGAAATTAAGTTGTTTTGCTGGGCGAGGTGCAGATATGACTAAAGTGGATTCACCTTTTACGCTTAATGTATCCGGTGTAATGAACATACAACTCAGTTCTATTGCTATCGTTAGTAATCAGGGCGATGCGAGCTGCTCTTTATAGTGCTGTGGCGAGCGTCGAGCAATGTAAGAGGGTGGATTTGCCGGGTAGAACGTCTTATTATGGTAGTTGTTAGTCACCGTTATTAGGCGTTCGGGGGTTTCCCTGTTTATGGGTAAATATTGTTCTTTGGTTGGCAGGGTTTTATGACACCTGACAACCAAAATTTAGAGATGCATGATGTCTATATTCGCCATCGCAAGGAACTTTGTCGTTACATTATTAACAAAGTCAATGTGAGTAATGATGAGGCGCAGGATATTGTACAGGCCGCGTTTACTCGCGTGATTGAAATGGACTTCAAAGATATAAAAAACCCAAGAGCGCTGCTATACAAGACTAGCTACAACATTGCCATCGATCAAAAGAGGCATGGTGGTGTGCGCCAACGGCATGTGCAGGCAGTTGTTGAGTCAGGCACGTCAGTAGTGGAAGAGTTAAGTCCCGACCGCATCCATGATGGTAAGCGACAGTTGGGTCTTGTAGTGAAAGCGCTTTGGGGTATGCCCAAGAAGCGGAGGAGATTACTGATGATGAATCGTTTTGATGGAATGAGTTATGCTCAAATTGCACGAACGGTCGGTTTATCTGAAACCGTGGTGCGCAAGCATGTTGCAAAGGCGCTGGTCGATTGTCAGAAGGCATTGCAGACACAGATCGATCAGGGTGCTAAATGAACGAACATATTATGCAGTTACCAGACCAGATCAATCAGCAGGCGGCAGCGTGGTTTACACTGATGCAGTCAGCGGACGTGTCTGCGGCAGAGCGTCAAGAATTGCGTGACTGGTTGTCAGAGCATCCTGACCATCAAGAATCCTACCGGCAAATAGAGCTTGTATGGCAGACTGTCGGGGAACTATCTGGCACTGTCGAGGGCAGTGCATTACGGCGTTCAGTTGAGCCTTTGTCCGCTCGCCTGATATCTTTTATTTCGACACCTGTTGCAATGATCAAGTCGCTAGTTCCAGCACCAAAGTATGCTATGGCATTTGCTCTAGTGTGTGTTGCAGTTGGTGTGCTTTTACTGCCCAAACCAACTGCACCCATTATTACGCATTACAGTACTGAGGTGGGTGAGTTAAGAACCATAACCTTGGCCGACAGTAGTGAAATTACCCTGAGTGCAAAGTCGCAAATAAGTACACGTATTTCAGATGTTGAGCGGTCTGTTGATTTGATTAGTGGCGAAGCCTTTTTTGATATAGCTAAAGACCGCCAAAAACCTTTCTTTGTTACCGTGAATAATGTTGCGGTCGAAGTCGTGGGTACACAGTTTAATGTGCAAAAGATACGGGATACGGTTAGCGTGTCTGTTTTAGAAGGTATCGTGAAGGTATTTGGGCAGGGTAGTAAAGACAGTCAGTCGTTCTCTCTTCCTGCTGTAGTTCTGACAGCGGGGCAGAAAGTCGTTAAAGCCAAAGATCGAGCCTTTGAGTCTGTAAAGGCTGTGCCTAGTTCGGACTTGGGTGCTTGGCGTCTGGGTCGACTAATCTATAGAGACATTGCTTTGGCTGATGTTGTCACCGATGCAGGTCGATACTTTGATGGTAAAATATTATTACAATCAGAAGAGCTTGCTGATGAAAAAATCACTGTGACATTGCGCACTGATCAAATTGATCAGCTCCCACAAATGTTGGCTGAAACTCTGCCAATTAAAGTGCATGTTATTTCAGACAATCTCATACTGCTTAAAAATTAACTGGGCATCCTAATATGCTGTT
>Ga0207964_1000403_pt1 | contig 11774 bp, 10 predicted proteins | sample Knorr_S23_td_250_FD_185608 | JGI IMG/M metagenome (GOLD analysis project Ga0207964, IMG submission 185608) | Marine microbial communities from Southern Atlantic Ocean transect - Knorr_S23_td_250_ad_251m_LV_A (SPAdes) (version 2) | ecosystem: Environmental > Aquatic > Marine > Oceanic | place...
TCTTCAGGGGTACCTTTATAAACACCCACAGAAACGGCCGCAATCATGTGTAACAAGGGGTCCGTTTTAATGAGTTTTTCTCGCTGAAGATGACGAATTGCATCAACCAGAGCCACGCAACCACCGGTAATTGCCGCTGTGCGCGTTCCACCATCTGCCTGAATCACATCGCAATCTACATAAATAGTGTTTTCACCCAGCTGCTTTAGATCCACCGCCGCGCGCAATGAGCGACCGATAAGTCTCTGTATTTCTTGAGTACGACCGGATTGCTTGCCTCTTGCCGCCTCACGCCCCATGCGATTATTAGTTGACCGAGGTAGCATGCCATACTCTGCTGTGACCCACCCCTGACCTTTGCCGCGCAAAAATCGTGGCACGCTATTTTCAACGCTCGCATTACAGATAACCTTAGTATTGCCGAATTCGACCAATACTGAACCTTCAGCATGCTGTGTGTAATCTCTGGTAATTTTTACTTGGCGCAATTGTTCCGGGCGACGCCCGCTTGGTCTGGTCATAATTGATGCCTTATCACTAAGTCTTATATTTAAAGTAACAATTGTAACAAATCTTCCCCCTCTTTAACTGCCTTTGTTAGAATACATTCAAATAAAATTTTATGGAGTCACCATGCCTCGCAGTATGACCGCCTATGCCAGAATAACTGAAGAACACAGCTGGGGATCAATAAGCTGTGAGCTTAAATCAGTTAACCATCGTTTTTTAGAGATTGGCTTTAGAATGCCCGAATCTCTGCGCGAAGCTGAAACAACTCTTCGCGATATGGCGCGAAAAAAACTTGGCCGCGGCAAAATTGATTGCTCGGTACAGGTTGCATTTAACCATTCAGATTCTTCCTCAGAGTTAGACTTAGAAGCGGCTCGTGGGCATATAAAAACTGTTGAATCCATCGCTGCAGAAATAGCGCAGGCCGCTCCCGTCTCCGCCGTAGATATTATGCGACTACCCGGCGTGCTTAAAGATTCATCAGTAGATGCTAAACAGCTCAGCAAAGCAGGTATTCAAGCCTTTGATTTAGCCTTGGATCAAATGCTGGAGGGCCGTGAGCGCGAGGGAGAAAAGCTAGCAGATATGATCGAACAACGCTTATCTGGCATAGAAACTCAAGTGGCTTTGGTGCGCCAAAATTTACCCGAAATCCTCAAACAACAACGCAACCGTCTGCAGGAAAAGCTTTCCGAGCTCAAAGACCAACTCGACGAACAGCGGCTTGAGCAAGAAATGGTGATTATTGCCAATAGGGCAGACGTCGATGAGGAGCTTGATCGTCTGGAAACTCATGTCATTGAAATTCGCCGAGTCCTTAATGAGTCTGCCTCTATAGGTCGCAGGCTAGACTTCTTGATGCAAGAACTGAATCGCGAAGCCAATACACTGGGTTCTAAATCCATTTCCAATATCACCACTCAGGCATCTGTTGAGCTTAAAGTGCTGATTGAGCAGATGCGGGAACAGATACAAAATATTGAATAAGCACTAACAAAAAAGGCAAATAATCGAACATAGATTTATTTTTCTGATAATGTAAACTTTTTAAAACCACTATTCTTCATTGGATATTTAGCTATATTATGACTTTGGGCACATTATTTATTATTTCAGCTCCTTCTGGAGCCGGCAAGACCAGCTTAGTCGCTGAACTACTAAGTCGTCTCGACAATCTTCAGGTTTCAGTTTCCCATACCACCCGGCCTAGTCGATCGGGAGAAAAAGATGGGGTGAATTATCATTTTGTCTCTCATCAACAATTTGAACGCATGGTGGAAAATCAGCAATTTGTTGAATATGCAAAGGTTCATAGCAACTTCTATGGCACATCCGAAGAATGGGTAAATAGCACGCTAGATCAGGGTATAGACGTTATTTTAGAAATAGATTGGCAGGGCGCCGAACAGGTGCGTAAAAAATTCCCACGCAGCGAAAGTATTTTTATCTTGCCTCCGAGTAAACAGGCTTTATTTGAGCGACTAAAGGGCCGCGGGCAGGATTCAGACGCAGTTATTGCGCAGCGCGTTGCTGCTGCAAAAGAAGAAATGAGTCACTACAATGATGCTGATTATTTAGTCATCAATGATCAATTTGAGCTTGCCTGCAAACAGTTACAAAACATTATTGAAGCAAAACGTTGCGAGACAAATAGCCAAAGATATGAAAAACTATTGATTGATTTATTGTCGTGAGCGCTTAGATTAGGTAAAATCGTAGGTTCTCGGTGGCAAAAAGCCATCAAATCCAATTAAATTAAATTTGTACAGCGGATTACATATGGCTCGCATTACAGTAGAAGATTGTTTAAATTTTGTTGATAACCGTTTTGAATTAGTAATGGTTGGCTCTAAACGAGCTCGCCAAATTGCAGTTGACGGTCGTCCTCCTCTTATCGATGCAGAAAACGATAAGCCCACCGTTATCGCTCTTCGCGAAATTGAACAGGGTTTAATTAGCCCTGAAGTTCTTCAAGAAATTGAACGCGACTATGAAATTGTCGACGCAGAAGAGAACTCAGAAGACGCTCCGCAAGACGCTGTCTAGAGCAGCACTCTAAGCGAGGCAGGGAGGCGAATCACAGGTGCTGTCAGTACTAACCGAAAAGCTTTCCAACTACCTCGAACACAAAGAGGTCAAGAAAATCGAGCGTGCCTTCAGGTACGCCGAGCAATGTCACTCGGGTCAGTTGCGTCAGAGTGGCGATCCCTATATTACTCACCCTCTTGCAGTTGCTAATATATTAGCCGATATGCGGCTTGACCATGAAAGTCTGATGGCAGCACTACTCCACGATGTTATTGAAGACACTGGCGTCACTAAAGGCCAGATTAGCCGCCGCTTTGGCCGCACTGTTGCTGACTTGGTTGATGGCGTCAGTAAGTTAAGCGAAATCGAATTCGAAACCAAAGCCCAGCTTCAAGCCGAAAGCTTTCAAAAAATGACTCTCGCTATGTCGAAAGATATACGTGTGGTGCTCGTTAAACTTGCCGACCGACTTCACAATATGCGCACGCTGGGCGTGCTACCTCCAGAAAAGCGTCGCCGCATTGCACGGGAAACTCTGGATATTTATGCACCTATTGCTCAGCGCCTAGGCATCAATGATGTGCGGATAGAATTCGAAGATTTAGGCTTTGCCACCATGTACCCTCTGCGTCATAGACGCTTGCGCGAAGCGATAAAAGCAGCCAGTAAAAACCGCAAAGAAATTGTCTCCGAAATCCACCAAGCAATCGAAATTCGCCTGGAGCGCGAATCTTTTCCCGCCATCGTAAAAGGTCGAGAGAAGCATGTTTGGAGCATTTATAAGAAAATGCGTGATAAGCAAAAGTCTTTTCGCGATATTATGGATGTCTTTGCTTTCCGATTAATTGTTGACTCGGTAGATGATTGCTATCGAACCCTCGGCATTATGCATAATATTTTTAAGCCCGTTCCCGGCGAGTTTAAAGACTATATAGCGATTCCAAAAGCCAACGGCTATCAATCTCTGCACACCGTCCTTGTTGGTATGCATGGGGTGCTTATTGAGGTGCAAATTCGCACTCAAGAAATGGAAACCATGGCTAACTATGGCATCGCTGCTCATTGGGAATACAAATCAACTGAAGGGAATATCGATGCCAGCCAGCGGCGAGCTACCCGCTGGATTCAAGGGCTGCTTGAAATGCAACAGCAGGCAGGGGATTCGCTGGAATTTTTGGAGCATGTTAAAACCGATCTATTTCCTGATGAAATCTATGTATTTACGCCTAAGGGAAGAATTATAGAACTTCCCTCAGGCGCAACACCGGTTGACTTTGCCTATTCGGTTCACACAGATTTAGGTAATAACTGTATCGCCTGTCGAGTTGATAGTGAATTGACGCCTTTATCGGAACAGCTACAAAGCGGACAAAAGATTGAAATTATTAGCACCCAGGGGGCGCAGCCTAATCCCAACTGGCTAAACTTTGTGGTTACCGCAAAGGCACGCAGTGCTATTCGTCACTTCTTAAAAAATCAGCAACACGATGAATCTGTTAATCTAGGCAAGCGATTGTTGGATAAAGCGCTAGCACATTATGGCACTGCCTATAATCAGTTAAAGAAATCACAGATTAAACGATTACTTAAAGAAACATCTGCGCCGACTTTTGAATATGTACTTCAGCAAATTGGTCTTGGCAATCAGGTTCCGTTTGCTGTTGCCAATATTTTAGTGCCTCCATCCAAGCGCAATATCCCTGAGGATAAGCGAAAACCATCACTTCCAGTGGTTATAGACACCTCTGAAAGCCTCATACTTCACTATGCTCGCTGCTGTCACCCCATCCCGGGAGATCCAATTTTGGGCCACGTTTCGCCCGGTAAAGGATTAGTTATTCATTTAGAATCCTGCCATAACCTAAAAGGGATTCGCAATCACCCCGAAAAATGTATGCCTCTTAGCTGGTCAAAAGTTGTAGAGGGTGAATTTCCTGTTGAGGTCAAGGTAGAAATCACACCAGAACGTGGTTTTATAGCCGCGCTTGCCTCAAGAATAACGGATGAAGATGCTACAATTGAAAACATTAGCGCAACAGAAAAAGATGCCTATACTAGTATCGTAGACGTAGTTATGACTGTGCGAAATCGCGCTCACTTAGCTGACATCATCCGTCGAGTAAGAAGCCTGACACCTGTACGACGAGTTTATCGGGTAAAAAATAAATAGTTTTTCAAGGAACAACAAATGTCTAACAAAGCTCATATTTTTACAGAAAATGCCCCTGCGGCTATTGGCCCCTATAGCCAAGCAGTTAAAGTGAACAACACCGTTTATCTTTCGGGACAAATACCTCTTGACCCCGAGACGATGGAATTAGTGAATGGCGATATACAACAACAAGCTCGACGCGTATTTGAAAATCTGAGGGCGGTCTGTAAAGCATCAGGTTCTGATCTCAGCGGCATTGTTAAACTCAATATTTTTCTTACCGATTTAAGCAATTTCGCCGCTGTTAATGAAGTCATGGCAGAATTATTTGTACAGCCCTACCCAGCGCGTGCAGCTATTGGCGTGAAAGAGCTGCCCAAGGGTGCAGAAATTGAAATGGATGCTATTGTAGCTATTTAATTATTGCGTACTTTTTTGATCGTCTATTAACGCTGTATACCCTTCTTTATACGAAGGGTACTTAAACCGGTAGCCTGTGTCTAACAGAAGACGATTACGACAGCGTCTCATTGGGCCTAATTTTACGACCTCATCAGTCAGCGTGACGGATAGCTGTTGAGCAAGCCATTGTCGAATTTCATGCTGAGTCACTGGCTGACAATCTGATGCTAAATACACCGATTCAATAGACCTGCCTGTTTCAAACAGCTCAACAAGATGCGCCAACACACCACCACAGTCATCTGCATGTATACGGTTGCTCCATTGTTGCGGGGCTTTTGGCCTTCCTTTACCTGCTAGCACCTGATCGAGCAGTCGAGTTCGTCCAGGGCCATAGATGCCAGAAAATCTCACTACGGTGCTAGCACAGGGTAAATTTTGAATAATCTGCTCTGCTTCTAGGAGAATTTCACCAGAGAATATAGCCGGATTAGCGTCTGTGGTTTCATCAACCCATTCACCACGACAATTGCCATAAACACTAGTGCTGGATACCCAAATAATCAACTTAGGGGGCCGCAATAAGGTATCAACCGTCTCTGCAATTGCTTGCGCTACCGCTAAGTATGATTCTTGATATGCCTGCTTTGTAAATTCAGCAGGCGTCAGGGTTGCCACCCAAATATCAAAGCCATCAGCGGCAACTGTGCGAAGCTGTTGAGAATTCGCAGCATCAGCTTTGACCCGCGTTATATAGGATGGCAACTGCTCTGGGTTGCGCCTTAGGCCATAGCAGCTATGGCTTTTTTGAATAAGTCGAGTGGCCCGTTGCGCTATATCGCCACATCCAATAAACAGTACTTTTAGCTTCTGTATCATAAATAAATAAATTATGTTTAAATGTAATAATAATAATAATAATAATAATGACTATTGTTTCCCCGGAGAAGCAATATGACCCTCACCGAACTGCGCTATGTGACTGTTCTAGCCAAAACTCAGCACTTTGGACAAGCTGCTGAGCAATGTCATGTCAGCCAACCAACCCTCAGTATAGCAATAAAAAAACTAGAATCTGAACTGGGTGTCGAGCTATTCGAGCGAACAACAACTCATATTCTGGTCACGCGAATTGGGGAGAAAATTATAACCCAAGCCCAAAAAATACTTGATGAAGCCATAATAATTAAAGATATTGCTATCACAGAAGGAGATCCGCTAAACTCGTCCCTTCATATTGGTGCTATATTTACTGTCGGGCCTTATTTATTTCCAAACTTTGTTCCATCACTTCAGAAAATTGCGCCTAATATGCGATTAGTTATTGAAGAAGGTTACACAAACACACAGCGAAAACGACTTCGCAAAGGAGAGGTTGATGTGGTTATTTTGTCCCTTCCATTCGAGGAGCCAGACGTGGCTGTTCAGCCACTATTTGATGAGCCATTTATGGCGATTTTACCGCCTGATCACCCTCTTACAAAACATGCCATGCTGGAACCAAAAGATTTAGAAACAGAACATATTTTGCTACTTGGCGAGGATCATTGTTTTCGAGACCAAGTAATAGAGGCAATACCCAATATTAATAAACACTATAATAGTACTGTTTCGATGGATCACGACTCTGAAGGAAATTCAATTGAAACCCTCTGCACTATGGTAGCTATAGGCCTTGGCATTACTGTTTTGCCCCAGACAGCCGTTACAGCATCAAGCTTTGCCGCGACTAATCTGGTTGCGATTCCATTTAAAGGCAATGGCCCCAAACGAACCATTGCACTTGCATGGCGTGCCAGCTTCCCAAGACATCAGGCCATCGATGCCGTTCGTAAGGCTATTTTCGCTGGTCGCAAGATTAGCGCTGATGACAAAAAACCACTCCCCGATCTGTCAGCTGACTAATGACTTCGGTTAGCCTTGATACAGTGGCTATTAAAGAGCTTCGCGGTGTCGGCCCGCAACTGTCGCAAAAACTCAGCAAGCTGGGCCTCAATAATCTGCAAGATTTATTATTTCATCTACCGCTTCGCTATATAGATAGAACAAAAATAACGCCCATTGGAAGCTTGCAACCACTGACTGATGTGGTTCTTGAGGGGCAGATTCGCACTAGCGATGTGGTTTTTGGGCGTCGCCGTAGCCTGGCCTGCAAACTACAGGATGATACAGGTACTACTGTATTAAGGTTTTTTCACTTTAGTCGAGCACAGCAAGAACGATTAAAGCCGGGTGCAAAATTACGCTGTTGCGGTGAAGTAAGGCAGGGTAAGTATGGGCTTGAACTTTATCACCCAGAATACCAACATCTCGACAGTAGTAATCCTCCAAATTTAGAAGATAGGCTTACACCTATTTATCCCTTAACCGAGGGAGTAACCCAGATGCGTATCAGAGACCTTTGCCGGCAAGCCTTAGACCGTCTCAATAACCATAGCGTAATGGAGCTGCTACCAGAAAAATTAAAACAGCAGTTTAAAGGAGCGCTGTCTTACTCACTGGTTGATGCGCTAAAACTTATTCACTCGCCACCCCCGGGGATTGAACTTCACAGGCTAGCCACTGGAGAACATCCAGCACAACAGCGGCTTGCGGCTGAAGAATTAATTGCTCACAACTTGAGTCTGCTTAAAATGCGACAAAAGGTCCAATGTCAGCAGGCGCCACCCTTAGTTGAGAATAAAAAAGCGTTATCTCATTTTCTTGATCAGTTGCCATTTGAGCTAACCAAAGCACAACAGAGAGTGGCGAATGAAATAACTGGCGATATCAAAAAATCTTTCCCCATGTTGCGGCTAGTCCAAGGTGATGTGGGCTCTGGCAAAACCGTTGTTGCCGCCATGACAGCGTTACAGGCTATTGCTAATGGCAAGCAGGCCGCACTGATGGCACCCACAGAAATTCTCGCCGAACAGCACAGAATAAATTTTGAACAATGGTTCAAAGATATGAAAATCAGTGTTGCTTGGTTAACCGGCAAGGTAAAAGGCAAAGCACGGGAAGTGCAACTACAGCGCATTGCCGATGGAAGTGCTCAGATGGTGATAGGCACCCATGCGCTATTTCAGGAAAGTGTGCAGTTTAGTGACCTAGGAATCACCATTATTGATGAACAACATCGATTTGGTGTGCATCAGCGATTGGCGCTTCGCAATAAAGGGTTTGGCGACAATCAGCCTTCACAGGATAGCCTAGCACCCCATCAGCTAATTATGACGGCAACGCCCATCCCTAGAACACTCGCAATGAGCGCCTATGCCGATCTTGATTGCTCGGTAATTGACGAATTACCTCCTGGGCGAACCCCAGTGGAAACTGCGGTGCTCAGCAACCTGCGGCGCAATGATATTATCGAGCGTGTTCGAGCATCCTGTGTCGAGGGCCGCCAAGCCTACTGGGTTTGTACTCTCATTGAAGAATCAGATGTGCTTGAAGCTCAGGCCGCTGAGGTTACTGCAAACGAATTACAACTAATGTTACCTGAGCTATCCATTGGACTAGTACATGGCCGACTTAAGCCAAGGGAAAAACTTGAAATAATGGATGCTTTTAAGTCAGGCGAGATACATTTACTGGTAGCTACCACGGTTATTGAAGTGGGGGTTGATGTGGCTAATGCCAGTCTAATGATTATTGAAAATGCCGAACGCTTAGGTTTATCGCAACTGCATCAGCTTAGAGGAAGAGTGGGACGTGGCGCCACCCAAAGCCATTGTGTCCTACTTTACAGTCCGCCAATCTCAACTAATGGCAGTGCGCGATTAAAAACAATGCGCGAAACCAATGATGGCTTTGTTATCGCTGAAAAGGATCTCGAGTTAAGAGGGCCTGGAGAGATTTTAGGGACTCGACAAACTGGTGATTTACAACTACAAATCGCTGACTTGCAACGCGATGCCCACCTTTTGCCGCAGGTTAAACAGGTTGCTGAAAAACTTCTTCAACAACACTCACAAAACATTGCACCGCTAATTAATCGCTGGATAGGCTCAAGCGAACAATATACTCAAGCATAAACTAAAAAAATTTAAAAAAAACTATTTTAATTTTGATATAACATCTTATAATCGGCGCCATTGACACTGAGGTTAAACATTATGGCTTTTAGTAATCCGATTTCAGATTTATTTGGCAAATCTCCAATAAAACCGCTTCAGGAACATATGTCTCTTGTCGTTAAATGCTCCTCTCAACTTGAGGCCTTTTTTCAGGCTGCGATTGATAGCAAATGGGAACAGGCTTCAGATGTTTTCGACAAGATTTGTGAGGATGAAAATTGTGCTGATGAGTTAAAGAAACAGTTTCGTCTCAATATGCCAAAAAATCTGTTTATGCCAGTTTCACGATCAGACCTTCTCAGTATATTGGCTCACCAAGACTGTATTGCCAACTTATCAAAAGATATATGTGGCATTGTTTTGGGGCGACAAATGGAAATCCCTAAGTCATTACAAACTGATTTTCTGGGCTATATCAAAAGTACTATTCAAGCCTCAGAGCAAGCATTAAAAGCTATCAATGAACTAGACGAATTATTAGAAACTGGCTTTGCTGGTCAAGAAGTGAAGTTTGTAAAAAAATTGATCAAAGAGCTGGATGCAAAAGAGCAGAAAGTCGATAAGAAAGAAAGAAAATTACGCCACAACCTCTTTAAAATAGAAAACGATTTACCCCCTATTCATGTGATGTTCTTGTATAACATCATCGATAATATCGGTGAAATTGCCGACACTGCTGAAAGTGTTGGTAATCGCCTTGAACTTCTTATAGCAAAATAATTTTCGGAAACAACCATCATGGAATTATTTACTGAATACGGTACTTTATTAATTATCCTTGCGGGAATGTTCGGATTTTTTATGGCCTGGGGAGTGGGCGCAAACGATGTGGCCAATGCCATGGGTACCTCTGTAGGATCCAAGGCTTTAACCATCAAACAGGCTATTCTAATCGCTATGGTGTTTGAATTTGCCGGTGCCTACTTGGCAGGGGGTGAAGTGACCTCTACCATACGTAAAGGTATTGTCGATTCCGCTATATTTGCAGAGAAGCCAGACTATCTGGTGTTCGGTATGTTATCGGCTTTATTGGCCGCCGGCACCTGGCTAATGATCGCAAGCATTATGGGCTGGCCGGTATCAACCACTCACTCTATCGTTGGCGCCATCGTAGGATTTGCGGCCGTTGGCGTTTCTGTGGATGCGGTTAATTGGAGTAAAGTCAGTACCATCGTGGCCAGCTGGGTGATATCACCAGTGCTTGCAGGAACTATATCTTTTGCCTTATTCCGCAGTGTGCAACGACTTATCTTGATCCATGAAAACCCCTTTGAACGCGCCAAAAAGTATGTGCCATTTTATATGTTTGCCGTAGGCTGGTTGATGGCTATGGTCACCATGCTCAAAGGCTTAAAGCATGTATTTAAAGATATAGGCATTAGATTTAGCTTTGTTGAAACTGCGATGCTTGCAGTTTTATTTGGTCTTTTGGTGGCCGCTCTTGGCACCTACTTGCTGTCAAAAGTAAAACGTGACGAAAAACTTGAAGCAAATGACCGCTTTGCCAATGTAGAGAGAGTATTTGCCGTACTGATGATCTTTACCGCCTGTAGTATGGCCTTTGCCCATGGCTCAAATGATGTAGCCAACGCAGTGGGCCCACTGGCCGCTGTGGTTAATGTAGTGAGTTCCGGCGGAAATATAGCGGCAAAAAGCTCTATGCCTGGCTGGATACTGCTACTAGGTGGCGCCGGTATTGTTGTGGGTCTGGCAACCTATGGCTTTAAAGTAATGGGCACTATTGGTCGTAAAATCACCGAATTGACGCCTAGTCGTGGTTTTGCCGCCGAATTAGGTGCTGCCGCTACTGTGGTATTCGCATCGGGCACTGGCTTACCTATTTCTACCACTCACACATTGGTGGGCGCAGTTCTGGGGGTTGGTATGGCACGCGGCATTGGTGCGCTTAACCTGCGTATGGTGGGAGCAATCTTTCTCTCTTGGGTAGTTACTCTTCCCGCCGGTGCGGCACTCTCAATCCTGTTCTTCTTTTTCTTTAAGGGCGTGTTTACCTAAAACGCCCTTTTTACCTACAGGCAGATACCAATTCGATCCCCGTCGTTGGTATCTGCTGCGGCTCCTGAAAACCGAGCCCAGTCTCTGTCTTTTATAAAATCGCCCCAAAACATAACCTCACAATGGGTTTGATGCACCATCCTATCGCTTTCAATTTTTTTAATGGTCACAGCTGCCTATAAAAGGCACTAATTCTCTGTATTTTTTAAGTTGGCACGGTTTATGTATAACCGTAATTGTCTTGTGTATTTACTGAGGCTTTTGAAAATTATTTTTCTAGGTAAAAAACTGCGTCTACTTAAATTTGTACACCAGCTTTTTGCTTACAACATACAGGAACTACTATGTCCAAAAAATATTTGATTCCATCCATTGTAGCGACTCTCTGGAGCATACAACCTTTTGTTGCCGCTAATGCAACAACCGCTAGCAATGTTAGCGAAATGCTGGCTGAAGGTGATACCTCTGTGTCTTTCCGCTATAGATACGAAATGGTTGACCAAGAGGCTGTTACTGAAACGGCCAACGCCTCCACTCTAAAATCCAGACTGACCTACAAGTCAGCCTCATATATGGGTCTTAGCGCCTTATTGGAAGTAGACAATGTT
>Ga0207964_1000404_pt1 | contig 11760 bp, 8 predicted proteins | sample Knorr_S23_td_250_FD_185608 | JGI IMG/M metagenome (GOLD analysis project Ga0207964, IMG submission 185608) | Marine microbial communities from Southern Atlantic Ocean transect - Knorr_S23_td_250_ad_251m_LV_A (SPAdes) (version 2) | ecosystem: Environmental > Aquatic > Marine > Oceanic | place...
GCTCTTCGAGGGCGCGCAGACTAACACTTTCGCCATTTTCTAGCAACTGTTTATGGCGACGTCTAGCGCGCTCTTCAATACTAGCTGTCAGATAAACTTTTAATGGCGCATCCGGAAACACCACCGTTCCCATATCACGACCATCGGCAACCAGTCCAGGCGCCTTTGCAAATCGCCGTTGACGCAGCAACAGAGCCTCTCTGATCTGAGAGCTTGTAGCTACTTGTGAGGCCAGCGCCGCAGTTTTCTCGGTGCGCAATTCGCGGGTCACATCCTCGCCCTCAAGTAATACTCTATTGTCCCCGTCGGCCCTCACTTCGAATCTGATATCCATATTTTCAGCAAGTCGGGTAAGATTATGATTACCCCCTGTATCGATTTTATGGCGCACAGCGACTAAGCCCAGCAATCTGTATAGAGCACCGCTATCCAAATAGTGAAACCCTAAATTTTTCGCCAGCATACTACCAACAGCGCCTTTGCCAGCACCACTGGGACCATCTATTGCGATTATTTTTACCATTTAAACCTCATTTAAGCAGTTATGGAGGGCTATTGGGCTTCAGCGGCGGCAATCTCTATGCCAATGCCTATCTGCTGTGCCAGTGAAATAAAGTCTGGAAAGGATGTAGCTACATTGTTGGTCTCTTTGACCCTTATTTTTCCGTTGGCGCGAAGTGCCGCAATGGTAAACGCCATAGCAATACGGTGATCGTCAAAACTGGCCACTTCGCCACTACCCAATTGACCGCCTTGAATACGAATGCCGTCGGCTGTGGCCTGAGCATCGATACCCAAAGTAACCAGCCCATCGGCCATACTCTGGATACGGTCACTCTCCTTCACCCGCAACTCCTCGGCACCGGTGAGCAATGTAGTACCTTGAGCGCAGGCGGCAGCTACAAAAAGCACAGGAAATTCGTCAATGGCCAAGGGCACCTGATCCTCCGGGATTACAATACCTTTGAGCGGCGCATAGCGCACCCTTATATCTGCCACGGGCTCGCCCCCGACCTCAATGTGGTTGGATAGCTCAATATGGGTACCCATCTGTCGAAGGATATTAATCACTCCTATACGCGTGGGATTTACCCCCACATGCCGCAGAGTAATGTCTGAACCCGGCACAATGGCAGCGGCAACCATAAAAAATGCCGCAGACGAGATATCCGCCGGAACGTCAATGCGAGTGGCCATTAAACTGCCGCCGCCACTCAGTGAAGCCTTGCTGCCATCAGAATTAACCTGATAGCCAAAGCCTCTAAGCATACGCTCGGTATGATCCCTGGTCGGAGCCGGCTCCACCGTAGAGGTCTCGCCCTCGGCGTAGAGACCCGCCAACAGCACACAGGATTTGACCTGTGCGCTGGCCATCGGCATTAGATAGTTTATTGAACTCAGCTTCTGACCTCCTTTTATACGCAATGGTGGAGTGCCATCAGCATCGGTTTCAATCACTGCACCCATCTCACGCAGGGGAGTGGCAACGCGGCCCATCGGCCTGCCAGATAATGATGCGTCGCCCCTGAGCTCCACATCAAAAGTCTGACCCGCCATCAATCCGCTGAGAAGGCGCATGGAGGTGCCTGAATTCCCTAGATAAAGAGGCTTGCTCGGCGTCTGTAATCCGTGCAGACCAACCCCATGAATAACCACACGACCTTCATTGGGGCCCTCTATATCCACACCCATATCGCGAAATGCCTGTAGAGTAGCCAAGCTGTCCTCGCCCTCAAGAAACCCTGTCACCTCAGTCATACCCTCAGCCAGTGAGCCAAGCATTATAGAACGGTGTGACATAGATTTATCGCCCGGCACACGTATATCTCCGCAGGCACTGCCGCCGGGAGAAACAATATAGTCAATTACTTTTTCAGTCATAGGGCTGTGTATTCCAGTATCGGGGGTTTTACTTTCAAGTATCTTGCCAAAATGATTTCGCGCATCGCGGGCGCGGGTGAACAGATCCATCAGGTATTGTCTGTCGCCACTTTCTATGGCGCAGCGCATGGCTTTAAAATTCTCCATAATCCGATCCATCACCTCGATTATTGAGTCCTTATTGGCCAGTGCAATATCTCTCCACATCACAGGGTCACTGGCTGCAATGCGGGTAAAATCTCGAAAGCCACCAGCTGCATAGCGAAAAATATCGGTTTTATCGCTCATTCCCGCGAGGGTGTCGACCAGCGAGTAAGCGAGAAAATGAGGTAAATGGCTAGTCGCGGCCAAAATCTGATCGTGCTCTAGGACGCTCATGATCGATACCAGTGCGCCCGTGGCCTCCCAGAGATCGGTCGCGCGCTTAAGGTGCCCGACCGCCGTTGCCTCAACAGGCGTAAGAATCACACGGTGATTGGTAAATAGGTCGCCATTTGCGGCTGTCACACCACTTTTTTCTGAACCCGCAATAGGATGACCGGGCACTAATTGTGGTGGCATCTCTCCAAATAAGCTCTGTGCAGCCTTAACCACCGAATCCTTAACGCTGGCTACATCGGTGATGGTTACATTCGGCGATAGCTGTGATACAGATTCCTCTAACACCGAAGGCACACTGAGTGTCGGCACCGCAATAACCACAATATCGCCCTCTCCAAGTTCAGCGGCTATTTGCCCTAAACTTTCGGCGCAGCGATCCACAATCCCATTTTTTAAGGCTATCTCCAACGTCGATTGCCTTCTCGATATACCTATAACCTGATTTGCAAAACCCCTCTGGCGAGCGGCAACCGCCAAGCTGGAGCCAATAAGTCCCAGCCCAATCACCACCAGACGATTGACTACCTTTGGAGAAGCTGAGGCTTTCTTAGACATAGGTTCACCAGAATTATCGGGGTTTTGGTTGTTAGTACTAATTTATAGCACAGCTCGAGGGTAAGAGCCCAACACCCTGAGTTCCGCCACTTCGGAGGCCAGCTCGGCTAATACATCTGCCACAGGCTGATCATCCACATGTCCCTGAAAATCAATAAAGAATACATAGGACCATTTACTATTGCGAGCGGGACGTGATTCGAGGCGCGTCATATCCACATCGTGACGACGAAATGGCCCTAGCAAATCATACAGTGCCCCCGGTTTATTGCGCACAGAGACCACAATTGAGGTCCTGTCATCACCACTGCGGGGCACTTCCTCGCGCCCAATAATTAAAAATCTTGTGGAATTGTCTGGACGGTCTTCAATTTTTTCCCAGAGTTTCTCCAGATCGTACAGTTCACAGGCCATATCGCCAGCAATAGCTGCGGAATTCCATTCACCCTGTACTCGCTTGGCCGCCTCTGCATTGCTGCTGACTGCCACTCTATCAATGGCCGGGTGATTTGCATTGAGCCACTGTCGGCATTGAGCCAAGGACTGAGCATGGGAGTAAACTCTGGTTATATTGTCCTTATTGGTATTGGCGCCGATCATAAAGTGCTGGTGGATGCGCAACTCGACCTCACCACAAATTTTCAGCGATGAATCCATAAAGCTATCCAATGTATGACTGATAACACCCTCAGTGGAATTTTCAACCGGTACAACACCATAGTGACAGACTCCCGCCAACACCTCGCGAAACACTTCGTCAATCGCCGACTGCGGCACACTGATAGCGGAATCTCCAAAATGCTTAAGGGCGGCCTCTTGGGTGAAAGTACCCTCGGGACCCAAATAGGCAACCTTGATCGGTTGCTCCAAGGCCAGACAGGCGGACATAATCTGACGGAATAAACGGGCCATATCCTCATTGTCTAAGGGACCCACATTATTATCCATAATCTGACGCAGAACCTGAGCCTCGCGCTCGGGTTTGTAGTAAGCCTGATCACCCTGTCCTTTTTTGACCTCGGCAACCTGCTGGGCACATTGAGCACGCTCACTGATACTGCGCATAATCTGCAGATCAATCTGGTCAATCTGGTCTCTTAAAGACTCTAGAGAATGTTTTTTGGACATATTAAAACCCTTTATCAATCCTCTTGCGACTGATCGTCTTGCGACTGATCGTCTTGCGGCTGATCGTCTTCCTGAGGTTCGGCAATTCTCGCCAAACTGACCAGATTTTCGTTTTCCTTAAGCCGAATAATACGTACGCCCTGAGTATTGCGCCCCACTACGGACACCTCATCCCCACGGGTACGAACCATGGTACCCTGATCGGAGATAAGCATAATTTCATCGCCATCAAACAGCTGTGTAGCACCGACCAGAGGTCCGTTTCTATCACTGACTTGAATAGCTATCATGCCTTTACCACCGCGCCCTTTGGTGGGAAACTCTTCTACCTTGGTGCGCTTGCCATAGCCGTTTTCACAGACCGTCAACAAAAACCCGTCCTGCTCTGGTACAACCATAGAAATAACCGCGCGGTTCTCTGGTAAGCGCATACCGCGAACCCCTTTTGATACCCGCCCCATAGCGCGCACATCAGTCTCGGCAAAACGCACCGCTTTGCCCTCGGAACTGAACAGCATGATATCTTTGCTGCCATCGGTGATAGCCGTCCCAACAAGATAATTCCCATCCACTAAGTCGACGGCGCGCAGGCCCACACTGCGCGGCCTAGAGTACTGGTCCAGAGCTGTTTTCTTAACTGTGCCATTGGCCGTCGCCATGATCACGTACTTGTCGGCACTGTATTCCTCTACCGGCAGTATAGAGCTGATGCGCTCATCTTCCCCAAGAGGCAAAAGATTGACCATGGGTCGACCTCTGGAGTTGCGGCCGGCCACCGGAATCTGATAAACCTTGAGCCAATAGACTTTGCCGAGGTTGGTAAAACACAAAATCGTAGCATGAGTGCTGGCTATCAACAGGTGCTCGACAAAATCCTCATCTTTCACTGCTGTTGCCGACTTGCCCATTCCTCCGCGACGCTGCGCCTGATAATCAGTCAGTGGCTGAGTCTTAGCATAGCCCCCGTGGGAAATAGTCACCACCCGCTCCTCTTCGGTGATCAGGTCCTCCACCGTTAGGTCATGCTGGGATTCAACGATTTCAGTGCGCCGATCATCGCCAAATTCTTCCAATATTGCCTCTAGCTCTTCCCTGATTACCGACATCAAGCGGTTAATATCGCCAAGGATATCTTGATAATCGGCTATTTCTTCCAATTTTAGACTGAATTCCTCGATAATCTTATCCTGCTCCATGCCCGTCAGGCGATGCAGTCTTAATTCAAGGATATCCTTGGCCTGCTCTGGGGAGAGGAAATATTTCTTTTTCCGCAACCCGTATTGATCTTCAAGCCATTCGGGACGGGTTGCCTCGGGCCCTGCCCGCTCCAACATTGCCACTACGGAACCGGGCTCCCAACCTTTGCTAACCAGAGTCTCTCGAGCATCTGCCGGCGTAGCAGATTTTTTAATCAGGGCAATTATTTCGTCGATATTGGCCAGCGCTATGGCAAATCCCTCTAGGGTATGAGCCCTTTCTCGCGCCTTGCGCAACAGGTAAATCGTCCTCCGAGTCACCACTTCACGGCGATGACGTACAAAGGCCTCAAGCATCTGCTTGAGATTCAGTATTTTTGGCTGACCATCCACCAGTGCAACTACGTTGATCCCAAACACTGCCTGTAGCTGTGTCTGGGCGTACAGATTGTTAAGAACCACTTCGCCCAACTCACCTCGTTTGAGCTCAATGACCACGCGCAGTCCATCTTTGTCCGACTCGTCACGCAGTTCGGAGATACCCTCTATTTTCTTTTCTTTGACCAGTTCGGCAATGCGCTCTATCAGGCGTGACTTATTGAGCTGGTAGGGAATTTCAGAGATGATAATAGTTTCGCGCTTAGTTTTTTCATTAACCTCTATCTCGGCCCTAGCCCGCACATAGATGCGCCCACGACCAGTGCGGTAGGCCTGCACAATGCCCGCTTTGCCATTGATAATCGCCCCAGTGGGGAAATCCGGCCCCGGAATAGTTTCCATCAATTCATCGATACTGATATCCGCGTTATCTATAAGTGCCAGGCAGCCTTGGATAACCTCCCTCAAATTATGAGGGGGAATATTGGTGGCCATTCCCACAGCAATACCAGAGGATCCATTGACTAAAAGATTGGGAATTCGAGTTGGCAGCACATGGGGAATTGATTCCGTTTCATCGTAGTTGGGAACAAAATCTACGGTGTCTTTTTCCAAATCCTCAAGCAGTGCATGCGCCACCTTGGTCATACGAATTTCGGTGTAACGCATGGCCGCCGCGGAATCCCCATCGATGGAGCCGAAGTTACCCTGACCATCTACCAGCATATAGCGCAGCGAAAATGGCTGAGCCATACGCACAATAGTCTCGTACACTGCGGAGTCGCCATGGGGGTGGTATTTACCAATTACATCCCCCACCACGCGAGCAGATTTTTTATACGCCTTGTTCCAGTCGTTATTCAACTCATTCATGGCGAATAAAACTCGCCGATGGACTGGCTTGAGCCCATCGCGTACATCTGGCAATGCCCTGCCTACTATTACACTCATCGCGTAATCTAAATAAGACTGTTTTAACTCATCTTCAATGTTTACCGGAAGGATTTGCTTCGCTGAATCAACCATAATTTATCTCTAACATCCCGATTTTATTGTGCTTTTGCGGCGGTTATTCAAGTAGTAGTTCTATCAGCCCGATAAGGATTTAATCCGTTCCCTCTGGCAACTCGAAATAAGTCGCGAATTTTAACACAGAAAAAGATGCTATATCCTTATTTAAATAGAGCTAACGCAATATAAAATATCATAGCCTGAATGGCTATAAAACAGGCTTAAACCTTAATAAAAACACGGTATACTCTTATAGGGGACTACTGCGCAACAGTCCCTTTATATCCAATAAGGAAGACTTATGCAGCCCAAAAAAATTGACTTGCTTCTACACTGCCGATGGCTAATTCCGATTATCCCTGAAAACCAAGTTATGGAAGATTGCTCTATCGCAATTAACGCTGGGCGAATCGTAGACCTACTGCCTAAGTCACAGGCGCGGCAACAGTTTTCTGCCACTGAAGAAGTTGTGCTAGATCGGCATATGGTGATGCCCGGACTGGTCAATGCCCATTGCCACAGCGCAATAAGACTATTGCGGGGCCGCAGCGATGATTTACCATTTCAAGCATGGCTGGAGAAGCATACCTGCTCCACAGAAAGTCTATTGACCGATCCAGACTTTATCCGCGATAGCAGCGCATTAGCCATCGCAGAAATGATAAAAACAGGCACTACCTGTTTCGCTGAAATGTATTGTTTTAGTGAGTTGATCGTCGATGTTATTCGCAATGCCGGCATACGCAGTCAACTTAGCTTTGCGGTTCACGACGGCCCTACCCCCTATGCAAAAGACGCCAGCGAACATATTCACAGGGGCCTAACCCTGTACGACAATATGGGCAATCATCCTCTTATCAAGGTAGCCTGCGCCCCTCAGGCTCCCAATAACATCTCAGATACAGTGATGAAACAGCTGGCGACATTTGCCAATGAGCTGGATTTGCCAGTACATATTCACTGCCATGAGAACGCCAGCGAGATTGCAGAATCATTGACAAAATGGGGTTGCCGTCCTTTGCAACGACTTAACGATACGGGCTTGCTACTGCCGCAGACCCAACTGGTGCATATGACCCAGATTAGCCCTGAAGACAAAGCGCTGCTCGAACAGACCAATAGCAGCGTTATACATTGCCCCGAGGCCAACCTCAAACTGGCCAATGGATTTTGCCCGGTAACTCAATTGACGCAGGCGGGTATCAATGTAGGTCTGGGCACCGAGGGTGCAGCTAGCAATAATGATTTGGATTTATTTGGGGAGCTCAAGACCGCCTGTCTTGTGGCCAAAGCTGTCGGTGGCGACACCCAGGCATTAAGCGCCCATTCAGCACTGCGCCTCGCCACCATTAACGGTGCTAGAGCGCTGGGCTGGGATCGCGAAATAGGTAGCCTTGAAGTCGGAAAATATGCAGATATTATTGCGTTAGAAATTGATTCTATTGCCCAACAACCGCTGTATAATCCTGCGTCACAATTGGTTTATGGGCAAAGTGGCAGTCAGGTAACTCACAGCTGGGTAGCCGGGCAATCACTGCTGATGGATAAAAAATTGCTGGCGCTCAATGAGCGCAACCTAATCCAATCGGCCAAAGATTGGGGCAGCAAAATCGCTGGATAAATAGCCTATATTCCAAAACAACAGATTGACGAGAACAACAATGTCTAAAACAGAAAATGTTGACCCCAATGAAATTCGCAAATTCGAGGAACTCGCCAGCCGCTGGTGGGACCGCAATAGCGAATTCAAACCTCTCCATGATATAAACCCATTGCGGGCTAATTGGATTGACAGCTTGGCCCCAGTGGCTGAGCAAGCGGTGTTGGATGTGGGTTGCGGTGGCGGCATACTCTGCGAGGCGCTGGCACAACGAGGCGCATCGGTGACAGGGATCGATATGGGAGATGCCCCTCTGGCTGTGGCTAACCTCCATAAACTGGAGTCTGGGGTGACTGTCAATTACCAAAAATCCACCGCAGAACATTTTGCCGAAGATCATGCGGCGACATTCGATATAGTGACCTGCCTTGAAATGCTTGAGCATGTACCAGACCCAAGCTCAGTGGTTAAAGCCTGCGCACAGATGACAAAACCCGGTGGCACAGTATTCTTCTCCACTATCAACCGCAATCCAAAAGCCTTTATGCTGGCCATTATCGGCGCCGAGTATGTTCTGCGACTACTCCCCAGAGGCACCCACGAGTACGCCAAGTTTATTCGCCCCTCTGAACTGGCAACCTGGGTTCGCGAAGCCGGTTTGGAGATAGATCAAATGTGCGGATTACTCTTTAACCCGCTCACTAAAACCTATAAGTTGAGTGATCGAGATATGAACGTCAACTATATGCTGTGCGCCCGCAAACCTCAGGCGTAATGCACTCTCACTGTAAATCACTCAAACGGAGCGAGCATGCTATATTTTAAAGCACTTCTGTTTGACCTAGATGGAACCCTGCTGAATACAGCGCCCGACTTTAGCGGCGCTATCAATATTCAACTGGCGCGCCACGGGCGCGAACAATTAGCTGAAAGTGCAGTTCGCAGCACTGTGACCCATGGTTCGGCGGGTCTTATTCAGAAAGCCTTTAGCATTGATCCAGATCACCCTGAATTTGAGACCCTCCGAGAGGAATTTTTGGCACTTTACCTCGCCAATATTGCCGATAGAACCGCTCTTTTCGAAGGCCTGCAAACGGTCTTGGACAACTGCGTAGATCGGGGACTTCCCTGGGGCATAGTAACCAATAAACCCTGGAAGTACACTCGAGCTCTTTTAAATCAACTGGGTATGGCAGAGCAGTCGGCGACCACCATCTGTCCAGACCATGTCTCGCAATCTAAACCTGACCCAGAATCGTTATTTTTAGCCTGTTCAGAACTCTCAGTTGCCCCTGGGGACTGTATCTTTGTGGGAGATCATCTCCGTGATATACAGGCGGGCCGCAATGCGGGTATGCGCACTATTGCAGCTGGGTGGGGCTATATTGAAGCATCGCAAAGCATCGCAAATTGGCAGGCCGACTGGGTTGTAGAAAAATCACCGGATTTAAATCCACTTCTCTTTTTATAAAACAAGGATATAAAAGTTGCTTTCAGCCGAACAAATAATCAACTATCAAGCAGATGCCAAGCTACTGCAAGGTCGCGTTATTCTTGTAACCGGAGCCGGTGATGGTATAGGCAAAACCGCAGCAATAACCTTTGCACAGGCCGGAGCAGAATTGGTACTGGCAGGTCGCACTGTGGCTAAACTGGAACAGGTATACGACGAGATTGTGGGCGCTGGCTATAGGCAACCAACCATCTACCCAATAGATCTCGAGGGCGCGACTGAGCAGAACTACGATGAATTAGCAGTTAACCTAGAGCGACAGTTTGGCCGCTTGGATGGGTTACTTCACAATGCGGGCATTCTGGGGCAGCGCACTCCCCTAAATAACTACCCCCAGAATGTTTGGGATAAGGTGCTTAAAGTCAATGTTTCGGCACAGTTTCAGATGACTCAGGCGCTTATGCCAGTTCTAGAAAAGTCTGATGATGGCTCAGTGATATTAACCACCTCCAGCGTAGGCCGGGTGGGTCGCGCCTTTTGGGGAGCCTACGCAGTGTCAAAATTTGCCGTCGAGGGGTTGGTTCAGACCTGGGCATCAGAGTTAGAAGACCTGTGTTCTGTGCGTATAAATTGCATTAACCCCGGCGCCACAGGCACTCGTATGCGAGCCCAAGCCTACCCTGCAGAAAACCCCGAGAGCATCGCATCAACCCAAGACATTATGCCCGCCTACCTGTATCTGATGGGCGCTGATAGCAAAGCGGTCAACGGCCAATCGATTGATGCTCAGATTAAATAGCATATCCGCTGGCTTATTTCTTCCAGGGATTGCCGCGCGCTCGAAGCCGCTTCTCTTTGCGCTGTCGAATATCTCGCAGCACATGCTTCTCACTGAATTTCGGCGGCCTTAAGTTAACTGCATTAAATAGGGAAATAACCTGTTTTGGATCCAATTCAATAAATTCAGATCGTCGAATAAAAGAGGGCAATTCAATAGGGCCATAGCTTATGCGTTTAAGTCGATTAACCTCCACTCCCTGCGACTCCCACAATCGACGAACCTCTCTGGTACGCCCCTCTGCCAAAACAACACGAAACCACCGGTTGCTACTACCGCGCTCTTCGGGACCTCTTTGATGCTGTGCTTTTACCATCTGAAATTTTGCCAATCCATCGTCTAAAATTACGCCCTCAGTGAGGTTGCTAAGCATAGCCTCATCAACATCACCATGAACTCTCGCCAAATACTCTCGCGTCACCCCGTATGAGGGATGCATAAGCCTATTGGCCAGTTCACCGAAATTTGTAAACAACAGCAATCCACTGGTATTGATATCAAGTCTGCCAATGGCAATCCAGCGACCGGTATTTATTTTCGGTAGACTGTCAAACACCGTGGGCCTGCCTTCAGGGTCCAAGGTAGTGCAGACCTCTCCCTCCGGTTTGCTATACATCAGCACCCTTGGGCTCTCATCCGTCATGGTTTTAACCGCACGCCCATCGACCATAATGCGATCACTTGATTCAGCTCGATCACCCAGCTTAGCTGTGGATCCGTTAACCGAGACTCGGCCAGCGGCAATCCACTTCTCAAGTTGGCGACGAGAACCCAAACCGGCAGCTGCCAATACTTTTTGTAATTTTTCACTCATTGTTGGAATTTATACCAGTGTCTACTGCAGGTTGCAGATGTTTATGGGCGCCATCAATCTGCCCATCCAAAGAAAAATCGCCGTCGCTTGCAGCTTTATCGGCGGGTTCTATTTCCGAGCCCTCCCTGGCAGCTTGATCAGCGGATTCACCCACTGCAAGTGTCAGTTCAAGCTCTGAATCTAAATTGGATAAATCCTCAATCTCACCAAGCGCAGGCAGATGATCAAGACTTGTTAAATTAAAGTAATCCAAAAATTGTTTGGTGGTAGCAAAAAGAGCCGGCTTACCCGGAACATCCCGATAACCCACCACTCTAATCCACTCGCGCTCTTGGAGGGTTTTAATGATTTCCGAACTCACTGCCACACCGCGCACTAATTCAATATCACCCCTAGTTAACGGCTGCCGGTAGGCGATTAGAGACAGAGTTTCCAACATGGCTCGAGAGTAGCGCTTGGGCTTTTCTTCCCAAAGACGATTTACCCAGGGTGCGAGCTGCTGGTCAACCTGAAATCTATAACCAC
>Ga0207964_1000405_pt1 | contig 11740 bp, 4 predicted proteins | sample Knorr_S23_td_250_FD_185608 | JGI IMG/M metagenome (GOLD analysis project Ga0207964, IMG submission 185608) | Marine microbial communities from Southern Atlantic Ocean transect - Knorr_S23_td_250_ad_251m_LV_A (SPAdes) (version 2) | ecosystem: Environmental > Aquatic > Marine > Oceanic | place...
CAATCGTTTTAAGACTGGATAATAAATATCGTTACAGTATTCCTGCTTTAATGAACCAACGAATAACCTACAGAAGTCAATCTTCAGGTCAAATCAAACAGATTCCCATTTCTTCCGTAGCAGACTATTCATACAATACGACTTACGGTTCCGTTAACCGTAAAGACATGAAACGTCAGGTAACCATTTATTCAAACGTACTCGAGGGGTACAACGAGAATATGATCAATGAGCAATTAAAAGTGCTCTTAGCCGAAAAAACACTTCCTCCGGGCTATGAACTGCAATTCACAGGAAAACAGCAAGAGCAAGCCCAAACACAAGATTTTCTTTCAAAAGCTTTGATGATCGCTATTGCTCTGATTTCTTTAATCCTGGTAAGTCAGTTTAACTCAGCAATAAAACCATTTATCATTATTATTACTGTATTGTTCAGTACGATTGGAGTATTTTTCGGCCTGGCTTTATTCAATATGGATTTTGTCATTATCATGACGGGTATCGGTATTGTATCCTTAGCCGGAATTGTTGTAAACAACGCCATTGTACTCATCGACTACATCGACTTACTAAAGATACGTAAGCGTAGAGAATTAGATCTTGAGGAAGGTGCTGTCTTAGATAATCATACAGCGATGTTATGTATTCAGGAGGGAGGTCAAAAACGTTTAAGACCTGTATTGCTCACAGCCATTACAACGATACTCGGCTTGTTGCCATTAGCCACCGGAATGAATATCAATTTCTTCACCCTGTTGACTGAATTTGATCCCCAAATTTTCTTTGGTGGTGACAACGCCATTTTCTGGGGCCCCATGGCCTGGACGGTTATCTTTGGGTTAAGCTTTGCAACTTTTCTAACCTTAATATTAGTTCCGGTTATGTACTTACTGGCAGACAAGATTCGGAATAAGATGATAAAAGTAATTTCATAGCAAATTTGTCATTACGATTCAAAGTTTTTAAATCGATTTGGTTACTTTTGCCCGACAATTGCTGACGTAGCTCAGTTGGTAGAGCACATCCTTGGTAGGGATGAGGTCGTCGGTTCAAGTCCGATCGTCAGCTCAAAGCGATATTTCATAGCAATGAAATATCGCTTTTTTCTTTCACAAACCCTTGTTTTTAAGTAAATTAGATGTACTATATCACAAGACATTTAATCATGAACAATAAATTAATATATAAGTATGGTATTGGTACAGGTTTAGCTATAATCCTCTACTTTATAGTGATGAAATTTACGGGGCTTATTAAGATTACTGAATTAAGGTATTTAAACCTTTTCATTATCATGGGAGGTCTTTATAGTTATCTCAAAAAAACAACTAAAGAAGGTGTTGATTACCTAACTGCATTCTCAGGTGGAATCTATGTTTCGGTGGTTGCCGTCATCACCTTTGTACTCTTTTTCATGATTTACATCGACATTATTGATCCGGCGTTCTACGATTACATAAGAGAAAATGAACCTTTTGGAAACTCTTTAGATAAAACAGCTTTAGGATTTATGCTCATTGTTGAGGGGCTGTGTTCCGGATTTATCCTCACCTTTGTGCTGATGCAATACTTTAAATCGTATTTATCCAAGCACTAAAAAATACTGTCTGAAAAGGCCGACTTTTTGGTTATTTACGATAATTACTTTTTAATCCAAGGCAGAATATATGGTTCACCATCAAGTGTCGCTTTTAATAAATACAAGCCATCAGGCATCTCACTTACATCGACCTGAATCGAATTGTTAGCAGTTGTTCTGACAACAGTTTTACTTAGCACAATATCACCTATAGAATTCAAAACCTCTAATTGAACATCAGATAGATTCGATTCAAAATTGATATTGATAAAATCTTGAGTAGGGTTAGGATACAAAGTCATCGGTATTTCTACGAACTCTTCAACACCAACTTCTAATTCATCACATACACCATCACCATCAGAATCACTTAAACATCCTCCTGAACAATTGTAATAATCTTCGGCATAAGTACATGAACCGTCATCTTCGGTTGCCGTTGAATCATGATTACACGCCGCTAAATCGTCACAACCATCAATTTCTAATTCATCACATACACCATCAGAATCTGTATCGCTGTATACAAGATAACCAGAACCGTCATTTTCTCCTGAACAAACATAACAATCCGTTACATAAATACAAGGTAAATCAATATTTGCACGCTCATTATAATTACAAGCTAAACTATCCTGACAACCGTTAACAAACTCCAAATCAACGAATATATTTCCCTCTCCGGAAGCTAATGTATTGCTGTTTTCACTAATCTGATTTAATGCATTTGTCGTGTCTTCCGAATCAAAATCAGTTCCGGCTAACTCTTCTTGAGTTAGCGTAATCGTATAAATCACTTGCACATCAACTCCTGATCTAAGTCCATCTCCTACAATAATCTCCAAAACCTCTACGGCCCCTTCAGGTAAGCCTAACTGTGATTCAATTAAATCTTCAAAATTATCTTCAAATACAGCAAGATCTAACACAAGGCTTTCATCAATAATCAAACTCAGCTCAATTTCAACAAATACGGCACAGATATTTGTCCCATTACAAACACCACAATCATCCACGTATAAACACGAATCGTCACCATTAATTGCTGCTGAATTATAATTGCAAGCTGTAGCATCCGTACACCCTTCAACAATTAAAATAGAACAAGAACCATTATCTTCTGTAGCCAGTAAATTATATTCCATAAAAGCATCGTCTGTACAACCTAACACTTCTAAGGGATCACAAACACCATCACCATCAAAATCATTTAAACATACTCCTAAACAGTCATAAAATGTCACCGCAAACTCACAAGAGCTATCATCATCCGTTGCTGCATCATTGTAATTACATGCAATCAGGTTCGTACAACCTTCCGTTTCAAATTCATTACAAACACCATCGTTATCATAATCATTATCAACAATTTCTCCATTAACACAACTCTCACAAATGCCATCTGTGTAATTACAAGAAGCTGAATCAGTTGCCAGTTCCATAAAATTACACGCCAACTCATCTTGACATCCTACAACTTCATCATCGTTACATACACCATCATCATCCGAATCGTTATCCACAATAACACCTGTTCCGTCTATTTCCCCGGAACATGTCGCACAAGCATCTAAATCCATTGAATATATACACAGACTATTTTCAGTATCGGTAGTTGGTCTTGCATCGTAGTTACATGCCAACTCATCAGTACAACCTTCCAACTCATCTATATCGCATACACCATCATCATCTGCATCGTTATCTATTATTGTACCTGTTCCATCAGTGACTCCTGAGCAAGTCTCACAAAAACCATCTACATAAATACAAGTAGTAGAATCCGTAGCTGCAGCATTATAATTACAAGCAGAAATATCCTGACAACCTACTATCTCATCAGTGTCACAAACACCATCGTTATCAGAATCATTATCCACAATTTCTCCATTAACACAGCTATCGCATATGGCATCTACATAAGTACAGGTAACTAAATCCGTGGTTGCAGCATTATAATTACAAGCTGTCTCATCCAGACATCCCTCTATCTCATTAGCATCACAAACAGCATCACCATCAGTATCATTATCTACAATTACTGCATCAACACAGGTCTCACAAACACCATCAGTATAAACACATTCCATAGGGTTATTCGTCGCACCTGGAATAATAATTGGTGGATCTGTAGCTTCAGGATTATAATTACAAGCTGTCTCATCCTGACAACCCTCTATCTCGTCGGCATCACAAACGCCATCAGCATCAACATCATTATCAACAATTTGTCCATTTTCACAAATCTCACATAAATCATTAGCGTAAACACACTCTCCCTGAGTGTTTGCTGATGGGTTATAATTACATGCAGTATCCACCATACAACCAATTTCTGGATTAAAAGTACAATTAAGTTCTACTTCAGAATTTGTTCCTGCAAAAACCCCGTTTGTTGTATAGACGAAATTATGTGGGAGAGAAAATACCGGAATAACATCATACAAATCTAGTCCATCCACAAGTTGAAGTATTATTAGTTCACCTTCGATCGCCCCATCTGATTCAGTTGTGAAAATGTCATCGCCCCAAACAGCAAGAGAGGTCTGCCCATCAAGTAAGTTATCAGAAGCTACAGATGTTCCACCTACAACCAGGCCTGATTGGGTAATAGCAACTAAATAAGAGCTGTCAGTTGATACGGGTAATGATTGAATAAAAGCAGGAAGCAACATTAGTGTCATATTAATCCCTGTAGGCTCAACCGTAAACGGTTCAGGCAAAGTAATACATTGTTCCTGAGCTTGTACTTTCGAAAAAATAAATAGGGATAACAACACCAAAACTGAGAGGGGGAGAGTTCTGTTTTTCATAATTATTTAAGTGATTAATAACCAAAAGACAAAGATATGATTTTCAAACGATTATTAGAAGTCAAAAATATACCTTATTTAAAAATATTTCATCCAAGGAATGGTCATCAAACCTAAATTCGTTGAAATTTTAAACATATAAATTCCATTTGGCAAATCCTCAATATTAAACTCAAGAATATCATCAGGCTGAACATCTCTTAATTCTCGTTCTAAAAACACAGTCCCTAAAGTATTTACCACTTGAATATTCAACAAACTACATGTGTTTTTCATTGACAAATAAAGTTTATCTGAAGCAGGGTTTGGATACAATTCCATATCTAAATCTTCTAACTTCTGAACACCAACTTCCTGCGCATTAAAACTTCTAGTACAAACCTCATCAAAACGCAAGTCGGAAACAATAGACAATCCATGTACGGAAAAGGTCGACATATTAAAGTCTCGGAAGGTAGGTTGAACTCTATAAACAACATTATTAGACCGTGCTAAAAATAACAACGGCGCTCCATTTACTAAACCATTTACACCCGGAATTTCAGGATCGTCACCATAAACAAAAATCTGCGTATTACCTCCGGTCCATCTAGAAAACCCTGCACAAACAACAGATCCGTTTTCTGAAGTATAAAACACCCCAATAACATCAGAAGCAGACAAGGGTGTAATAAATGAATCCGGAATCAAAATCGTATGATTAAAACCTGTATTTACGACATTAAAATTGACTTCACAGCTTCCACGAGTTATTAAATCATACTCACAAGAACCATCGTTCACATTTGCATTTTCATCATAATTCGTTGCATCTAAATCTTTACAACCCAAAACTATTAAAGTAGAACATGAGCCGTCATCATCTGTTGCTTCCTGATTAAACTGCATATAATCCGGATCAGTACAACCATATGTAGATTCAATATCATCATCACAATCAATTAAACTTGTTTCTTTAACTGAATACTGAGCAAAAATACTTCCTGTAGCATACACAACAGTAGCACGTTTTATGTCATATAAATCAGTACCGTTTACAAGACGCATGTAAATAACTTCACCATTCAGTGCACCATCAATTTCAGTTGTTAGTGCATCATTTCCCCAAATAGCAATTGCATTTTGAGTAAATCCGTAAACATCTGCAGAACCGACTACCATCCCAGACTCTGTTATTGCTACTACATAAGCCCCTTCAGCATCTATAGGTAAAGAGTTAATAAAATCAACCGTCAGCATTACCGTCATATTCACCCCCGTATTACCCACAAATCGTTCCGGCAAATCACATTGTGCTTTCAAATCAGAAGACCACAAGACTGATAATACCATCAGAACTAAAAAAGAATGTATAGCTTTTATCATAGCAATAATTTAAATAACAACGAATAAACAACCCATATCCGACAAAGAAATTTAAAAAGCTCTTACATCGATCGAACTACACTCTAACATACTTATCACATACAACAATAAAAGCAGAAAAAGTTTTTCTAATTACAACACCGTAAGGCTTTGATAATAAAAAAAAGGGGGGCTAAAAAAGGAGGGGGAGGTTAAAGAGTAACAATACAAATTTAAAATTAAATTTGATAAAATTAATAATAATTTAAATATTTTTCTATTACCAATTAATTGATTACCAACTACTTAGTGTCTACTAAACCGTTTTATCACAATAAACACTCTACTTGTCATGTTGTAAAAACAACAATCTCAGAACCTTCTATGAGAATTACATCCTAGATATCAACCGAAATTACAACCTGCATATTAGCCCCAAATGGTGCAAGAGAAAAATAATATTTCTATTCTTAATTACCATCAACAGGAGACCGTTGCAACCTATATCCCTGATTATTTGACAAATAAGACAAGATCTGAGTAGACAACATTTTCGCTTGATATGCTTTTCCCGGCTCAATGTTCCCAATTCCATTAAAGCCCCATTCCGGTAAATAAGTTAACCCCTCACCACTCTTTACAATAATCACCTGATCTACAATATCTGCAAATACAGCTGCTACATCAGAAGCTCCCATTCGTAAGTAACCAAAAATATTCCAGCCTTCAGTTAAGGTAATTGAATTCTCCTCTGGAAGCACATAAACTCCTTCAACAATTAAATTAGCTGCATTTAGAAGCTTAATTTGATACCCTTCTCCAATCTGCATATCACCAATTCCATTATACCCCCACTCTGGTATATATGCAAAACCTACATTATCTTTAACAATAATTATTTCTGTATCAATTTCATTTAACATAGACACGACATCCATATCCTCTGTTAACATGTAAGTAGAAAAAAAGCTCCAACCCGAAGGCAGATCAATTACCTGCTCAGAAATGACAAGATCATATTCACAAGAGCCATCATCCATATTGGCATCAGGGTTGTAATTATCTGCTTCAAGGCTCATACAACCCGGGGTTTCAATATAAACATCACAAGTTACAACGAATGTTTCAGAAGTACCAAAACCAAATGTATCACCCTGCGCTATCTGATTTTCACAAACGGTAATCCAATACCCATTTGGAGCATGTATTCCATCTCCATAGCCGTCTTGAATATTGAAAGTCATTTGGGTTCCCTCAGCTGCACAAACCATTGCCGTATAGATACTGTTACTTTCGTAAGTACCTGCCTCAACAGAAGCTAAAACAACTCCATTAGCATTGGTAAAATCCCATGAAGTCTCTGAGCCCCATGTGTCTGTCTTGATAATTAATTCTATATTCAAATCGTTACTCTGACACATTGGCGTTTCGAATACTACATTACTGGTTTGCTCAAAATCCCCTTCGACAACTGTTAAGATCAAATCAATAGGAGTACTTGAAGGTGCATCAGCAGTAAGCATCACTTCATATTCTAAACTCATCGATTCCCCTACAGCCAATACATCAATTGCAATCTCGTTAAAAACTGTCAAATAAGACACATCTGCTATTAAACCGACTGTACCACCATCAAAATTTACTGATCCATTATTCGTTAATGTGATTGTTGCAGTTGTTGTTTCTCCAAAACTTAAATCAGATTCTACAAAAGTAACTTCAAGTGCCGGAGCGAGTAATGGAATAGAAATAGGAGTTGACCACGAACCTTCATCACTAGACATAAGTACATTTACAATGGCCTCTTCTCCATCCGCTATATCCCAGGATACATCAGCTTCAAATGAACTTCCATCATAAGTGTAAGACGCTCCGGGTTCTATTCCGGAAATAAAGGCTCCAGATGTCACTATTCCAAAAGGCCCATCACTAACTTCAGCAGATAAATAAATCTCTGAGCTCGCTTCAGTTCCAATATTATCAATGGTAAAATACAATGAAAAATTCTCATTATAAGAAGCTAAACCATCTTCATCACCAATTTCGTATGAGCTGACTCTTAACCAGGGGCCGTCAAGAACAACAACTGAAACAGTGCCAATATCCGGCACTGTATTAAAGGCCGTTACAGTAACTATCAGATCACTTACCGAAGAAATAGCATCAAAATTTACGATAGCTGACCCTCCGGAAACAACAGTAGTTCCAATAATTTCGCCGTCTAATGTTAAAGAAACTAAAGCGTCTTCTGTAGAACAGGAAACATCAAGTGAAGTGGATCCAATGGGAATAACAGAATCATAAGAAACAGCCATAGTTTCAGGAGCTTGAGTTCGAACAATTACCGAAGGATCTCCAAAACAAGTCCAGGTATCTGTCATTTCAGCACCACCACTACCATAAGTGTCATTCATTTGCATACAGCCATTCATAGAAATTCCTCCAAAAGAACGGGAAACGCCATTTTCAGTCATTTCAGCAAGAATAAAATTCATCTGATCCTGTCCTTCCATAGGAGGATTCCAGGATTGATCAATGGTAGACATCAATGTGGCAATAGCTCCTGTAGCTTGTCCGTTATGGCTAGCTCTTAACCAAGATTCCGCAAAGCAGGTCGCATCGGTAAAATTACCATTTACACAGGCTACCGACCAAAAAAACGGATGCACTTCAGTATTGGTTAAATTATTCACATCCGATGAACTATACCCCGAGCTTGAACTCGAAACATCAGAACCATGACCGGTATAATTTATAATACCTAAACCATCTTCCAACACAACCTGTAAATCCGATGCTTCAGGGCTTCCATCAGCATCTGCTCCACCCTGACTACCATCATACAGTTCATAACCTGTGGTATAAGTATAACCTAATAATACATCGCGAATATTTCTTAAATGCTGATAATCATACTCTCCATCATCACCGGGTCCCTGATCGGAACCTACACAAACCCCCTTAGCATATGCATCAGAAATCGATGGAGTTTGTTCGTATTGAAGTATTCTGTTTACCTGTGTTATTACATGGCTTTTATCCTCTGCAGAAAAACGTCCAACGAATACCTCAGGATACGAATCATCACCCTCAATATATCCATAATAGTTATCAGAATAACCCGCACTTGCCGAATAAGCTGGCACGTGTTGATGATCTCCAACCAATAAAACATAAGTAAGATCATGTGAGTTATAATAATCCTCTATATAAGACTTTATCTCATCCTGACCTCCGATAGTGGCTACATCAACAATTTCATTAGGAATTCCCTTTTGAGTCTTCCAATCCATAAAATCCCGCATCGGCTCTATAAAATCATTATAAGCAATAATAAGCATTCCCCCATCTTCATTATTTGCAGATGATCTTTGAGTTTGAGTTTGATTGTAATTAATAAATAAATTTTGATAAATCAATTCAAACTGAGAATCCACAGTACGAGGATATTTTACAGAAGACTCAAATTGAATCTCAAATTCCATAGAGTCGTAAACCCTAAGCACCTTTTTAACAGGATTATACTGAAAAGGGTAAATCCAAAGAGCCTGTCCTTCAAAATCTCTTACGGTATGTGGGGTTTGAGCTTCATATATTTCTGACGGAAAAAATTCATCCTCCCCATACTGCTTTCCAAATGAATAAGGTACTTTAGTAGGAATTACATTTCTCAATAAATTCCCTTTGGATGGTGCAACCTCCAACTTGTAGTCTTTATAAGTAGAATTTAAAATTTCAATGTTTGGATTAGCTCCCTTGGGTATGATGTAAGAACAGGCGTACTTTTGTAGATCCGGCGCAGCTTCTATTAACATGGGTGAAGCCCCATGCATCATTGGAATACTCATGATCCCTTTTGGCGTTTCTACCTCAACAAATTTAAAAGTGGGACTCTCAAATTGTATTTTTAAAGAATTGGAGCTTGAAGAAACCAACCGAGCTACAGACTGATTTTGTGCTTTTGAGAATGAAAAAGCAAAAAAAAGCACAGCGAGAAGAAATCTACAAACTGGGAGGGATTTGTTCATAATCACTGGTATTACGCCCAACAAAAAAGAAGGCGGGGGGGTTAGCAAACATTACTGACTACGAAGGTAATAAAATTATCTAACACACCAAACAATTAATATACATCAATATGTTTTATTAGATTTAAATTCAACAACAAAAACGTATATTTGCTGACTGTCTTAAAATTTGATTAGATAAAAGCAAATGATTAACATCACATTACCAGATGGAACGGTAAAAAAATACCCTAAAGGTACTACTGCCATGCAGGTTGCCGAAGGGATTAGCAGTGGATTGGCACGCAATGTTTTAGCCGCAGAAATAAATAATGAAGTTTGGGATGCCAACCGAGCGATCAACACTGATGTAAGCCTAAAACTTCTTACCTGGAACGACGAAAATGGTAAAATGGCCATGTGGCACTCTTCTGCCCACTTGATGGCTGAAGCACTAGAAGCACTTTATCCGGGAATCAAACTGGCTATCGGACCTCCAATAGAAAACGGTTTTTATTACGACATCGACTTTGGTGAACACAGCTTTTCTTCAGATCATTTTCCGAAAGTGGAAAAGAAAATGACAGAGTTAGCACGTCAAAAAAACAGTTTTGAACGCATCGAAATTTCCAAAACAGAAGCTATCTCTTACTTCCGGGAAAAAGAAGACGAATACAAGCTGGAATTACTTGAAGGTCTGGAGGATGGCGAGATCACATTCTACAAGCAAGGTGAATTTACCGATCTGTGCAGAGGGCCACATATTCCTCACACAGGTTTCATTAAAGCTTTTAAACTGCTAAATACAGCAGGTGCTTACTGGAGAGGTGATGAAAAAAATAAGCAGCTGACAAGAATTTACGGAATCACCTTCCCTAAAAATAAAGAACTTACCGCTTATCTTGAAATGCTTGAAGAAGCAAAGAAGAGAGATCACCGTAAGCTGGGTAAAGAGATGGAACTTTTCACTTTCTCTCAAAAAGTAGGTCAGGGTTTACCTTTGTGGTTGCCTAAAGGAGCTGCTTTAAGAGAGCGTTTGGAAAACTTCTTAAAAAAAGCACAGGTTATTGCCGGTTACGAACCTGTAATTACACCTCATATTGCCAGCAAAGACTTATACGTTTGCTCCGGGCACTATGATAAATACGGAGAAGATTCTTTCCAACCCATTAAAACGCCTAACGAAGGCGAAGAGTTTTTCTTAAAACCAATGAACTGCCCTCATCACTGTGAAATTTACAAAAGCAAACCGCGTTCTTACAAAGACCTTCCGGTACGCTACGCAGAATTCGGTACGGTTTATCGTTACGAACAAAGTGGTGAATTACATGGACTTACCCGCGTAAGAGCATTCACTCAGGATGACGCTCACCTTTTTGTGAGACCCGATCAGGTACAGGAAGAATTTGAAAAAGTAATCGACTTAGTGCTTTATGTATTTAAAGCTTTAGGGTTTGAAGATTTCACCGCACAGGTTTCTTTACGCGATAAAGAAAACAGAGATAAATACATTGGTAGCGACACGAACTGGGATCTGGCAGAAAATGCGATTATCGATTCAGCCGACAAAAAAGGCTTAAAAACCGTAGTAGAATATGGTGAAGCTGCCTTTTATGGTCCCAAACTAGACTTTATGGTCAAGGATGCTCTGGGAAGATCGTGGCAATTAGGTACCATTCAGGTAGATTATAACTTACCAGAGCGTTTTGAACTTGAGTACACAGGTTCTGACAACAAAAAACATCGCCCGGTAATGATTCACAGAGCACCATTTGGCTCTATGGAAAGGTTTGTGGCTGTATTACTTGAACACTGTGGAGGAAACTTCCCACTATGGTTAACACCGGATCAGGTTTGCATACTTCCAATCAGCGATAAGTACATGGATTATAGCAAAGAAGTTTTAAATTCGCTTAAAATTTCCGATATTCGCGCCGAGATTGACGACCGTAGTGAAAAAACAGGTCGAAAGATTCGTGATGCAGAAGTTCGTAAAA
>Ga0207964_1000406_pt1 | contig 11723 bp, 10 predicted proteins | sample Knorr_S23_td_250_FD_185608 | JGI IMG/M metagenome (GOLD analysis project Ga0207964, IMG submission 185608) | Marine microbial communities from Southern Atlantic Ocean transect - Knorr_S23_td_250_ad_251m_LV_A (SPAdes) (version 2) | ecosystem: Environmental > Aquatic > Marine > Oceanic | place...
AGATCGGCACCATTGCTGATTTGATTCACTACCGCTTAGTGACCGAAAAAACCATTAATTGTGTTAGTGAGCGCTTAGTTAACACCCACTATGGAGAATTTACCCTAAAAACCTATTTGGATAATGCCCGCAATGAAAAGCATTTTGCTCTAGTGATGGGAGATATCAGTGAAGATGAGGCGCCATTGGTTAGGGTGCATGTCAATCGATCGGCGAGAGATTTATTGGCTATTGAGTCAAATAAAGGCTTTAAAACTTGGTCGACTCACACGGCATTAGAGGCTATTGCCAAAGAGGGAAGAGGTGCTTTAGTGTTGCTCTACTATCCGGAGACCGCTGAAGATCTGGATAGACATATTGATGAAATGCTTAATATCAACACTGATAAAACACCGCCAGCCAGTGAAGTGGTTTACTTTCAAGTGGGCACAGGGTCGCAAATCTTAATGGATTTGGGTATTAGCAAAATGCGACTAATGAGCGCGCCTTTTAAATTTAGCGGTATTTCTGGCTTTGATTTGGAAGTTGTAGAATATGTTGATTATCAAGAGAGTAAAAGGATCTAATAATGGGTGAATTTAGACCTCAAGAAGGCAATTTTTCAGTTGGTGATGCGCAAATTGCGGTAATAACTGCGCGTTGGAACTCCCAGGTGACTGAAGGGTTGCGTACCGGCGCGTTGCGGGCTTTAGAGCGCCACAACGTGCAAGCGGTTGAGGATTTTTATGTCCCCGGCGCTTTTGAGTTGCCACTGGCAGCACAGCGCGCCGCACGCACAGGTCGTTTTGATGCCATTATTGCATTGGGTTGTGTGATTCGCGGCGATACCCCCCATTTTGACTATGTCTGCGCTGAGACCACCAGAGGGATTGGTGAAGTTAGTCTAAATCAGGATATCCCAGTGGCCTTTGGCTTATTGACCACCGATAACCTTCGGCAAGCAATGCAGCGCGCTGGCGATAATCAAGAAAATAAAGGTGAAGAGGCTGCGCTGACGGTCCTTGAGATGCTTGAGCTATTCCAATCGATGCAGGTGGCTAAATAAATGTCCAAAACAAAAGCCAAGCAAAAGGCTCGCAAATTATTACTCCAAGCGCTCTATTCATGGGAGTTGAGCGGTATTGATTTACAAACCATTGAAGTCAATTTTTATACTGAAAATGATATGAGTAAAGTGGATACCGAGCTATTTAAAAACTTGCTCTATGAAGTACCCAAAAATTTAGAAAAAATTGATTCAGCCTATCAACCGCATTTAGATCGTGAGAAAGATAAGCTTGATCCAGTTTCACGAGCTATATTGAGAATTGCCACCTATGAGCTATTATTTAGTATTGAGGTGCCCTATAAAGTAGCTATCAACGAAGGCGTTAATTTAGCGAAAACATTTGGCCCAACTGATGCCTATAAATTTATTAACGGCGTTCTCGATCGAGTAGCAGCCCAAAGCAGAGCTGTGGAAGTCGCCGCCAATCAGGATTAAATACTGTCTTAAAGCATGGATCAATCAATCGACGAATTTTCGCTTATCTCTGGTTATTTTAAAGAGCTAACAAGCCAACAGGATGTTGTTGTTGGTATCGGTGATGATGCGGCAGTAATTGATACCAAAAAACAGCACCAAATTGCGGTGGCCACAGATACATTGGTTGCATCGGTGCACTTTCCTGAAGATGCAACGGCTGAACAAATCGCCACTAGAGCACTTTGCGTCAACCTAAGTGATATGGCAGCCATGGGAGCCGTTCCCAAATGGTTTACCCTCGCCCTATCCATACCCAAAGAAATGGTATCTGCAAAATGGTTGGAGGGTTTTAGTCAAGGCTTAGCTAAAGTAGCCGAACAATATAATGTTTCCCTTATTGGCGGCGATACAACAGCAGGGCCCCTGACCATCAGTATTACCCTGCTAGGAGAACTGCCAACCGGACAGCGACTATGCCGCGATGGTGCCAAGCAAGGGGATATTATCTATGTTAGTGGCACGCTGGGAGATGGCGCGGCCGCACTTTATGAGCTTACCCATACAGATTCGACCCAAAATAATCGTCTGCTTCAAAGGTTTTACTGTCCTCAGCCGCAAATAGAGCTTGGCCTTGGTCTTCGCGCCTATGCCAGTGCCTGTATTGATATTTCCGATGGATTAGTTGCCGATCTTGGTCACCTATGCAAAGCTAGTTCTGTCGCTGCATCGATCAATAGTCAGGCATTGCCCATTCAGGCTGATATTAGGCAGCAATACCCAGAGCAAAGTATGCAATGGGCATTAACCGGTGGCGATGATTATCAACTCTGTTTTACTGTAGCCAAGCGTCATCAGGCAGAATTTGAGCGCTGGGCCAGTTTGAACAAAATAGCAGTGACGGCAATTGGCAATATGACCGCGTTAGACCATAATCAGGATTATTTAAAGATCGATGACCAAAAACCATCTATCACAGTAGGAGGGTACACTCATTTTAGATAAAAACCCCCAGTTTAGAGACTTACTGCGCTCACCCAGCCTAATGCTAGCCTTTGGCTTTGGTAGTGGTCTGTCACCCAAAGCCCCCGGAACCATGGGTACCTTAGCCGCAATTCCCCTATGGCTATTACTCAATCAATTACCCATGGTTTTTTATTGGTTAGTGATATTGGTTGCGGCGGTTGTGGGTATTGTTATCTGCGGCACTGCAGCAAAAAAACTGGGCGTACACGACCACTCAGGGATTGTCTGGGATGAATTTGTCGGCCTGTGGATTGCTATGGCATTTTTATCCCCACAGCTAAGTTCGGTTATATGCGGTTTCATCTTATTTCGATTTTTCGATATCGTAAAACCTTGGCCCATTGGCTGGTTGGATAAAAAGATGCAGGGCGGCTTGGGTATTATGCTTGACGATATAGTGGCGGGAATCTTTACCGCTTGTGTGGCTAGTTATATTAGCTTTTTAGGCTATTTATAAATGAAAAACGTACCTTATTTGAAGACTGAATAAGTAAAATCAATTGCCACAGAGGGCAACGAGTTGAAAACAAAATTTTTACCGTTAATGGTTATCATTTCAGCCTTTTTTATTGCTGGGCTGATGAGTCTTACAAAACCAGATCCTCTCGAACTTGAGTCACCCAATCGGGAAGTTGCAGTAAAAACTGCAGTGCTAGAAAAGTCCCAAGTTCAGTTAAAGGTCAAATCTCAGGGGACTGTTCAGCCGCGAACCAGAACAATGTTAGTTTCAGAGGTTTCCGGTACAGTGATGGAGGTGGCGCCGCAATTTGTGGTAGGTGGCACCTTTACCAAAGGTGACGTGTTAATCAGGCTAGATGCTGCTGACTACAAAGTGGCCAAGCAAAGAGCAGATGCTCAATTAAACAGCGCAAAAGCTCAATTGCTCTCTGAGCAGGCTAGATCCTCACAGGCGAAAAAAGAGTGGGAAATAACCGGGCGACCTCTAGAAGAGGCGCCAGTGTTAGCCCTGCGTACGCCATTTCTAGCAGAAGCACAGTCGCGGCTTTTGCAAGCCGAAGCCGAAGTTAGGCAAGCAGAGCTAAAATTGCAGCGAACAGTGATTCGCGCACCCTATGCAGGGATGGTTTCAGTCAAGACGGTAGATGTGGGTCAGTATGTGACCATTGGCGCAAGACTAGGCGAGGCCTTCGCCATTGATTTTGCCGAAATTCGCCTGCCGATGACCGGCAAAGATTTATCAAAATTGGGTTGGGATGCCACCACAGCCCATCAACAGATTCTCAACAAAAATAAGGTGCAGTTACAGGGTGCAGTCAATGGCAAACAAGCCATTTGGCAAGCCGTTCTGGTTCGTTCAGAGGGGACAATTGAACAGAGCAGCAGAACCCAGTATTTGGTAGCTCAAATCGCTGATCCCTACAATATAAAAGGTCAATCCAATCGACCACCATTACTAATCGGCAGTTTTGTCGAGGCTATGGTGGCAGGAAAAATCATTAATGATGTTTATCCGCTTCCTCGCCATGCCCTGCGTTCAAATAATCGAGTGGCAACGGTGGATTCTGCTCAGCGATTACAATTAAAAAGCGTTGACTACAACTACGAAGATCAATTTTTTTACTACATCAATCGAGGTCTCGAGGGTGAAGTAGAAGTGGTTACCAGCGGTATGGGGGTTATGGTAGATGGCATGCAACTAAAGCCAGTTAATAGCCTTAAGGCGGCAGTAGCAGAATGATAAATACTCAATCCTATGGTCTGATCGGTTGGTTTGCTAAAAATCCGGTGGCGGCCAACTTGCTGATGTTACTCATTATTGTGGCAGGTAGTATTTCCGCCTTCACCATCAGCAAAGATATGTTTCCAAGAATGGAAAGAAATTCTATTCAGGTGACCGCAATTTATCCGGGTGCGGCACCTGTGGAAGTGGAAAAAGGCGTTATTTTACCCATAGAGGCAGCGTTACAGGGGCTAAGTGGTGTAAAAGAAATACGCTCCACGGCGAACCGCGATAATGCCAGAATCGAATTGGATATTGAGCCCAGTCAAGATATTAACGAAATGCTGGCTAGGGTTGAAGATCGCATTAGCGGCATCTTAAATTTCCCTGAAGGCCTAGAAAAACCCAGCGTTAGCAAATTTGAAAATATGGGTTGGGTATCTGGTGTGGCGGTATCCGGCGCCCTAGACAAGTTCCAACGCAAACGATTGGGTCAAGAGATTAGAGATGAATTATTGGCATTGCCTGAGGTTAAGAAAGTAATCCTTTGGGGTGTCGATGACTACGAAATTGCCATTGAAGTCAAAGAAGATCGCCTTAGAGAATTAAATATGACACTCAGCGAAGTGTCACAAGTGCTTAGGCAATCCTCATTAGACCTGCCTGCAGGTATGATCAGATCAGATACCGGCAATATCTTGGTGCGCACTCAGGGCAAGGCTTACACAGGTGAGCAATTCGAAAATATAGTATTGCGCAGTCATCCCGATGGATCTCAGCTACTGGTATCCGATGTGGCCGAAGTTAAAGACTCATTTAAGGAGTCCAGCACCTTTGTACACTTTGATAAAGAAGCGGCAATAACCCTTGGAATATTTTCCTTAGAAAATCAAAATTTACTGGCCATTGATGAAGCGGTTAAAGATTATATTGAAGAAAAATCTGATTCCTTGGTTGATGGGCTAACAATAGAGCAATTTGAACCGCTATCATTTCACCTGCGTGGTCGACTGGATATGATGTTATCCAATCTCGCGATGGGTGCAATTTTGGTTGCAGTGGTACTCACACTATTTCTTAATATTCAGGTAGGTTTTTGGGTATTACTCGGTATACCGGTTAGTTTCTTAGGTGCTTTTTGGCTGATGCCAGTAAACCCCTATCCAGTTACAGTGAACGTTCTAAGCCTATTTGCTTTTATTATGGTGCTGGGGATTGTGGTGGACGATGCCATTGTTATCGGCGAGAGCATCTATACCGAGGCCCAGCAGCAGGCTGAGAAAATAGCTGTAGATGGGGGTGATAAAAGTACCTTTAAGGCCTCCATAGAGCATGTTATAGACGGCGCTAAGAAGGTCGCTGTACCTTCAACGATTGGCGTATTGACCACTATGGCAGCCTTTGCCCCTATGTTATTTATTGGAGGTGTGGTCGCGGGCTTCCAAGAAGCTATCGCGGTGGTGGTTATTCTCTGTCTGATATTTTCACTGATTGAATCCAAATTAATTTTGCCAGCTCACTTAGTGGGCTTAAAGATTGGCGCCAAACCCAAATCTCGATTCCAGTTTATTGGAAAATGGCAGACCCAGATTGATAAAAATCTTAAATTATTTATCGCCAATAAGTACCAGCCCTTCCTTGCCTACTGCATAAAGCGGCGTTACCTAACGGTATCATTCTTTTTAGGGCTATTAATTATTGCCGGTGGGGCAGTTAACAGTGGTATTGCTCGATTTGAGTTTTTCCCAAATGTACCAAGCGACACAGTGCGTGCAGAAGTGATTGTCTATGATGGCACTTCGGCACAAGATATGGCCGATATACTCATCACAATTGAAGAAGCTGCCTATATGGTTGATGAGAATTATCGCAAGCAGCATCCCAAAGGCGATGGTCTAGTTAAGCACCTTCTGTTCTATGCAGATTCTGATACAAGCGGTACATTTATAGTTTCCCTAGTGCCCTCAGAGAATAGACCTATTTCATCATTGGCATTTGAAAAAATGTGGCGTCAACAGGTAGGTGAATTACCCAATGTAAGAAAGCAACGTTACTTTGCCAGCACCAATGCTGGTGGTGGAGCAAAGATCAATTTACAGCTGAGCGGCGCCGATCCTGAACAGTTAGCCCTAGCCAGTAACCAGCTGCAAAATAAATTAGCTCAGTACAATGGTGTATTTGATATTTATAACTCTCAGGGAACCGGTGGCCAAGAAATCCAAATTAGCCTAAAGCCCTATGCCAGTCAGTTAGGTATCAGCTTAGCCGATGTTGGCCAGCAGGTTCGACAAGCCTTCTTCGGTGAGGAAGTACAGCGTATCCAAAGAGGCGTCGACAGAGTAAAAGTTATGGTTCGCTACCCATCAGAGGAGCGTGGTTCGCTAGCTAATCTTGAAAACCTATTGATTAGAACCAAAGCCGGACAAGCAATTCGTATAGGTCAAGTCGCCGAAATTAAGCTAGGAGAGGGTCTTTCCAGTATTTCCAGAACTGATCGAAAACGAACAGTGAATGTCACCGCAGATATAGACCCAACTAAAATTCAAACAGGGATTGTGGTATCGGGTATCACCGAAAATTATATGCCTCAATTGCTTGATCAGTACCCCGATGTGGAATTTGATTTAGGTGGCTCAACCAAAGAAGAAAACACGCTTATGATGCGAACAATGGTTGGCTTTGCGGCAGCACTATTTATGATTTATGGTCTGTTGGCAGTACCGCTGAAATCCTATATTCAACCACTGGTTATTATGTCAGTTATTCCCTTCGGATTTATAGGTGCAGTGGTGGGCCATATATTATTTGGCATATCACTGAATATGTTATCCATACTGGGTTTAGTTGCTCTTGCCGGGGTGGTGGTCAATGACAGTCTTATTCTGGTTGAATTTGCCAATCGCCGTCGCGCCGATGGGCTGTCCATCGAGGATTCACTGATGTCCGCTGGCCAACAACGATTTCGAGCCATTGTATTAACCACACTAACCACCTTTGTAGGCCTGTTGCCCATGCTTTTTGAAACCAGTATGCAGGCACAGTTTGTTATTCCGATGGCAATTTCCCTCAGTTTTGGTATTGTTTTTGCGACCACCATGACGTTAATTTTAGTGCCCTGTTGTTATCGTATTGTTTGCGATGCACAGGATACAATGCGAACCCAGATGCAGTTTCTCAAAGCTAAAATTAACCATGATTGAAAAATCTGAATAAACTGATGCCAAGCGTTACAATACCTGACTTAAATAGTTAACTCTGGAGTCTTCATTGGTCCTACGTTTTATTGAATCTTCTACCTTACCCACTCGTTGGGGTACTTTTGATATCCATGGTTTTGAAGATCCATTCAAAGGCAAAGAGCATATCGCCATCACCATGGGTGACTGTGCCTCAAGTGAACCATTGCCAGTAAGGATTCACTCCGAATGCTTAACCGGCGATGCATTGGGAAGTATGCGTTGTGACTGCGGTGAGCAATTGCAGGAAGCCATGCGAAGCATTGCTGAACTGGGTCGCGGAGCGATTCTATACCTTCGTCAAGAAGGTCGAGGAATAGGTCTAGTGAATAAGATACGTGCCTATAACTTGCAAGATCAAGGTGCAGATACAGTAGAAGCCAATGAGCGACTGGGTTTTGGCGCCGATATGCGAGACTATTCGATCTGTGCGCCCATGCTACAGCACCTAGGGGCAAAAAAAATACAGATAATGACCAATAATCCACGCAAGATAGAAGCACTCAAAGAGCTGGGTTTTGATGTTACTGATCGTATTCCTCATCAGGCTGAAAGCAACCCACATAATGTAAAATATCTAGCCACCAAAGCCGGAAAGTTGGGTCATATTTTTAAAGATAACAACAAGTGAGATCAAGCATGTCAAAAGGTTTAGCAAAGCGTCTGATCCCCTGCCTTGATGTTGACAAAGGTCGCGTTGTTAAAGGCGTGCAGTTTGTCGATATCCGCGATGCAGGTGACCCTGTAGAAGTCGCGCGTCGCTATAACGAACAGGGTGCCGATGAAATAACCTTTCTCGATATTACCGCTAGTCACGAGGATAGGGATACCACATTGCATACGGTAGAGCGTATGGCCGGAGAAGTGTTTATTCCTCTTACAGTAGGTGGGGGTGTTCGTGAGCTTTCAGATATTCGCAACCTATTAAACGCAGGCGCCGATAAAGTAGCGATCAATTCAGCAGCCATTAAAAACCCAGAATTTGTCAAAGCTGCCGCCGATAAATTCGGTTCCCAATGCATAGTGGTCGCAATTGACGCAAAACAAACGGTGGATTCAAATAATCCTAGATGGGAAATTTTTACCCATGGTGGGCGCAACTCAACAGGTCTATGTGCCATCGATTGGGCAGTAAAAATGGCCAACTTTGGTGCGGGTGAAATTCTCCTTACCAGCATGGATCGCGATGGCACAAAAAATGGTTTCGATTTGCAGCTTACATCGAGCATTAGTGATGCAGTTGCAGTACCAGTTATAGCTTCTGGCGGCGTGGGCAACTTACAGCATTTGGTCGATGGTGTGCAACAGGGTGGTGCTGATGCGGTACTAGCTGCCAGCATTTTTCATTTTGGCGAGTACAGTATTTCCGAAGCCAAACAGTTTATGTCCCAGCAGGGTGTTCTTGTCAGATAAATTGCCGCAAAACCATCAGACATAAAATAATTTTAGGTAAAAAAAAGACCGCGCAGATGGCGGTCGAGTAGAGGGTGGTTGAGCAAAGAGTTTAAGATGCTAAGGGGAGCTATTTGTTACATAGGGTTAACCCTCAACCAAGGGTTTAAAAAGAAACCCAAGAAACTAGTCAATTTAATAGGAGCTTCTTGAGCTGATAAACAGATACATTCGCCATTTTTAGCGCCCATAGGTTGGTGAACATCACCAGGTTCTCTAATAATAAAGTCACCTTCCGTATAGATAGATTTTTCATCTGAAAAACTGCCTTTCAAAACAACAGTGTATTCCAAACCGCGATGGTCATGCCTAGGCGCTACGCCACCGGCGCCAATTCTGTGAAGAGCAACCTCAAATTTACTTTGACCGGTAAACAGCTTAGCAATCTCCATTGACTTAGAAAGACGCTCCCAAATAGGCGTTCTTTTGGCTTCATGGATTAACTTATTAACATGGGCGGGAAAACCATTGATTCCAGGTTTTTCGGGAACCGGCTCATTCACCGATTGGGGCTGGTCAATTCTAGACATGATTTCATCGAACAGGCTATCGTCGATTGTCTCAGGAATTGCATCATACATAAGCTGGGCTCCAACCGAGTCCAAGCGAGCCGCTTCATTGCGACAACTTTTACAAAAATGCAAGTGAGACGAGACACAGATAGCTGTGGCGGCATCTAAGGTGCCAGCAGATAATTCTACTAACATCTCAATTTTAGGGTGATGGTTTAAAATTTTAGTCATTAATTAATTCTTCTTTAAATTCTGGAGCCACTAGAATTTGCAATTTTTGCAAACCAAGTCGTACTCGTGATTTCACTGTTCCTAAGGGTAAGTTGAATTCCTGTGATGCTTCAGCATGGGACTTACCCTCCAAATACACTTTTCTAAGAATTGTATTCTGCTCCCGAGGGAGCAGGCCAAGACTCACTTTGACATGCTGTTCGGTTCTTTTTTGCCTTAGCAATGAAACGGGTGTTTGTTCATCGGGATCATGCCAATAATCTTCATTCTCCAACAGCATGTGCTGGGTATTGCACTTGCGTCGGAGCATATCGATTCTGCAATTGCGAGCAATGGTATAAATCCAAGTAGTGGCGGACGCCCTCTGTGGATTGTATCCATCGGCTTTCTGCCAGACCTTAATCATGACCTCTTGCACTAAGTCCTCAGCTAGATCCGGAAACCAACCCTCCTGCCGACTTGCTTGAGCAAAACTTTTAAGTAATGGTGCAAAGTGTTCAAACAGCTGTGCAAAGGCACAACGACTCTGAGTAGCACCCACCTCTACCAAGAGTATGCTCCACTCGTCGTCGCGTTTCTCAGTGCTTTTAAAGATTGCAACCTTTGCCGCACTTCGATTATTTTTTTCCACAGCGGCTCTAATCTTTTCCATTTTTCAGTAGTCTTAACGCTAGTCTAGCAATAAATACGCGAAAATCAGAATATAGGATCACTCGAAGTAAACTTATTTTTGACCCATAAGCTCAAAAAATGACTACATTGATAACCGCAGTGGTATCAACTAGATTGATGATTGGTTATGTTATGGTTACATAAATCAGCATTATTATGTGATTTTTTGATATTTCGGGTTAATTAAAGCGCCTTTTTCTATACCCTAAATAAGCTCCGACAATTAAAAGGATTAATTTATGAGTCTTACCCAGCGAATTGTTATCGCCATGTTATTAGGCCTCTTAACAGGAGGGCTAATAAATATTTTATCCTCTGTAGCAATATTCCCTACACCAATTACAGCATGGATAGACAATCATATTGTCAATGGAATTTTCGACACAATAGGCCAAATTTTTGTCCGCTCATTAAAACTCCTTGTAGTACCGCTGGTATTTGTTTCCCTTGTGTGTGGAATTTCATCCCTAGGCAGTAGTTCACGCATGGGTGCGGTGGCCTCCAAAACAGTGGCGCTGTATATGGTGACCACAGCGATTGCCATTGCTTTAGCAATTTTAACTGCGGTGATAGTTCAGCCTGGGGTGGGAATTGACTTAGCCATGGCAAGCGAATTTGTCGCCAAAGAAGCGCCGCCACTTAAGCAAACAATCATCAATATATTCCCCAGCAATCCCATTCAATCCATGGCCAATGGCTCTGTGCTTCAAGTGATCGTATTTGCATTATTGGTAGGTTTTGCAGTGTCTAAGGCAGGGGAGCAGGGCAAGAGGATCAGTGGTTTCTTTAATGATCTCAATGCCGTCATTATGAAGATGGTAATGATGCTAATGAAACTAGCGCCCTACGGGATATTCTGTCTACTGGCTAAATTATTTGCCGATGTGGGTATTGGTATGATTATGAGTCTTGCCAAATACTTCTTTACCGTTCTTTTTGTATTGTTGCTACACAGCCTAGGAGTCTATTCGCTGATCTTTAAGGCTTTCACAGGACTGAATATTAGCGTCTTTTTAAGCAAACTGCGTCCAGCACTGGCCCTGGCCTTTAGTACCGCGTCCAGTGGTGCCACCATGCCGGTCACCATGAGAACCGTTGAACAACGGATGGGTGTCAGCAAAAGCGTGTCCTCTTTTACAGTGCCTCTGGGGGCGACTATTAATATGGACGGTACAGCCATCATGCAAGGTGTAGCCACAGTATTTATCGCACAGGCCTATAATATTGGATTGGGTATCGAAGGCTATTTGACCGTAGTTTTAACGGCTACCCTAGCATCCATAGGGACAGCCGCAGTGCCAGGGGTTGGGCTTGTAATGTTGGTAATGGTTCTCAATCAGGTGGGCTTGCCAGTAGAGGGTATAGGCCTCATTATTGGTGTTGATAGGTTATTGGATATGACGCGAACCGCCACTAATATAACGGGCGACGCCATGGTGACTAGCGTGGTA
>Ga0207964_1000407_pt1 | contig 11717 bp, 12 predicted proteins | sample Knorr_S23_td_250_FD_185608 | JGI IMG/M metagenome (GOLD analysis project Ga0207964, IMG submission 185608) | Marine microbial communities from Southern Atlantic Ocean transect - Knorr_S23_td_250_ad_251m_LV_A (SPAdes) (version 2) | ecosystem: Environmental > Aquatic > Marine > Oceanic | place...
TGAATCATTACAGTCGATTTCACTGCTTAGGCAGAGAAATATTTTGCGCCACTGGTCAGGTTTTAATAATTTGCCTATGCCTATGCCTATGCCTATGCCTATGCCTATGCCTATGCCTATGCCTGGGCCGAAAATTATTGATGAGATTCTAGAGTCGGTGATCAGTGCTCGCCGAGATGCGGCACCCAAAGTGGTTTGGCAATCTCAGCGCTGGGCGCGCTTTCAGGAGCGTCTGTATGTGCTGAGAGAACAGGCTTTTCAGGCGCACAGCGAGCGCTCGTTGCAGTGGGATATGCAAAACCCCCTAGTGTTGGCCGATAGTAGTCTACTCTGTACTAAGGAGACTATGGGCAGAGGGTTAAGGGCAGACATTAGCTCCATACAGATTCGCTATCGTCAGGGCGGTGAGCGATGCAAACCGGCCGGTAGGACCCATTCAAGCAGTTTAAAAAAGCTGTTGCAGGCGTATGGGTTGCAACCTTGGTGGCGGGATAGAATTCCTCTGCTCTATGTTCAGGATAAACTGGTAGCCGTGGGGGACCTTTGGGTCTGTGAGGGTTGGAGTGCTGGGGCTGGAGAAAAAGGTCTCGAGATTGACTGGCAAGTGGATTCTATATCCCAAATAATTACATAGGCTTTGAATATGATGGCAATAACATGAAATACCAACTTTTCTTTGCATTACTTTACCTGTTTTATTCGGTTTGCACTTATGCAGTAGACGCTGTAGAGAAGCTAGATTATCAAGAAAAGATGAGTGTTGAGCTCGGTTTAATCATCACAAGTGGGGATACTGAGGCCAAAAATATTAATGCCCAACTCAATGTGCAGCAGGAATGGCAGAAGTGGAGAAACGAAGTCGAATTAAAGTACCGTTATGCATCGCAAGATGATGACACCTCTTCGGAAAATTATTTGATTTCAGAGGAACTAAATTATTTGTTCAGTGACAGGAATCGCTTCTTGTTTGGAAAGATTTTGCACGAGGAAGATAAATTCAGCGGCTTTGATTACCAAACAGCAATTTCCATTGGTTATGGGTGCCGCTATATAGACACAGAAGTTCACAGGCTTGATCTAAAGCTTGGTTCAGGCTACCGATTTGTCGAAACGATACAGGCCTACTCTGAGCAGCTGGAATTAAGTGATGAGGCCATTGTCGAGGCCACCACCCTATATAAGGTAAATTTGAGCGAGGCAGCAACGCTTGAAGAAAATTTTTCAGTTGAATTTGGCTCAGACGTAACAATTTCAAAGAGCCAAACCTCATTAAAAACACGAATCAATGACAAATTAGCCATCAAGCTTTCTCTCGAGATGAAATACACTGACAAGGTGCCTGAAGGAAAGAATCAATTTAATACAGAGACATTAATTACCCTAACCTATGAAATTTAGCTCTAGTGCAATGGTCTCGGCAGTGGAATACTCACCGCCTTTGTGGTAATTTACTACCCCATCTTTTGTAGGATGGGTCCGAGGCCGAATTAAGCTGTTTTCTTGGCCAAATTACCTTCCAAAGAGAATTTTGAGTACTCTAATTCTGATCTATACAGGGTCTTTATGACGCGTTTTATTTTTGTTACTGGCGGTGTGGTTTCCTCTTTGGGAAAAGGTATCACGGCAGCTTCCCTGGGAGCTGTTTTAGAGGCTCGCGGGCTGAGTGTCACCATTCTTAAGCTAGATCCCTACCTCAATGTTGATCCGGGGACCATGAGTCCCTATCAGCACGGGGAGGTTTATGTCACTCAAGATGGTGCAGAGACAGACCTTGATCTGGGGCATTACGAGCGATTTTTACGCTCCAAAATGACCCAAAATAATAATTTCACCAGCGGTCAGGTCTACGAGACGATTTTGCGGCGAGAGCGCCGTGGAGACTATCTGGGTGGCACAGTTCAGGTTATCCCTCATGTGACGGACGAAATTAAGCGGCGTGTTTATGCAGGCGCTGGCGATCACGATGTGGCGGTGGTAGAAATCGGTGGAACTGTGGGTGATATAGAGTCGCAACCTTTTCTTGAGGCGGTGCGACAGTTGAAGATTGAGCTGGGCCATCAAAGGGCGCTACTACTGCATCTAACGCTTGTCCCCTATATAGCTTCGGCTGGAGAGACCAAAACCAAGCCCACCCAGCATTCAGTTAAGGAAATGCGCTCCATCGGTCTGCAACCAGATGTACTCTTATGTAGATCCGAAGTACAGCTAGAGGATGCGCAGCGCAAGAAAATTGCACTGTTTACCAGCGTTGAGGAGAAAGCGGTTATCCCGGTGATGGATGCGGCAACTATCTATCAGGTGCCACGCATGCTCCACGCATGGGGTCTAGATCAATATGTTTTGGATCGTTTCAACCTCAATAACCCCGAGGCCAATCTGAGCGAGTGGGATGCAGTGGTTGATAATCAGTTAAATTCTCAGGGTGAGGTAAGCATTGCTATGGTTGGCAAGTATATGGAGCTGCTAGATGCCTATAAGTCTCTGACTGAAGCGCTTATTCACGCTGGAATTCACAATAAAACCAAAGTTAAAATTCGCTATATAGACTCTGAGAAGTTGGAGGCGGATCACTCCTTGATCGACGGGGCTGATGCTATTTTGGTACCGGGAGGTTTTGGTACCAGAGGGACTGAAGGAAAAATCTACGCGGTAAAAACGGCGCGGGAAAACAATATCCCCTATTTGGGAATCTGTCTGGGCATGCAGATTGCGGTCATTGAGTATGCGCGCAACGTCTGTGGGCTCGGCGGGGCGAATAGCACGGAGTTTGATGCAAATACCCAATACCCAGTTGTGGGTTTAATCGCTGAGTGGATTGACGAACAGGGCAATAGAGAACAGCGTTCGGAAGACTCCGATTTGGGTGGGACTATGCGCCTCGGCGCTCAGGTATGTCATCTGATACCGGATTCTAAAGCGCAGCGCATTTATGGTAGCGAGCAGATTGAAGAGCGCCATCGTCATCGCTACGAGGTGAACAATAATTTTTTACCGCAGCTGAAAAAAGCTGGGTTGGTAATAGGTGGGTTATCCTCTGATAAGACTCTGGTGGAAACCATAGAACTGCCCGACCACCCGTGGTTTTTTGCCAGTCAATTCCACCCGGAATTTACCTCGACGCCCCGCGATGGCCACCCGCTATTTCAGGATTATGTCGCTGCAGCTACGACCTATCAGCAGCAAAATAAAGGCAGCTAGGCAATGGATTCAGTAGAAATAAAAGTCGCCTCAATCGGTGTTGGCAACGCTGCTCCGCTGACGCTTTTTGGTGGTATGAATGTGCTTGAATCTCGCGATATGGCGATGCAAGTGGCTGAGGCCTATGTTGAGGTAACTCAAAAATTGGGCATACCCTATGTATTCAAAGCTTCCTTTGATAAAGCCAATCGTTCGTCGATTCACTCCTTTCGCGGCCCAGGTATTGAAGAGGGCCTGAAAATTTTACAGGAAATCAAACAGACTTTCGGGGTGCCGCTGATTACCGATGTGCATGAGTCGGATCAGGCCGCGCCCACTGCCGAAGTCTGTGAGGTAATACAATTACCCGCTTTTTTGGCTCGACAAACCGATTTGGTAGCCGCCATGGCCGCTACTGGCGCCGTGATTAATATTAAGAAGCCGCAGTTTCTAAGCTCTAGCCAGATGGGCAATATCGTCGATAAGTTTCGCGAGTGCGGCAATCAAAATGTGATGCTTTGTGAGCGTGGATCATGCTTTGGGTACGATAATTTAGTGGTGGATATGCTGGGTTTTCGCACCATGAAAGAAGTGAGTGGAGGACTGCCACTGATATTTGATGTAACCCATGCACTGCAGTGTCGCGATCCCATGGGTGCCGCCTCCGGCGGTCGTCGCCAGCAGGTAGCTGAGTTGGGTCGAGCGGCTATTTCGGTGGGGATTGCCGGTTTATTTTTAGAGGCACACCCGAACCCTGAAAAGGCTAAGTGTGATGGCCCCAGCGCTCTTCCGCTGGACAAATTGGAGCCTTTTTTGCGGCAAATGAAAGCCTTTGATGACTTAATTAAGTCGCAATCTGACCTTAATATAATATGACCGGATATTGTCGGCAGGCGAGTAAGTTAGCCAGCCAATATCCCGGTAAGTAAATAACCCTAACCTTTTACGGAGTAGACTTTAAATGAGTAATATCGCTGATATTCGAGCCTTTGAAATTTTGGACTCGCGAGGCAATCCAACAGTGCAGGCAGATGTGATCCTGGACAATGGGATTGTGGGAACCGCCTGCGCACCCTCAGGCGCCTCAACCGGTTCAAGAGAAGCTCTCGAATTGCGAGATGGTGATAAACAGCGCTACCTAGGTAAGGGCGTTTTAAAGGCGGTCAACAATATAAATACCACCATTAGAGAGCTTTTGGTGGGCGCAGATGCCACTGATCAGCGTGCATTAGATCATGCGATGATCGATGCCGATGGCACTGATAACAAGGAAGTGCTAGGGGCAAACGCAATTTTGGCGGTTTCCCTTGCAGCGGCAAAAGCAGCTGCGCAGGCTAAAAAAATGCCTCTCTATGCGCATATTGCAGAGATTAACGGAACCCAATCCTACAGCATGCCTGTGCCTATGATGAATATTATAAATGGTGGCGAGCACGCTGATAACAATGTCGATATTCAAGAATTTATGATTCAGCCAGTGTCGGCAACTAGCTTTGCTGAGGCGTTGCAAATGGGTGCGGAAATCTTTCATGCCCTTAAGAAGGTACTGGGCTCCAAAGGCTTAAATACAGCGGTGGGAGATGAGGGTGGTTTTGCCCCTAATTTATCGTCTAATGCGGAAGCCTTGGCAGTTATTAAAGAGGCCATAGAAGCTGCCGGTTACAAGTTGGGTGAAGATATCACTCTGGCGCTGGATTGCGCTGCCTCTGAGTTTTACAAAGAGGGCCAGTACAATCTGTCTGGGGAAGGCAAGGTCTACAATTCGGAAGGCTTTAGTGACTTTCTTGCAGAGCTCTGCGATCAGTATCCCATTATTTCTATTGAAGATGGTTTGGATGAATCTGACTGGGAAGGCTGGAAATATCAGACAGAAAAACTAGGCGACAAAATTCAGCTAGTGGGCGATGACTTATTTGTGACAAACACCAGTATCTTAAGTCGCGGTATAGAAATGGGCGTTGCCAATTCAATACTTATTAAGTTCAATCAAATTGGTACTTTGTCAGAGACGCTGGATGCCATTAATATGGCCAAAGACGCTGGTTACAGCGTGGTGATTTCTCATCGATCCGGTGAAACTGAGGATACAACTATCGCTGATTTAGCGGTGGCAACTGCTGCAGGGCAAATTAAAACTGGATCTCTGTGCCGCTCTGACCGTGTTGCAAAGTATAATCGTCTTCTGAGAATTGAGGCTGAATTAGGTAATGCTGCTCCTTATAAGGGTATGGCTGAATTCAAATAACAGGGGCAACAATGGGTTGCTGGCAACTCCGTAAATATACTTAGACTTATGATGTTATGCGTTGGTTAGTGGTTATTCTAGTGACTGTTTTTTTACTGCTTCAGGTCCGGCTTTGGTTTGGAGAGGGGAGTATTTCTCACAAGTTAGACTTGGATAGGCAATGGGCAGTGCAGAAAGAGAGGAACGAGGGTCTGAAAGTTCGCAATAGGCTGATTGCCAAAGAGGTGGAAAGCCTCAAAACCAATCTCAACTCCATTGAGGAGAAGGCGCGCAAAGATTTGGGTATGATTAAGGATGCAGAGGTCTTTTATTTGGTGATCGATAAAAAAGAGCAACTATCCACTGCAGAAGCAGCGCCCTGAGAGGCTTATGAGCAGATCTAAAGCAAGAATTTGGGCTGTAGTGCCGGCCGCTGGGATTGGTCGGCGCTTCTCAGCGGATACCCCCAAGCAGTTCCATCAGCTCAATGGACAGCCAGTTGCCCAGCACACACTGAATCGCCTGTTGAGCCTATCCGCGATAGAGGCTCTCTTTATACCCTGTGATACCATCTCAAGTGGGTGGTCTGGAGTTCCGGCAGTGCAAGATAGTCGAGTCCGCTTAATTGCAGGTGGCGAGCAGCGAGTGCACTCGGTGCTAAACGGATTGATGGCGATTCAAGAATTGGCCTCGGATGATGACTGGGTGCTGGTCCACGATATGGCCAGACCCTGTGTTACCACTGAAAATATAACTGCGTTGCTTTCCGCCCTAGCCGATCATCCAGTGGGCGGTATTTTGGCTGCGCCGATTAACGACACCCTCAAAATAGTAAGCTCGGATAAATATATTCATACTACGGTTAATCGCGATGAATTTAGAGTGGCACAGACCCCGCAGATGTTCCGATATAAACTGCTCAAAGATACTATCTGCGCCATGTTAAGAGATAAAGTAACCCCTACAGACGAGGCCTCGGCAATAGAATATGCCGGACTAAAGGCGTTGGTCGTAGAGGGTCGTCAAGATAATATAAAAATTACTCGGCGAGAAGATTTAGCTGTAGCAGCCGCAATCATGAAAAATCAGGAGATTGAAGGATGCGTATAGGGCATGGTTATGATGTTCACGGGTTTGGAGAAGGCGATTGCTTGATCTTGGGTGGAGTGACTATTCCTTTTGCCCACTCGTTTGTCGCCCATTCCGACGGCGATGTGCTGATTCACGCCCTGATCGATGGCTTGTTGGGAGCGCTTGCACTGGGTGATATCGGACAGCATTTTCCCGATACAGACCCCCAGTATAAGGATTGCAATAGTCGCCAGTTACTGGTTCAGGCTCAGGCGATGATGGTTGCCCGCGGTTATCAACTGGGTAACGCGGATATCACCATTATTGCTGAGGCTCCGAAGATGGCGCCCCACCTCAGTCTAATCTGTGAGAATTTAGCCGCAGATTTAAAGTGCTCTGTGGATCAGTTAAATATCAAGGCCACTACCACTGAAAAGTTAGGTTTTATCGGTCGCGGTGAGGGCGTTGCCTGTCACGCCGTGGTTCTGCTAGTACAATCTGGAGCTCGGGGCGATTAATTCAGATCATTTTAGTTTTAATGCTCTGGCGCGAATGCATGGTGAACCCCTGGGTCGCGCTATGTTTCGATATTGTCCTGAAGATTTTTCGGTAGATGAAATAATTGACTTCCAACCCTCTAATGAGGGCGAGCACCTTCTTCTGCATATTCAAAAGCGCGATCAAAATACTCAGTGGGTGGCGGGGTTGCTGGCGGAGTTAGCTGGTATAGAGCGCAGAGCGGTTGGATTCTGTGGTCTCAAAGATCGCTTTGCTGTCACAACCCAGTGGTTTAGCCTCCATCTTCCCGGCAGGGAAATTACTCAACAGCAGTTACAACACGAAGATTTTCAAATACTGTCCAGTCATCGTCACCACCAGAAGCTCAGAAGAGGTATGCATGCAGGCAATAGATTTAATATAGTCCTGCGCGATTTCAATGTGGATACTAGAGTGCTTTATGAGCGACTGGAGCGCATTCGATGTTGTGGTGTACCCAACTACTTTGCTGAGCAGCGCTTTGGCCGACAGGGCAATAATTTAAACAGAGCGGCTGAGTTGATAGCAGAGGGTCGGCTTAAAGGCAATAAATATGGCACAGGCATGTATCTTTCAGCGGCTCGCTCCTGGTTGTTTAATCTGTTGCTGGATAGCTATTTGGGCCTCGGTAGTGCCCGTTTTGGAGAAACTGGTGCGCTTTGGGGAAGAGGGCGCTCAGCCAGCACTGCCGAGCTTGGAAAAATGGAAACCGAGGTATTGGCCAACTGGGAAAAATGGTGTGATGCGCTGGAACACGCCGGCCTTAAGCAGGAGCGTCGACTGTTTCTTTTACAGCCGGAAAATTTTACCTACCAATGCATTGACAAAAATACTTTTGAACTTAGCTTTGATCTGCTCGCAGGTTGTTATGCCACGGCTGTTTTGCGTGAAATAGCGAAATTATTTCGCCCCGATATCACCGCCCTGTGATATATTTACTCTTAGTTTTTAGGCAATTTTTTGCATGGGTTTTTATTGGGAGCACTGAGTGAATTCGATTGATTTGGCCGGTATAGGTATGACATCTCAGCGCACAAGGGAGCGTTTGATTCAGCGTCTAGAAGATCAGGGTATCAGTAGTCAGGCCGTATTAGATGTGATTAGAATGACACCTCGACATCTGTTTGTCGACGAGGCGCTTTCCCATAGAGCCTATGAGGATACAGCACTGCCAATTGGTTTCGCACAAACGCTCTCCCAACCCTATGTTGTAGCGCGAATGACAGAGGCACTTCTCAGTGATGGCCCACTTCAGCGGGTGCTTGAAATTGGCACAGGGTCCGGTTACCAGACTGTTGTGTTGTCACAGTTGGTGGCCGAGGTGGTTTCGGTGGAGCGCATAGAGCCGCTGTTAAAAAAAGCCAGAGAGCGGTTTCGCAAATTGCGATTAACTAATATTACCGCAAGCTTATCCGATGGTAGTTTTGGCTGGGAAGAGCAGGCGCCCTACAATGGGATTATCTCCACTGCAGCGCCCCAGGCGATACCCCAACAGCTGCTACAGCAACTGGCTCCCAATGGCATATTAGTGATACCTGTGGGTGGTGAGATGGTACAAGATTTGCGGGTTATCAGGCGCTTGGGCGATTCCAATGAATTTGATGAGGATGTGATTGAAAAGGTTAGATTTGTGCCTTTGCTGGGCGGCGTCACCCGCTCGTTCCGCTAGAGGAAATAAATGAAGAATTCTCGTCAATATTTGTTATTGTTTTTGCGTGGTATTGCCATGGGAGCTGTGGATTTGGTGCCTGGGATTTCTGCAGGGACCATTGCCTTTGTGACGGGTATTTACGCCGAACTAATAAACAGCATTAAATCTTTTAACCTCCAAGCCATAAGAATTTTGAAAGCTGATGGTATACCCGCAACTTGGCAACATATCAATGGTAGTTTCCTAACCATTCTGTTGGCCGGAATACTGGTGAGCCAATTTTCATTGGCGGGGATAATGCGATTTCTCTTAGATACCTATGGGTTGCCACTATGGTCTTTTTTTACCGGGCTTATTATGGCTTCAGTGATCTATTTACTGCGCCAGCATCCCCCTAGAAGGTATGTTGACACTGGGGGTTTTTGCCTAGGGCTAATCTGCGCTTACGGCATATCTATCGCCCCTGCAGTGATGCTTGGAGGCGATTATATAACTATGTTTTTTGCTGGCAGTATTGCCCTGTGCGCGATGATATTACCGGGCATTTCCGGTGCGTTTGTATTGGTGCTACTCGGTTTATATCCAGTTTATATAGATGCACTAGTCAATGTGCATATGGATTTATTAGTGGTATTTGCCACTGGTGGAGTGGTTGGACTTATGTTGTTTAGCCGTCTGCTATCTTGGTTGTTGGATCACTACAAAAATACGGTCATTGCCATTATGTGTGGATTTTTGGTGGCTAGCCTGAACGTTATTTGGCCATGGAAGCTGGTGACTGAATCAATTCTAAGTCACTCTGGAGGCACTATCGTACTGGCTTCGGAGAATGTGCTTCCCCATAACTATCAAGCAGCTGTGGGTCAAGACCCGCAAATATTTGTTTGTACAATGGCGCTGTTGGCCGGTTTTTGCCTAGTGTTAGGGCTGGAAACCATCGGCAATAGATATCGAGAAAAGTTAAAATAGGTGAGCTAATTTTGCAAAAATGCACTCTGGCGCTGTGGACAGTCTTAATACTGGGTTGTTCATCACAGCCTGCGCCAATAGTTAGTCGCGAACAGCCGCCTAGCGCCTTTATAAAGACGCATATGGTGGAGAGGGGAGATACTCTTTATTCCATCGCCTGGCGCTATGATTTCAGTGTTGACCTGTTAGCCAGAGTCAATGGTCTCCGTCATCCCTATATCCTCAAACAGGGGCAGATACTCAGTCTCGATAAGACTGCAAATAGCTCGGTGAAAGGCCTGCAAAAAGCCAAAAGTATTGTCTCAAAGGCACTGTCTAAGAATAGTGATGCTGCGATCAGTAAAAATCAAACAACCCCCAAGGTGGCTCCCGCAGCGAAAATCAGCGCCAAAAACTTGCGTTGGCAATCACCTGTAAAAGGTCAGGTGGTTGAGGATTACAATCCAAAAGAGTTGCGTAAAGGCGTGGTCATTGAAGCTGTAAGCGGCTCTTCAGTGCGGCCTGCGGCGAAAGGTGTGGTTGTTTATGCAGGAGATGGTTTGCGTGATTACGGCAAACTGGTTATTATCAAGCATACTGAGTATCTGTTAAGTGCCTACGGTCACAACCAAAAAATCTTGGTGAGCGAAGGACAAACAGTTAACAATGGAAAAATAATTTCAGAATTGGGTGCCAGTGGGCGGCTTTATTTTGAAATAAGAAAAGATGGGAATCCGGTCAATCCTCTGTCTTATCTAGATTGACAGATCAATACTGTTTGTATTGGTTAAGCTTGTTTAGAAATAGAGATTTTTCAGGAACATGATCTTAGGGAGTGCTGGATGGACGTCGACTTATCCGGCTAATATTAGGGAATTTCGAAAGGGAGTTGCAAGTTATGGATGAGTTGTCTGTAGTAGATCAAAAAACGAGTACTCACTCAGAACCCTGTGCGGTAGATGTCACCAGTCTTTATTTAAAAGAGATCGGTTGCACGCCTCTTTTATCTGCGGAAGAGGAGGTGCGCTTTGCTATCCGGTTGCGGGAGGGAGATGAAATTGCTCGCCATAGGATGATTGAGAGCAACCTACGTTTAGTGGTCAAAATTGCTCGTTGCTATTTAAATCGAGGTCTTGAGTTTTTAGATTTAATTGAAGAGGGTAATTTTGGTCTTATGCGAGCTGTTGAAAAGTTTGATCCCCACCGAGGGTTTCGTTTTTCAACCTACGCTACCTGGTGGATTAGGCAGACTATTGAACGAGCGCTGATGAATCAGACGCGCACCGTAAGATTGCCGGTTCATATCGTAAAAGAATTAAATATCTACCGCCGTGCATCGCGAAAACTAGCACAGAGGTTGGATCATACGCCCAGCTATGAAGAGATAGCAGAAGAGGTGGGCAAGCCGGTCGAGACTGTCAATAGAATTCTTGAGCTCAATGACAGTGTGTGCTCGCTGGATGTTCCAGTTAGCGGCAATGAGAAAGCGTTTGGCGATGTGATCCCCGATCGAAAATCTAATAGCCCAGAGAGACTCACTGGGGACGAAAATCTCGTTGATATGCTTAAAACTTGGCTGGATCAATTGCCAGAAAAGCAGCGCGAGGTATTGGTGCGGAGATTTGGGTTGTTGAATCATCAGAAGGAAACGCTAGATCAGGTTGGTCGCGAGGTGGGTTTGACGCGTGAGCGCGTTCGACAGATACAGATTGACGGACTGCGGCGGTTACATGATCTATTGCATCACAATGGTCTATCCAGCGAGGTCGTGTTTGCTGAGCATGATGAGGACTCTGAGTAAGTTGGCAGTTATTCCGTCCCATAAAAAACCCGACATCTGTCGGGTTTTTTATGGGTACAGCTTGAAACAATTGGCTGATTACAGCTGTTCTACTTAAGAAGCTAGATAGCGCTCTCGGGAAGCCATCACTTCGGCTCGAGCGGCCTCTGCATTGTCCCAGCCGTCAACTTTAACCCATTTTCCGGGCTCAAGTGCTTTGTAGTTCTCAAAATAGTGGACGATCTGCTTAATCAATAGATCATCCAAATCTGTGATCTCTGATACCTGATCGTACAGTTTGGTCAGCTTGGTATGAGGTACGGCCAATA
>Ga0207964_1000408_pt1 | contig 11695 bp, 14 predicted proteins | sample Knorr_S23_td_250_FD_185608 | JGI IMG/M metagenome (GOLD analysis project Ga0207964, IMG submission 185608) | Marine microbial communities from Southern Atlantic Ocean transect - Knorr_S23_td_250_ad_251m_LV_A (SPAdes) (version 2) | ecosystem: Environmental > Aquatic > Marine > Oceanic | place...
GACAAACATGCCTCTTTTGGTTTCTAAATTCGCTTTTGGATTCTTTTTGATTTCCATTATTCTTTTATTTACACGGTAAAATTAAACATTTAGTAAGGGATTACAAAACACCTTTATTTTTCAATAACTCTGCAATAGAAAGAGCTGTTAATAAACCCAAAGTGTTCGCTAAAACATCCAGCCATTCCCCTTGTCTTCCCAAAATTAAATAATGCTGAATCAGCTCTATTCCAAACCCTGTTACTGTTCCAGTAATCAGAACAAACCTCCATCTTGCAACGCGAGAATTTGTGCTTTTAGTGTATCCCAGAGTAGATAAAAAAAGTAAAAACGCAAAAATTGCATAAAAAACAAAATGTATCCACTTATCAGAAACATCAATATCCGGAACTTTTGATAAGGATAGTAAGCTACCCACAACAATAATTAAGAACCATAGTACCGATGGAACGAACGAATACCAAATGCTTCTTTTAAGCACCTACCAGATCTTTGTATTGTTCTGCAGTAAGTAAATCACCTAATTCTGAAGGGTCAGAAATAGTTACTTTGATCATCCAACCCGTACCATAAGGATCCGTATTTACCATCTCAGGAGCATCTTCAAGCTCTTCATTAAAGGTTTCCACTTCACCGGTAATTGGCATAAACAAATCCGAAACCGTTTTTACAGCTTCAACAGATCCAAAAACAGCATCTTTCGCTACAGTATCCCCTTCAGTATCCACGTCAACATAAACGATGTCACCTAGTTCTTTTTGTGCAAAATCGGTAACACCAATAACTACATGTTCGCCCTCAATACGCACCCATTCATGATCTTTTGTGTATTTTAACTCTTCAGGTATGTTCATCTTTAAATTTTTTTTTCAAAAGTAGTAAAAACCTCATTCGCAAAACAGAACTTACGTAAGAATTACGTGTTAATGGATAATGGATAATTAATAATTGACAATGTCTTGCCATCACCCTAATCCTGTAAAGGGGGGGGCTAAGCCTACCTACTGCAGGCAGGCTTGTCGAAGGGTTGGTTGTTGGTTGTTAGCTTTTGGGAATTACCTGATTAATTCATAATTAATTATGAATTAAATCATGTTTAATTACGTAATCTTATTACACCACTTTTACAGCTCTTTAGCCTCCTCCTCTTCGACAATCCCAATAGGTATCGGATCAGGGAGGCAATAATCTTTAACTTTCAACTTTTTTTAGATATTTAACCCGGAAATTTTTGGTACAATTTATGAGAAACATATTAGTATCTTTGAAATTAATAAGATGAAAACACAATATGAAAAAGCAATTAATTTATTTCCTGTTTCTGGTGGCAAATGTGATTTGCCTTGCTCAAACGACAACACTACCGTCTGTAGACATTAAATCTCTTGAAGGTAAAATAGTTAACACAAACACCTTTGAAAACGATGGAAAACCCATGGTAATTAGTTTTTGGGCAACCTGGTGTAAGCCCTGTGCCAAAGAATTAAATGCAATCTCTGAAGTTTATGACGATTGGCAAGAAGAAACGGGGGTAAAAGTAATCGCAATTTCTATTGATGATGCCAGAAATGCAGCTAAAGTTGCTCCTTATGCCCATGGTAAAGACTGGCCATTTGAAATTTATGTAGACGCTAACAGCGATCTGAAAAGAGCGTTAAATGTAAATGCCATTCCACACACCTTCCTTTTAAATGCCGATAAAGAAATCGTATGGCAACATACTTCTTATTTAGATGGAGATGAGGAAGAGCTTTATGAAGAGGTCTTAAAATTGTAAGAAATCCAGTTTATGAAAAAAATACTTTACGGACTCCTTTTCTGTGCAGGTTCCATATTTGCCCAGGGCATTCAAAACGGACAGCTCAACGGAAATTTTCAAAGTAATTCACAAGTCTACTATGAAGATGCCGACTTAGGTATCAGTACCGAAAACCTTCCGAGCGAACGGTTCTTAACAAATAGTTTTGCCAACATCATTTACTCAACGAGTAACTTTAGTGCCGGTATGCGCTATGAAGCCAACCAAAATTCACTGCTGGGGTTTGATAAACGCTACAACGGTGAAGGGATTACCTATCGTTATGCCCAATTTAATAAAGATGGCTTAGACATTACGGTGGGTAATTTTTACGAACAATTTGGTAGCGGTATGATCCTTCGTGCCTACGAAGAAAGAAACCTGGGATACGACAATGCTTTTGAAGGGATTCGTTTAAAATACAGTCCGTTTAAAGGAATTTATTTAAAATCATTGGTTGGAAAACAACGTTTGTATTTTGATAAAGCTGAAGGTATTGTAAGAGGTTTCGATGGTGAAATTTCACTAAACGAAACGTTTGAAGCCTTGTCAGAAGCCAAAACACAAATCCTTATCGGAGGAAGTGTTGTAAGTAAGTTCCAAAAAGATCTGGACCCAATTTACATCCTGCCCGAAAATGTAGCTTCGTGGGCGGGTAGATTTAATTTGTACCATGGAAAATGGATTCTGGGAGCTGAGTATGTGTACAAATACAACGACCCCTCGGCTACCAACAACTTTATTTACAAAGAAGGTCAGGCGCTTTTAGCAAATGTGAGTTATTCTAAAAAAGGTTTTGGGTTTTCTCTGGCCGGAAAGCGCATTGACAATATGAGTTCTAACTCAGACCGAAACTTAAAAGGACAGGAAGTAAGCATCAACTATTTGCCGGCTCTAACGAAACAACATGCATACACTTTAGCTACGATCTATCCCTACGGTACGATTGCCAATGGAGAAATGGGAATTCAAACGGAGCTAAATTACAAAGTCAAAAAAGGCTCTTTCATAGGTGGTGAATACGGAATGGGGATTCTTGCGAATTTCTCGAACGCATACAGCATTCACAAAGCACAAATTGATGAGGATACCGCTCTGGGAGAATCCGGAACACTCGGCTACACTTCTGATTTCTTTAAGTTGGGAGAGGAAAAATATTTTCAGGAATTTAGCATCGAATTGTCCCGAAAAGTAAATCGCAAACTGAGGCTTGTAGGAAGTTACATCAACACGCATTACAATAGTAAAGTTATTGTAGGTTACGATTATCACGGAATGATAAAAGCAAATATTGTTGTCTTGGAAGCACAATACAAATTAAAGCCCAAACATTCCATACGGACCGAAATTCAACATTTAAGTACGGAACAACACGAAGGAAACTGGGCGATGGGATTGGTTGAATACACGGTGTCTCCACATTATTTCTTTGCCTTTCAAAACCTGTACAACTACGGAAACGAAACCAAAAAAGTTCACTACCCGAATATTTCTGCAGGATACACCAAAGGCACAACTCGTTTTGCCTTAGGATACGGAAAACAAAGACAGGGAATATTTTGTGTAGGTGGCGTTTGTCGTGAAGTACCCAAATCAAACGGAATTTCTTTAAGTATCACTTCAAGCTTTTAAATCATGAGAAACTTAAAATATCTATTCGCTTTCATTGGTGCATTCGCCATTAGCCTTGCTTCTTGTGATGTCATTGAAGGTCCATTTACTGAAGAGATCGTTGTAGGCGAATGTGTAGAAAAATGTAAAAAAATCCTTTTAGAAGACTACACAGGACATAAATGTGGGAATTGCCCCTTAGCTGCCGAAAAAGCAGTAGAATTAAAAGAAATTTATGGCGACCAGGTGGTTCCTGTAGCAGTTCACGCCGGATTTTTTGCCAGGACAGAGGAATCGCACTTTACTACAGATTTTACAACGGATGCGGGAGATGATTGGGACACACATTTTGGCAACAGTACAGCCGGAAACCCAAATGGCATGGTAAACAGAGCCGGATACCCTGAGTCAGATCATATTTTACAACATTCGCAATGGGCTCAAAAAGTACAACAACTTTTACAAGCCGAACCCGATGCTTACATCGAACTGGAAGCGAATTACAATGCTTCTACTCACAGCGTAAGTATTTCTTCCGAAACGGAAATACTTCAATCCATTTCTGCTCCACTAAGCTTAAACATTATTCTGACTGAAAGCGGCATTATTGCCTATCAAACCGATTACACTGCAGAACCAATGGATGTTCCGGACTACGAACATAATCATGTGATGCGAAAAAGTCTTACAGGTACCTGGGGTACAGATCTGGGACAAACGAATTACACCGATGGAGATTTGATTAACAAATCATTTAGTGCAAACCTAGAAGAAGCATGGATTGCCGAGAATATGTCTATTGTAGCCTTTATTTCGAACACAAATACATACGAGATTATTCAAGCTGAAGAAATTCACATCACAGAATAGTATGAAAAAGCTTTTTACTCCTCTTTTTATTTTATTTTTCGGAATCTGCGCTGCTCAGGATTTTGATGCAGGATTTATGGGTGGCTTCACCACGAGTCAGGTTTCAGGAGATCAACTACAAGGTTATGACAAGCTTGGTGCCCGACTCGGGGCCTATGTGAGTTATCCACTTCAAAAAAAGATGAACCTGCAAATAGAAATGCAGTACATTCAAAAAGGAAGTAAAAAACCATTCATCAAAAACAGCCCACAAACCTATTCTTTTAATCTTCACTACATCGAAGTTCCACTTACCATGAACTATCAGATAAAAGAAGGAATTTATTTAGAAGGTGGAATTAGCACAGCATATTTATTTGCCTACAAAGAACAAAACGAGTACGGAGACATCAATACCGACAAGCCCAACACACTCGCCGTTGATCTTTTGCTGGGTGCTCAATATCAGTTCAAAAAAAATATGAAGTTCAACCTGAGATTTGGAAACTCTTTACTCCCTTTTCGTAAACATTCTTCTAAAGGAGAGTGGGGTTTAAATAAAGGACAATATTCTACCATACTTTCATTAGCTTTGATGTATCAAATTAGTCGCTGATGAAACAAAAAATTATCGTCGCAATAACCGGAGCCAGTGGTGCTATTTATGCTAAAGTTCTTTTAGACAAGCTGGTCCTTCTACAAGATCAAATTGATTCTGTAGGGATTGTTATGTCCAAAAATGCGAAAGAGGTCTGGGAATTTGAACTGGGTGATGATTCCTACAAAAACTATCCTTTTGACTATTACGAAAAAGATGATTTTATGGCTCCTTTTGCTTCCGGATCGGCACAATACAACACCATGATCGTAGCTCCCTGTTCTATGGGTACTTTAAGCAGAATAGCCACTGGTATTTCCAACGACCTTGTAAGTAGAGCTGCCGACGTCATCTTAAAGGAACGTAGAAGATTGGTTCTCATCAGCAGAGACACCCCTTTAAATCTTATTCATATTAATAATATGAAAACGATAACCGAAGCAGGGGGCGTTATTATGCCGGCTTCTCCATCCTTTTACAGCAAGCCAAACACGTTCGAGGAACTTGCCGCTACAGTGATCGATAGAGCTCTAGACCTTTCTGGTTTTCAACAAGTTAGCTACCGGTGGCAATCTTGAATGTTAATATCTTTCTTGAAAGATAAATGTCTTTAACACAATTTTAACGCGTAATTACGTTACATTAGAGCTAATAATAAAATTATCTTATGCTTGAATTTAGTAAAAATGTACTCCAGAAAGTCAGTTTTGATCACCATTTATTTGAAAAGGAATTGACAAAATCATTACAATGGATTAACCAAACAGATGCTGAAAGTTTACGAGAATGGTGTTTGGAAATGTATGGCAATAAATACTCCCACATAATACAGCAGGCTTTTGATTCAATAGCTTAAAAAAAAAGGTCTTAATTCAAGACCTTTTTTACATTCAATTGACTAAAATAAATTCAACCCATTATCATGGTACACGCGACCCAAATGCTTGTAAGCAGCCTCGGTAGCCATTCTACCTCTTTGGGTTCTTATGATGTAACCTTCCTGAATTAAATAAGGTTCATAAACCTCTTCTAAGGTTGCAGCTTTCTCACTTACTGCAGTTGCAATGGTTCCAACACCTACAGGCCCTCCCTTAAACTTGTCAATAATGGTTTCGAGGATCATAATATCCATCTCGTCTAAACCTTTCTTATCTACTTTAAGAGCGTCTAATGCGATGTTGGTAATAGACATGTCAATATTACCCGTCCCCTTAATCTGGGCAAAATCACGAACTCTGCGTAATAAAGCATTAGCTATTCGAGGAGTTCCTCTGCTTCTACTCGCAATTTCTGCTGCAGCATCAAAATCAATGGGTACATCTAATATCCCCGCAGAACGATCTACAATTTTAGATAACAATTCTGCATTGTAATACTCCAGTCGGCAATTAATCCCAAAACGAGCCCTTAAAGGTGCTGTAAGCAAGCCTGAACGAGTTGTAGCACCAATAAGTGTGAATGGATTTAAATTAATTTGAACAGAACGAGCATTGGGTCCTGACTCAATCAAAATATCAATTTTAAAATCTTCCATAGCAGAATAAAGGTATTCCTCTACCACAGGAGATAGTCTGTGAATCTCGTCGATAAATAAAACGTCGCGTTCTTCAAGATTTGTTAATAATCCGGCTAGATCTCCCGGTTTATCTAAAACAGGTCCCGAAGTAACTTTCATATGAACACCAAGTTCATTTGCAATAATACCTGCCAAGGTAGTTTTACCTAGACCCGGAGGCCCATGCAAAAGCACATGATCCAAAGCATCTTCTCTTTGATTTGACGCAGAGACGAAAACTTCCAAATTATCAACAACCTTTTTTTGCCCCGAAAAATCATCGAAGGCAGCAGGACGAAGTTTAATTTCAAATTCGTTTTCTTCGGTACCAAAATCTTCTGAAGAAGCGTCTAAATGTTCATTCATAAAAACAAATGTAGATAAATTAAGACGCAAGTCGCAAGTTGAAGATTAAAAGTTAAAAATTGAATCCCGAACTATCGGGATACAGGTTGAAAGTTTAAACCCGTAAATTCATGTTTCAGTAATCAGCTTCTCGAAACAAGTAGCAAAATTTAATACTTTAGTAGTTTAAACACTACGCTATGAAATTTGCTAATAGGATTGAAAAAACATTTAAAAAATTACTTCCAACTCCTTTTACAATTGCAGTACTACTAACCTTTTTAAGCATTTTGCTGGCCCTATTTTTTACAGGAGATAAAAGCTTAGGATTATTTACCCGGAGTTTATCCATCATCGAATATTGGGAACAAGGACTCTGGAATTCCTCGCTGCTGGTTTTTGCCATGCAAATGATGCTCATGTTGGTATTAGGACACGTTTTGGCATTAAGCAAACCCGTAAATAAAGGCATAGAATACATGACCGCCTATTGCAACACTACAGCCAATGCAGCGTTCTGGGTCTGCCTGCTAACCCTATTAGTCAGTTTATTTAACTGGGGTCTGGGGCTCATCTTTGGAGCCATATTCGCCAGAAAAGTTGCAGAAAATGCACAAAAAAATCTGTGGCCAATGCATTACCCAATTATTGGAGCATGTGGTTATTCAGGTTTAATGGTGTGGCACGGAGGCATCTCCGGATCGGCTCCGGTAAAAGCCGCTGAATCCGGACACCTTGAATCTTTGATGACTGGAATTTACAACAGTGAACAGCTTGCCGAACTGCCTGAATTTCTCAGTTTTTCTGATACCGTTTTCTCTACGATGAACATGAGTCTGTCCCTCGTTTTACTTATCGTACTGCCCTGTTTTATGTATTTTATGGGGAAGCGAAGTACTGCTCAGGAATACCAACTAAACAACACAGCCATTAAAGATGAAAAGCAAAAATTAGATGGCGCAGAAAAATTAGATCACTCAAAATTATTGGCAGCAATTTTAGGTGCCGGAATATTAGCCTTTGCTTTCTACAAAGCAGTTGTACTTCCAGATACATTTAATCTGAATTTCATAAGTCCTAATTTCATCAATTTCACCTTGCTGGGACTCGGCATTTTATTACACGGAAATTTCTCTCGGTTCTTAAAAGCGATAGACAATGCTATTGGTGGGGCGTCGGGGATACTCATTCAATTTCCTTTGTATTTTGGAATTATGGGGATTATGAAGCACTCAGGAATGATTAATCACTTGTCAGAGTTTTTTGTGAGTATCTCAACAGAAACTACCTTTCCTGTATTCACCTTTATTAGTGCAGGTATCGTAAATGTATTTGTACCAAGTGGAGGTGGTCAATGGGCTATTCAGGGTCCTATTATTATTGAGGCCTCGCAACAGTTAGGCTTAAATATTTCTAAAAATGTAATGGCACTGGCCTATGGAGATCAATTAACAAATATGCTTCAACCTTTCTGGGCGCTACCCCTTTTAGGGATTACCGGTCTAAAAGCAAAAGAAATTCTTCCCTACACCGTGATCATCATGTTTGTTGGTGCTGTTATTTTTATCGGTGGGCTGCTGATCTTTTAATGGTAGATTGGTACGTTAGTAGGTTGGTAGGTTAGTAGGTTAGTAGGTTGGTGAAATTTAACGCTCTCTTAGCAATCGACCAACAACCATCAATCAACAACCAACAGATCAGCCTCTCACATCAAGCCTTTCACGCAACATGTTGCCGACGAACATAAAAGCAAGGACCAAAAAAATAATTGCCATTCCTGGAGCAATAGCTAAATACGCTTTATCGAGAATAATGTAAGCGTAATGGTCTTTTATCATAGTCCCCCATGATGGCATTGGCGCCTGTGCTCCGATGCCCAAAAAGCTCAACCCTGCTTCAATCAATATCGCCGAAGCAAAATTTGCAGCAGAAATAACGATGATCGGACTAATAATATTAGGCAAAATATGACGGAACATAATCCTAATATCTCCAAAGCCTAAAACTTTAGCCGCCTGTACATATTCCATCTGTTTTAAACTCATTACCTGCCCTCTAACCACACGAGCTACTTCTACCCACATCGTTAGCCCAATGGCCACAAATACCTGCCAAAACCCTTTCCCCAAAGCCAAACTAATTGCAATAACCATTAATAAGGTTGGGATAGACCAAACCACATTGATCAGCCACATAATCGCATTGTCTATCCACGAACCATAATAGCCCGATATCAACCCTAATGTGATTCCTATGACTAAAGAAATAAAAACGGAAACAAAACCCACAGCCAAAGAAATTCGCGTAGCTACCATCAATCTACTCAACAGATCTCTGCCATATTTATCCGTTCCCAAATAGAATTTCCTTTTGTAACTGCCGGTTTCTACACTCCCTCCCTCCAATTGTTCAAGAGGTATTTCTTTTTGATAGGAAGAGCCAAAAGACGCATACAAAACCGTGTTTTCTTTTAACTCAAAAGTGTTAACCGGTAAAGAGGTGTAGCTTTTCTTTTCACCATAAATAAGCCGGTCTATTAATGAAGTGTTGTCTTCTGAATGTTGTTTCAACTTAATAAAAGACACTTCTGTCCCCGGCTCCAATGTGCTTAACTCTAAGTGCATTTCATTGGCAAAAGGGGTGTTGTCCGGCGCTAAATAATACGCAAATACAGCAACAACCAAAGTCATTGCGATAATCAGCAAACCAAAAATTCCGGGGATGTGTATTTTTTTATTCTTCACCTTTTAACAGAATTGCTTAAAACTACAAAAAATGTGGGTATTAGGTAGTAGGTAAAAGGTATTAGGTACTAGGTATTTTAGTAGGTTGGTAGGTTGGTGTGTTAGTAGGTGTCACTAAAAACTTCATTAATCATTAGTCATTAATCATTAATTAGGTATCTTATTTTACAAAGAGTATATTTATCACATTCCAGCACACCGCTGGAAAAACAAAAATCATCCATTGAGTAAAGAAAAGATCATATTAGGAATAGACCCGGGAACAACAATTATGGGATTCGGTCTCGTCCGGAAGAAGGGTTCACAATTCGAAATGATCATGATGGACGTACTCATACTCAACAAGATCAAAGATCCATATCTAAAACTTCAAAAGATCTTTCAAAAGACCCTGACAATCATAGACCACTACCATCCTGACGAAGTAGCCTTGGAAGCTCCATTCTTTGGCAAAAATGTTCAATCTATGTTGAAATTAGGGAGGGCACAAGGCGTAGCGATGGCAGCAGCACTTCAAAGAGAAATTCCGGTAACCGAATATGCCCCACTAAAAATTAAAAAAGCCATTACGGGTCGTGGTTCAGCCTCCAAAGAGCAAGTCGCCGGAATGCTCATGCAAATTCTCAATCTAAAAGAAATGCCAAAATATCTGGATGCCACGGATGGTCTTGCCGCTGCCGTTTGTCACGGATTACAAAACGGTACTTCAGGAACAAAAAAGAGTTACTCCTCTTGGTCTAATTTTATTAAGGATAATGAAGATCGGATTGGTAATGGATAATTGTCAATTGACAACTGAAAACCGGCCACCACTTAAAGCTTCGCCTTTATCTTTTCAGCAATCGCTTGAAGTTCTGCCGGCTCTAACTTCAATTTTGGTCTTGAGAAATTAATATCCTCCACCGATTGTAAAGGGATTAAATGGATATGTGCATGAGGCACTTCCAATCCTATGACAGCTACACCTACTCTTTCACAAGGAATTGCCTGATCTATTGCCTTGGCAACCTTTTTAGCAAAAGCCCACAAATCTTGATACTCCTGATCCTGGATATCAAAAATGTAATCCGTTTCCTTTTTAGGAATGACTAAAACATGTCCTTTAGCAAGAGGAAATATGTCTAAAAATGCTAAAAAGTTATCGTCTTCAGCAATTTTATTACATGGTATTTCTCCTTTAACGATCTTGGTAAAGATGCTTGCCATTATCTGGAAATATCTAAAATTTCAAACTTTACCATTCCGGCAGGGACTTGAATTTCGGCAACTTCTCCAACCTTTTTACCTAACAAACCGGTACCAATAGGTGAATTAACAGAAATTTTACCTGTCTTAATATCAGCTTCTGTTTCAGCCACCAGGGTAAACGTCATTTCAGCTTTTGTATTTAGGTTTTTGATTTTCACAATAGACAATGCAAGTACCTTATCCGTATCTAACTGAGACTCATCAATAACACGAGCGCCGGCATACATTCCTTCAAGTTTCGCAATCTTCATCTCAAGCATCCCCTGTGCCTCTTTTGCTGCATCGTACTCAGCATTTTCAGACAAATCACCTTTATCTCTGGCTTCTGCTATTTGCTGAGAAATGCTTGGTCTTTCAACAAATTTCAAATGATCCAACTCCTCTTTCAACTTCTGAAGCCCTTCTTCTGTGTAGTATGAAACTGTAGACATAATCAAAAAATTTAGTTTATCTAAATAACACAAAAAGAAGACCCTAGGAGTCCTCTTTCTGCAAATTTATAAATATTCTTCTAAAATAAGATAATTCTTATAGTGTAATTCTAGCGCCTATTGAGTGCGGTGAAGCCAATGGACTAGCTGCTCTGTACGAGTAGTCTAAACCAAAATTAGTACCGTTACTCAATGGCAGTTCGAATGAAGCACCAAAGTTCAACCCTGTAAAGGCAGTTGTTCTACCGTTAGAGAAATCTGCAGTAATGCCTTTTTCATAAACATAACCGGCTCTAAGCATGAAGTACGTTTTGTAAGCATATTCAGCACCAGCACCCATCTGATCTTTTGTGAAAGAATTTGATGTGAAATTCCCTGCCAAAGTCAAGCGATTATCTTGGTCAATATGAATATCATAAGAACCCCCGATATTAAGTGAAGAAGGTAACTCATAAGCCTCAACACGCATATCATACGTCATGGGGTAATCCTGTCCATGTGCCTCCGAATTGGTAT
>Ga0207964_1000411_pt1 | contig 11632 bp, 10 predicted proteins | sample Knorr_S23_td_250_FD_185608 | JGI IMG/M metagenome (GOLD analysis project Ga0207964, IMG submission 185608) | Marine microbial communities from Southern Atlantic Ocean transect - Knorr_S23_td_250_ad_251m_LV_A (SPAdes) (version 2) | ecosystem: Environmental > Aquatic > Marine > Oceanic | place...
AAGAAAGAATCCCCTGCAGATGCAGAGGTTATTAGCCACCAGTTGATGTTGCGAGCAGGCATGATCCGCAAGGTCGCCTCGGGGCTTTACTCATGGCTGCCTTTGGGCCTGCGTGTATTCCGCAAGGTTGAGGCCATTGTTCGCGAGGAGATGAATAAGTCTGGGGCCTTGGAGTTAATGATGCCTGTGGTTCAACCCGCCGACCTGTGGCAGGAATCCGCACGCTGGGGGCAGTTTGGGCCAGAGTTACTGCGTATAAAAGATCGCCACGATCGTGAATTTTGCTTGGGGCCAACCCACGAGGAAGTGATTACCGATATTGTTCGCAATGAAATCAATAGCTATAAACAGTTGCCAGTGAACTTTTACCAGATTCAAACCAAATTTCGCGATGAGCGCCGCCCGCGCTTTGGGGTAATGCGCACTCGCGAGTTCTGCATGAAAGATGCCTATTCTTTCCATAGTGGCGAACAGTCACTGCAAGAAACCTACGATCTAATGCATCGCACCTATAGCAGTATATTTAGCCGTGCTGGGCTGGTTTTTCGCGCCGTATTGGCTGACACCGGCAGCATAGGTGGCAGCTATTCCCACGAATTCCATGTGCTGGCCGATTCTGGAGAGGATGCTATTGTATTCTCCACCGCAAGCGATTACGCGGCCAATATAGAAAAAGCCGAGGCCCTGCCCCCCAGTGGCGCAAGATCTGCGCCAACTGCCGATATGCAGGAAGTTGCCACACCCAATGTGCAGAGTATTGAGGCGTTATCTGAGTTTTTAGATATGGATGCCAAACAAACCGTTAAGACATTGATTGTAAGCACTGAAGATAGCGAAGGTCATCAACAGCTCTGCGGCTTGGTGTTGTGCGGTGATCATGAACTCAACGAAGTGAAAGCGCAGAGAGCGCTGGGCATAGAGTCTGAGTTAACCTTTGCCAGCGAACAGCAAATTATTGATCAATTAAATTGCCCAGTGGGCTCCCTGGGTCCAGTCAATTTAGATATCCCCATGATTGTGGATCACAGTGCCGCTGCCCTATCCGATTTTAGCTGTGGTGCCAATCGCGATGGCTTCCACCTGCTGGGCGTCAATTGGGAGCGCGATTGCCCAACCCCTCAGGTGGCAGATTTACGCAATGTGGTGGCGGGCGACCCCAGTCCAGACGGCAATGGGACTCTGGAAATTAAACGCGGCATTGAAGTGGGGCATATATTCCAGCTCGGCACCAAATACAGCGAGGCAATGAATGCCACTGTATTGAACGAGAATGGAAAGGAGCAGGCGATAAGCATGGGCTGCTATGGCATCGGCGTCAGTCGTATTGTCGCCGCCGCTATCGAACAAAACCACGATGACAACGGCATTATTTGGCCAACTGCAATCGCCCCCTTCCAAATTGCCATTGTGCCTATCAATATGCATAAGTCGGAAAGGGTTAAGGAGACCTGTGAAACCCTTTACGGCGAATTAACCGCAGCTGGTTATGATGTGCTGTTTATGGACGCGAAAAAGGCGCGGCTAGGCGGCATGCTGGCCAATATTGAACTGATTGGTATACCTCATCGTATCGTTATAGGTGATCGCGGCCTGGAGGATGGCAACGTGGAATACCGCAATCGGGCAGAGAGCGATAACCAGTCTATAGAATTAGATAAATTATCTCAGTTTATTAAAGACCGAATAGAAAAATAACCCTCTATAATTAGAGGTGAGGCTAGATAACTGCGGAATTTAGGATGAATTTACTGCTAAATTGTGATCTTGGAGAAGCTATTGACGGCAATCAGGTAAGTGTCGATAGCCAGATCATGCCCTGTATAGATTGTGCCAATATTTGCTGCGGGTTTCATGCTGGCAGTCCTCTGATTATAAAAAACACCCTAGCGCTGGCAAAAAAACATAATGTGGCTGTGGGAGCCCATCCCAGCTACCCAGATAAAGCCAATTTTGGGCGCCGCTCCATAAAAATGCCGGCCACTGAGTTGATCGCCTGCCTTCAGTACCAGATTGCTGCATTGGCTGGCATGGCGCAAAATATTAGCCTGACCCTGAGTTACGTAAAACCCCATGGTGCGCTGTACAACGATATGATGAGCGATGGCCATCTGCGCAGTGCGGTTATGGCATCTATCGCTGAGTCTGGGCCCAATCTGGCCTTTATGCTCCAGGCTACAGCGGATTCAGAGATGCATCGGCAAGAGGCTGAGACATTTGGATTAGAGCTATATTTCGAGGCTTTCGCAGATCGCTGTTATGAGGATTCCGGCGCCCTTGTACCGCGCAGCAAAGCCGGCGCAATTCTCAGTCGAGAAAAGATGCTCGAACAGGTGCGGCAACTCAAGGAGGATCATTCGGTTACCACCATAAATGGTCGGCGATTGCCACTTTGCGCAGATTCGCTGTGCGTGCATGGCGATAATCCACAGGCGGTTGCCGCTATTGGCGAGATTCGGAGTATTTTATCCACATGACTCCAGACTATCCAAGAATAGAGATCGCCGGCGAGAATAGTTCAATCGTCTACTTCTCGGACCGGCCCTGTAGCACTACATCAAGCATTATTAGCCACACACTGAACAATTTAAAAACCGCCCTAGCAGACCCGTTAATCGATCTAGTGCCCTCTTATACTTCGCTATTGGTTATTTACAATCCGCTGCTGACTGACCAGCAGCAAATTCACAAGGCGATTCGCCATGCCGCCGCCGATTGGCAACCGGATACAGAGATTCAAACAGGCCGCAGAATCCAGCTACCGGTTTATTACAGTGTTGAATCAGGGCCAGATTTACAATCGCTAGCCCAGAATGCGGGGCTGTCCATGGATGAGGTGATCGCTCTCCACCAGCAGACGGAGTACTTGGTTTACGCCATTGGCTTTGCCCCAGGATTCGCCTATTTGGGTGAAGTAGACTCCAGAATTGCCGCCCCTAGATTGGCCACACCCAGACACAAAGTGCCCAGAGGTGCAGTGGCTATTGCAGATCGGCAGACAGCCGTCTATCCGGCCCAATCCCCCGGCGGTTGGAATCTTATAGGGCTCTGCCCAACCGTTATGTTTGATCCCACCCAGCAACCCACCATGCCAGTCAGGGTGGGCGATAGAGTGTGCTTTAGCGGCATTGACCGAGAACAGTTTTTGCAACTCGGCGGATCTGCAACAGCCCTAGCGGATAAAGTTCGATGAGTGGCTTAAAGGTTATCCAATCCGGTGTGCACAGCCTTGTACAGGATGCTGGCAGGTACGGCTTTCACAATATCGGGCTCACCACGGGAGGCCCTTTAGATCACAACTCATTTCGATGGGCCAACCGGCTCTGTGAGAATGAGGATTCAGCAGCCTGCCTTGAGATCTTGGTGGGCGGCTTGGTTTTGGAATCTCAGATTGACACCCAAATCGCCGTAACTGGGGCAGAGATACCCCTCAAAATCAATGATCGAGCTGTCTCTGGCTGGCGCAGCCATAGAGTGCTTGCCGGTGATCGTATAAAACTCGGCTATGCAACCGCGGGTTGTCGCGCCTACTTATCAGTAGCTGGGGGAATCAAAGCCCCATTGGTATTTGGCAGTGCCGCCACCGTGGTAAGAGAGGGTCTGGGCGGCCTTTATCAGAATGGCAAACCTTTGAGTAGCGGTGATATCTTGCCCTGTATACCCTGCAACACTGATAAGAACCTGTCTTTACCACAGCATCAACGACCGACTTTAGACGCTGCTATAACGCAGATTCGAGTGGTGCTGGGCTTTCAGCACGCCTCCTTTACCCAATCTCAGACACAGCTTTTCTTTAGCTCCGAATACAGCCTGTCTGAAAACAGTAATCGCATGGGATACAGACTCAGCGGAGCAGCGGTAAAACCGTCCCTAAAAGGAATGCTTTCCGAGGGCATCTGCCTGGGTGCCATCCAGTTTCCCGCAGATGGACAGCCGATAATTCTTCTCTGCGACCGACAAACCATCGGCGGATACCCCAAGATTGGCTCGGTATTCTCTTTGGATATTGCCAAACTGGCACAGCTTATGCCGGGCAGAAAGTTGCGATTCGAGGCCATAAGTATTGAGCAGGCCCACAGTGCATTGAAGTTGCATGAGCAACAATTTCTCTCTACGCCTCTTGATATCGACGCCCAATCACAGGTTTAGCGACCAATTTGCGTATAAAGCAAATTTTAGCTTTGCGTACAGGCAGGCGCACTGATAACATTTTGGATTAATTTAAAGAGTACGCTAATGGGCATTGCATTTCTCAATGGTAGCTTTCTGCCAATTGAACAGGCCAAAATCTCGCCTATGGATAGGGGCTTTTTGTTTGGCGATGGCATCTACGAAGTGGTGCCTTCCTATCAGGGCAAAATGGTCGGCTTTAAACCACATATGGAGCGCATGAAGCATGGGCTCAGTGCCATAGGTATTCCACTGGACTGGTCCCAACAGCAGTGGCCTGATCTGTGCCATAGATTGATAGAGGAAAATGGCTCAGGGAATCTGGGGCTATATCTGCATATTAGCCGCGGAACTGATAGCTCTAGATCTCACGGATTCCCCAAGGCTGTAGATCCTACAGTATTTGCATACGCCTTTGAAATAGCACCGCCACCGATCGCCGATAAAGCAATGGCAAAGCCGTACAGCGTATCCACTGCACGGGATATGCGCTGGGAGCGCCGCCATATTAAGTCTACTGCGCTTCTCGGCAATGTGCTTCACTTTCAGTACGGCCTTGAGAGAGGACATGGGGAAACACTACTTTACAATGCTGATAACGAACTGACTGAAGCCAGTGCCTGCAATGTGTTCGTGGTTAAAAATGGAACAGTTTTGACACCTCCTCTAGATCATCAGAAACTGCCCGGCATTACGCGCTTTATGCTATTGGATATGCTGCGCAAAGATGGCCGCATCCCAGTGGAGGAACGCGCAATCACCATGGACGAGGTAGCTGGGGCAGATGAAGTCTGGATCACCAGCTCGTCGAAGGAAATTGTACCGGTCACCGAGGTGGATGGCGTGCCGGTCGGCAATGGTCAGGTAGGTGATATCTGGCTGGCAGCACAAACCCTCTACAGCGCCAATAAGTTCAATTACTAAATCGATGACTAATAATGTCTAGACCTACTTCAGCGATAATCGATTTGCAGGCTCTGCGGGATAACTTCTCGCTGGCACAGTCCCTTGCGCCAGACTCACAGAGCATGCCTATAGTCAAAGCCAATGCCTATGGTCACGGCACAGTGCAGACCGCTAAAGCACTGGCTGAAATGGCACCGGCGTTTGGCGTGGCCTGCATCGAGGAAGCCCTAGAATTGCGCAGTGCCGATATTCGACAACCCATACTGCTACTCGAAGGCGCCCAGAGTGCCGATGAGGTACTGGTAGCGGCACAGGAAAATTTCTGGCTTATGGTAGAAAATCGCCCACAGCTAGAGGCAATGGTTAATACACAGCTGCAAAAACCTGTGAAGGTTTGGATTAAGCTGGATACCGGCATGCACCGCTTGGGCTTCCATCCTGAGGACGCCCAATCTGTTTACCAACAGCTGAGCAGCAGTCAAAATGTTGCAAAACAGATCGTTATCGCCTCCCACTTCGCCTGTGCCGATAATTTAACCAATAAGTTCACAAAGCAGCAGCTAGAGCGCTTTGAATCTGCTATTCAAACCATTGCAAAACCCGATATATTAAAGAGCTTAGCCAATTCAGCGGCTATTCTCGGCTGGCCTGAAGTTCGCGATCACTGGCAGCGTCCGGGCTATATGCTGTATGGCAACTCGCCCTTTTCCCAACCACAGCACAATGCCGATCGACTGACAGCAGTGATGCAGTTTAAATCTGCTGTCATATCAACACGCAATATTGATCCGGGTCAATCCGTAGGCTACACCGCCAACTGGACAGCACAGCGGCCATCCTCTATAGCCACCATTGCCGTCGGCTATGGCGATGGCTACCCACGTCAGGCGCCCAATGGCACTCCGGTGCTTATTCAGGGCAGGAGATGCCCTCTGGTCGGCTGCGTTTCCATGGATATGATAACAGTTGACGTAACCGATCTACCGCAACCGCTATCGATTGGAGAACCGGTTACCCTGTGGGGACCAGAGCTACCTGTGAATGAAGTGGCAAGTCACTGCGGCACTATCGGCTATGAATTACTGACACGAATATCCGCTCGGGTGCCAAAAATTTATCTATAGTGAGCCTGTAGGTTAATAGCTTAAGCTACCACAACAATCCATCACTGAGTGCGCAATGGCGCATTGCCCTCCCAGCGTTCAATATCGTTGTCTTCAATATCAAAGAGATCCAGAATCCTTGCTACGGATTGATCAATAATATCATCAAGGGATTGCGGCCTAGTATAAAACACCGGTGAAGGTGGACATATAATTGCACCGATTTGACTGGCTCTAAGCATCAACTCACAGTGACCGGTGTGCAGTGGTGTCTCACGGGGCACAATCACCAGTTTGCGACGCTCTTTTAACACCACATCAGCGGCTCGAACCATTAGATTATCAGCGTGGGAATGAGCAATTGCGGATAATGTCTTTATAGAGCAGGGAACCACAGTCATACCGGCGGTTTTAAACGATCCGCTGGCAATGCTGGCGCCAATATTCTTATTGCTGTGTACCACATCGGCAAGCGCTTCAACCCGCTCAGCAGTCCAGTCGGTTTCAATACCAATATTCATGCGCGCCGCTTGGCTTATTATTAGATGCACTTCCACATCCTCGCGCTCAGCGAGCTTTTCAAGCAACCGTATCCCGTAGATAACACCACTGGATCCAGACAGACCAACAATCAGTCGCATCACAAATACTTACCTCAAATCAGAGAATCCCAAGCGGTCAAGAGTAACACTTTAGGGTGCCATGAAAAATAGTTAGTTTGAGGCGCTTTCCAACTTTAGATCCTTACGCAACACCTTGCCTACATTGGACATTGGCAATTCATCCCGAAACTCAATAAATTTCGGCACCTTGTAACCCGCCATATTCTGTTTACAGAAATCAATCACCTGTTTCTCGCTCAACTCGGGGTTCGATCTGACCACAAATATTTTGACTACCTCCCCTGCCTTTGTGTCTGGAATGCCAATGGCAGCGCATTGCAAAACTTCGGGATGAACAGTGAGCGTCTGCTCCAATTCATTGGGATAGACATTAAAACCAGATACCACAATCATATCCTTAAGGCGGTCTACAATCTTAATATAGCCCTCGTCGTCGACAAAAACGACATCGCCCGTATGCAACCAACCGTCAACGATAGCTTCCTCGGTTTTCTCTGGGCATTGCCAGTAGCCTTTCATCACTTGGCCGCCGCGTATACAGAGCTCTCCCACCCCACCAACTTCCTGCTCAACGCCATCCTGATCAATTACCTTAATCTCTGTCCCCGGAACCGGAACCCCCACCGTGCCAAGTTTTTGAAATCTCGGCGGATTCATAGATACCACCGGCGAGGCTTCAGTCATTCCATAACCCTCACTGACTACACAGCCTGTAGCCGCCTGCCAATCCCTCGCCACAGATTCCATAAGAGCCATGCCCCCCGACAGGGTAATGCGCAATTGAGAGAAGTTTAGGCTTTTAAACTTTGGATGCTTTAAAAGAGCGACAAACAGGGAATTTAAACCACAAAAAACATCAAACTTATAGTTTTTGATTGATTTTATAAATCCAGAAATATCCCTTGGATCCGGTATCAAAATACTATGGCCTTGAATGGCTGGAATTATTCCCAAACACAGCGAGTAGGCGTAAATATGGTAGAGTGGCAACGGGGCAACCATCACAGGCTGCTCCAGCGACCCTTTCACATTGGACAGAACAGCCAAAGACTGGGCAATGTTCGCCAGCACCGTCTGCTGGGTGAGTATCGCGCCTTTAGAAGCTCCGGTGGTGCCCCCAGTATACTGCAATGCACAGATATCATCGGGCTCTGGCAAATGCCCCCTAAAAGTAATCCCAGCAGCTAATGTATCCAAGAAAGGTATCCATTTACCCGACCTGATTTTTTTCCAGCGGCCAGTCAATCGCATTAAAATAGAGCCCAACAGCCTCTTTGAAGGCGGCAATAAGTCTATGGCGCGGGTGACTATCACATGTTCAATATTTGTACTGGGCAAAGCCTTGCTCAGAGTGTCGTAGAATTGATCCAGTACAACAACCACCTTGACATTGGCATCATTAAATTGATGGACTAGCTCTCTAACCGAATACATCGGGTTGGTATTCACCACCACCAAACCCAGACGCCAAGCCGCCAGAGCAACCACCGGATATTGGATAAGATTTGGCAACTGAATAGCAATTCGATCGCCGGCAGTTAGTTTGAGTTGTTTTTGAAAGTAACAGGCTACCCGTCGAGATAATTGATCCACTTCCCCATAGCTCAGGGTCTGACCTAAGCAACTGAATGCAGGCTGTTCTTTACACTCTGAAACAGAGTCTAACCAAAGACCAATTAAAGATTGTGCCGGAAGTGAGGGTTGCTCAGAGGGCAGTCCCATTCTCTGTTGCGCCTCAATCACTGCTTGTGTTATCAACATGGGCGATATCCTATCACTCTAATCTCCTTATAATTGTAACCTAAACCACGATGTTTATGGCATGCTCAACCTTAACGCTCGCAGATTACCACAGTGGTTGACTTAACAACATATCCTGCTAAGCCCAGCAACAATCTATGGGCGCTGAGCTATTAAAAAACGTCGTCAGGACCTCTGCCAATCTCAGCGCATCTTTTGACCCTGTTAACTCGCGACAGGAGTGCATAGCCAGCTGGGGAATTCCAATATCCAATGTAGGCACACCCAGCCGCGAGGACGCGACGGGGCCTATGGTACTGCCGCAACCCATATCAGCGCGTGACACAAACTGCTGCACCGGCACCTGCGCCTGTGCGCAGAATTGCTTAAATAGGCTGGCGGTTATGCTGTTGGTCGCATAGCGTTGTTTTACATTGGTTTTGATCACCGGGCCCCCATTGAGAATAGGCAGGTGCCCAGCATCATGTTTATCCATATAATTTGGATGCACAGCATGAGCGTTATCACAGGATATCAATAGTGACCGACCCATCACAGCACTGAGAATATTGTCGGAATTCTCGGCCGCAGCAATACGCGCAATCACCGACTCAAGAAAGGAGCCATCCGCACCCACGGCAGAGACGCTGCCCACTTCTTCATGGTCGTTACAGGCCATAATGCAGGTATTGGCAGCATCTGCCTTAATCAAGGATTGGGTGGCAACAAAACAGCTAAGTAGATTATCTAAGCGCGCGGCGGCTAAAAACTCCTTATCTAAACCGATCATTGCCGCAGGTTGGGTATCATAGAGACAGAGCTCAAAATCCAGTACCTGGTCATCAGCTTGCAGAAACCGCTGGCAGAGAATATCTCGAAAATCCGTTTTTTCTTTATTGTCTGTGAGTAACTTCACCAGCGGGGGAATATGGGTTTGCGGATTGACTGTACGCTCTTTATTTGCCTCGCGGTCGAGATGAATTGCCAAGCTGGGAATCACCGCCACCGGCTCTCGAAAATTAACCAGTTTCTGTTTTAAGCCATTACTTGAATCTCTATAAACTAGCCGCCCGGCAATGGACAGGTCTCTATCAAACCAAGGATTTAACAGTGCACCCCCATAAACCTCTACGGCAAGCTGAAAATAACCGCCTTTTTGTATCTCTGGCTGCGGCTTTAACATCAGACAGGGGCTGTCTGTATGAGCACCCAGCATACGCAGCCCGGATTCAGCTAGCGAGTTTGAACCCACCACAAAGGCAACGATTGACGACCCATTGCGAACCACAAAATGCTTGCCCCCAGGTTTTAGTGCCCATTGTTGAGCCTCACTCAACTCAGTAAAGCCGGCATCGGACAAGATCGCCACCATGCTAGACACAGCATGGAATGGGGTTGGCGATGCATCTATAAATTCACACAAACTCTGGTTAAATTGTTTCTGTTCCATTTTGGCGCCTTTGTACTAGATAAGCCCTTTATAAATTAGGATTAAAATTACTCCCAGAATAAGCCGATAGATAACAAACGGCAACATACCTATCCTATCCACAAGACGTAAAAAAGCATGGATACACAGATAGGCAGTGACTCCGGATACAGCAGTGCCCAGCGCCATTTCAAACCATACCACCGCGGGCTGGCCTAGCAACTGCAACCCCTTATAGCCACCGCTAAGGGCAATAATGGGGATGGCTAGCAGAAAAGAGAATCGAGCTGCCGAGTTGCGATCAAAGCCAAGCGCCAATGCCGCCGTTATGGTAACACCGGATCTAGAGGTCCCCGGAATTAACGCAAAGGCCTGAGCCACACCCACCAAAAGAGCCGCTTGCCATGTCATATTATGCATTGTCTTGGAACCTCTGTAGCGCCAATCCGCCCATCCCAATAACAGACCGAAGACAATGGTAGTGGCCGCTATAACTGCTATAGAACGCAGATGTATCTCGATAAACCCAGCGGCAGCCAATCCGACAACCGCTGCCGGTAGCGTGGCCAAAATAATAAACCATGCCATGCGACTTTCCGCGGTTCTATCCTCACCGAAAAGAGTGGTTTTTAGCCAAGATTGCACAAGCAGAACAATATCGTCCCTAAAGTAAATAAGTACCGCGGCAAGAGAACCCAGATGTACGGCCACATCAAAAGCCAATCCCTGATCTTGCCAACCCAGAATGGCAGAGGGCAAAATAAGGTGCGCTGAGCTAGAAATGGGTAAAAATTCTGTTAACCCTTGAACAATAGCCAGCCACAAGGCTTGTATTAGATCCATAGTCTACGCCTCTCTCAGACGCTTTCTTTTTTGCCAGGCCTCGGCGCCGCGAAGATAGACCAGATCGACCTCTGTCACCGGTACAGCATTTCCTTGCTTATATTCAGTTTGCGCTATGGGCAAAATATCCTCGGCCTGTGGATAGATCTGTTTGTATAGGACGGCTAATTCTGGCCTTGTCTCAAGCAACTGATCCGCCTCCCCAATAATAGCCAGCGGATCACCTGAAGCTGCCAGCGATAGCGCCTGCTCAGCACTTACTAGCTGATCATTTTCCAATACCACAACCTCGCCATCGCCATTTAACCCATAGCGCCCCACAGCGTATTCCGACATCCGCGCATCCAGCACCGCAATAATCTCTCGGCCCTTGGCAAGCGTAGGATTGGAGCAGTATTTGCGCAGATAGGTTGCCACCATCAATCTAAGTGTTGAAACTGGCACCACAGGGACCTGCGCACCATAGGCTAGACCCTGCACCGTGGCAAAGCCGATACGCAATCCGGTAAATGAGCCCGGGCCTACGGTGACACCTATAGCATCTAGCTGATTGAGCTTAAGCCCTGCTTCACTAAGGATATCCTGCACCATTGTCATCACTAATCTAGAGTGAGATCGGGGTTCATCCGAGTACTTGGCAATGCTATGACTGCCCACTTGGAGCGCTACAGAGCAGGCTACTGTGGATGTATCAACGGCCAGTATTGTGGTCATTAGCTACCCTGCGCAGGGGGGGGATTAGTTAACTAGTATAGCCTAAACAGCTAGATTCAGAGCATACAAAATATTTTTAAACCAATATCAGCTGCTTTCACAGGGCT
>Ga0207964_1000412_pt1 | contig 11630 bp, 9 predicted proteins | sample Knorr_S23_td_250_FD_185608 | JGI IMG/M metagenome (GOLD analysis project Ga0207964, IMG submission 185608) | Marine microbial communities from Southern Atlantic Ocean transect - Knorr_S23_td_250_ad_251m_LV_A (SPAdes) (version 2) | ecosystem: Environmental > Aquatic > Marine > Oceanic | place...
ATCAGACTTGAAACAGAGCAACCAATTTTTGGTGACGTAAACTTTGCACTTAATGAGGTTGCCATCTCCAGAAAAGATACCACCTCAATGATTACCATAACAACCTATATCAACGACCAATATCTAAATTCTTATTGGGCTGATGGGCTTATCATTGCTACTCCTACAGGCTCTACAGGCTACTCTCTAAGTTGTGGAGGACCTATTGTTATGCCGGGTTCCGAAAACTTTATCATTACGCCTATAGCTCCACACAATTTAAATGTACGTCCTCTCGTTATTAGTGATAAATATGAAATTAAAGTAAAAGTTGAAGGTAGAGCAAATCAATTTTTAGTAGCACTTGATTCAAGGATCCAGACCATTGATGCAGGTGTTGAATTAATCATCAAAAAAGAAACTTTCAAAATTAATATGGTAGAAACTGATACTCAGGACTTTTCCAGTACACTACGCAACAAACTCCTTTGGGGCTTAGACAAACGTAATTAAACCCCATAAACACAAGTAAATCACTATATTTGCAGCCTTTTAAGAGGGAAAATCATGATTAAATATATCCTTACTACTCTTATACTCTTTGTTTCCGGAGTATCACTGGCTCAAAAAAATGAGTTTGGGGTGTTTTTGGGTAGTTCGGGTTACCATGGCGATATAGGTCACAACAAAATCGGCGGAGTTCTTCTCCATCAATCGCCCGCCATAGGATTTGTACATAAAATTAATTTTCACGACTATCTCAGCTTCCGATCAAGCCTTCAGGTCGGCACAATAAAAGCCGACGATGCCCTGTCTAAACATTCAAACACACAAGCTCGTAATCTGAGTTTCCGATCGCGAATTATCGACATAAACATAGGCCTCGAATTTAACTTTCACAGGTTTATGATTCGAAAAAGGAAAACCGTTTACAGCCCTTATGTTTTTGCAGGACTTTCTTTTTTAGCTTTTAATCCACAAGCACAAAATAAAATTGGTAAGTGGGTAGACCTCCAGAGTTTGGGAACTGAAGGACAAGGAACACCTGCATCAAATATCGATAAATACAGTCTTAGCAATTGGGCTATTCCTTTCGGCTTAGGCTACAAAGCTAATATTGGAAAAAAACTCGCCCTAAGTATTGAATGGATCTGGCGCGCTGCACAAACCGACTATTTGGATGATGTAAGCGGATATTATGTAGATGAAAACTACCTGTCGGAAGAAGCTGTAGAAATGGCTAATCCGGGTACCGATGTGGTAGCAGGCAAAACAAGAGGAAACCCAAACAATAATGATTGGTACAATTTTACCGGATTTACAATAACTTATAAGATTAAAAACAAACCGAAAAAATGCCCTAAGGCATTACTACCTTAAATGAATAATATGTTAAAAAATATTAATAAAGACAATATTCCGAAACACGTTGCCGTTATTATGGACGGAAATGGACGATGGGCAAAAAAAAATGGGCTTCTTAGAACAATTGGCCACAAGAATGGTGTAAAATCTGTACGAGAAATTGTTGAAGCATCCGTAGAACTTGGTATTTCGGTACTTACACTATTTGCCTTTTCTACGGAAAATTGGAATCGGCCTAAAGCTGAAATAAATGCACTTATGGAATTGTTGGTATCTGCTTTAAATAAGGAACTCTCTACATTTCAAAAAAATAACATTCAGCTTCAAACCATTGGAGAAACTAATGCTTTGCCAAAGGGTTGCCGCAATAAATTAACTGAAATTATTAAAGAAACATCTGGAAATACCGGACTTAAGCTGGTGCTTGCGCTAAGTTATAGTTCAAAACTGGAAATCATAAATTCGATAAAGAATATCGCACAAAAAATTGCAGACAAAACAATAAATCCTGAAGATATTAATGAAACATCTTTCTCTAATGAGCTTTACACTTCAGATTATCCAGATCCTGATTTACTGATCAGAACAAGTGGCGAATATAGAATCAGCAACTTTTTATTATGGCAAATAGCCTATGCAGAGTTGTATTTTAGCCCTAAATTGTGGCCTGATTTTACGAAAGCTGATTTTTTCGAAGCTATCGCTGAATATCAGAACAGAGAACGAAGATTTGGTAAGACTACCGAACAGATAAAAAATTAAAATGAAAAACACACACTTTATAAGTTGTTTACTCTTCTTAATTTCGAGCTCTTTATGTGCTCAGATTAATTTAGGGGACAATCTAAATAACATATCTTACGAAAGACCGGTAGAATATGAAATCGGTGAAATTACTGTAGAGGGAATACAAAATCTGGATAAAAATGCCATCATCACCTTATCAGGATTAAACGTAGGAAACAAAATTATGGTGCCCGGCGAAGATCTTTCGAAAGCCGTGACAAAATTATGGGATCAAAATTTATTTGCTAACATCCACATCGATGTTAGCAAGGTAATGGGAAACAATATTTTTCTGGAAATTCATCTTGAAGAGCTTCCTAAACTTTCCAAATTTGGTTTTAAAGGTGTCTCAAAATCTGAAGTAGATAATATTAGAGACAAAATTGAATTAGCAAGAGGTAAAATTGTTACCGAAAACTTAATCAACAATACCAAACACATCGTTCAAGAATATTTTAACGATAAAGGTTATCTAAACACAAACGTTGAAATTAACCAAATTGTTGACACCAATACTGTGTCAGGTATTATCTTAGATGTCAACATTAATAAAGGCGAAAAGGTTAAAGTCAATCAAATTAACATCTTTGGTACTAAACAATTTTCTACCAAAAAATTAAAGCGCCAACTTAAAGAAACAAAAGAAAAAAAATTCTACCGAATTTTTAAAGCTTCAAAATTTTTAGATGAAGCTTTTAAAACCGATTTAGAACAAATTATCAGTCTTTACAATGAAAAAGGCTTTAGAGATGCCCGAATCGTCAAAAAAGATATCTTCAGTATTTCTGAAAATTTAATCGAAATAAATATTGTCATTGAAGAAGGAATTCAATACCACTTCAGAAATATTGATTGGTTGGGCAATACAAAATACAATTCAAAATACTTGGACCAATTGCTGGGAATTAAAGCCGGTGACGTTTATGATGAAAAGATGATGAATGAACGCCTGCAAATGAGTATGTCAGGAACAGACATTAGCTCTTTGTACATGGACGATGGTTATCTTTTCTTTAATATTGATCCTGTAGAGATATTGGTAGAAAAAGATTCTATTGACTTTGAAATTAGAATTTACGAGGGTAAGCAGGCCACAATCAATAAAGTTTCTGTTGTTGGGAATACCAAAACCAATGAGCATGTAATTATGCGTGAAATAAGAACGAAGCCGGGAGAACTTTTCCGTCGTTCAGACATCATTCGATCGCAGGAGGAGCTAAATCGACTAAATTATTTTAACCCTCAAACACTGGGGGTTACACCAAAGCCGGACCCTCAAACCGGGAATGTGGATATTGAATACAGTGTAGAAGAAAAACCATCTGACCAGATTGAACTGCAAGGAGGATGGGGTGCCGGACGCGTTATGGGTACTCTTGGATTAACATTTAACAACTTTTCTATAAAAAACATATTTAATAAAAGCACCTGGAGTCCTTTACCTTCTGGAGACGGCCAGAGAATATCACTTAGAACCAGCTCCAACGGCACTTACTACCAAAGCTACTCTTTCTCTTTTACAGAACCCTGGCTGGGAGGCAACAAACCAAATTCTTTAACCTTTTCTGCGAACCACTCCATACAAGACTATGGTAGGGGTGCGGTTGATAACAAAATGGATATTACAAGAATTAGCTTAGGTCTGGGAAAAAGGTTGCGTTGGCCTGATGACTACTTCTCAGCAAGTCAAGCAATCAGCTTCCAAAAATATCATTTAGAAAATTTTAGTCGTTCCATTGCTGGCTTTAACTATGGAATATTTAAAAACATCAACTACAGAACCGCTCTTTCCAGGAGCTCAATATTCGATCCCATATTCCCAAAAACAGGTTCTAAATTTACCTTTACAGGACAATTTACACCGCCATACTCTCTTTTAAATAACAAAGATTACTCAACCATGTCACTAGACGAAAAACATGAGTGGCTGGAATACTTTAAAGTTAAATTAAATGGGACCTGGTATGCAAACCCTTTTGCTAATCTAGTTATTAAAGCTCATAGTGAATTTGGCTTTTTAAGTACCTATAATTCTGAAGTTGGTATTCCTCCATTTGAACGTTTTGATGTAGGTGGTAGTGGTCTTTCAACAGGATACAGTTTAAATGCGAAGGAAATGATTGCTTTAAGAGGTTATGCTGACCACTCCATTTCAAATCACCTTGAAGCAGAAGGCGGTGCCAGCATTTACGCCAAATACACCCTTGAGCTACGTTACCCACTATCACTAAACCCAAGCTCTACCATATACGCCACCGCATTTGCCGAAGCAGGAAATGCCTGGGGATCCTTCAGAAACTTCAATCCTCTCGAGGTGAAAAGATCTATGGGGATGGGTATTCGCATCTTCATGCCTATGTTTGGTTTGCTAGGCTTTGATTTTGGACATGGTTACGATCCCTTACCGGGTTCACTTGAAAAGAGTGGCTGGCAAACACATTTCACCATTGGTCAACAATTTTAATTTATATAAATTCGCTCTATGAAAAGGATTCTATTAATACTAAGTATTTTCATTTTTGCAGGCAGTAGCCAGGCTCAAAAGTTTGCCTATGTAGACTCGCAGTTCATCTTAGAACACATTCCGGAATACAAACAGGCTAAAGAAGAAATAGACAATCTTTCTTACCAATGGCAAGAAGATATTGAGGCTGCTTATCAAAAAATCGATAAACTTTACCGCGCCTATCAAACAGACAAAGTCTTGCTTACCGACAAAATGCGTCAGGCTCGTGAAGACGAGATCATTCAAAAAGAAAAAGAAGTTAAAGAACTTCAACAACAAAGATTTGGTACAGATGGTGATCTGTACAAAAAACAAGAAGAACTCATCAGACCTATTCAAAACCTAATTTATACCGCTGTTCAGGAATATGCTGAAAAAGGAAAGTATAGTGTCATTTTCGATAAGTCCAGCGACTTATTGATGCTTTATTCCGATGAGAACCTTGATAAAAGTGAAAAAATTCTTGATCAACTAGGATATAACTATTAATCTCAACAACAACAAAATGAAAAAAATTACATCAATTGCACTATTAGCACTTACTTGTTTAACAAGCAACATCTTCGCACAAGATAAATTTGGTCATATTCATTCTGAACAACTACTAATGATTATGCCTGAAACAGCCGACGCTGATAAAGAAATACAAGAATACAGCCAAATGCTGGAATCTCAGCTTCAGGCCATGTATGGCGAATACCAAACTAAGGCAGGAGAGTTTCAGGCAAACGAAGCTTTGATGACTGATATTGTAAAAGAAGCTAAGATCAAGGAAATTCAAGACCTTGAACTTCGCATTCAACAATTTCAACAAACAAGTCAGGAAGGTGTTCAGCAAAAGAGAAATGAAGTTCTTGCTCCTCTTCTTGAAAAAGCACAAAACGCAATTAATGCAGTCGCTGAAGAAAAAGGTTATACTTACATCTTCGACATTAGCTTAGGATCTATTGTTTACGGAGAAGAATCACGGGATATCATGCCTTTGGTGAAAGCTAAATTAGGGATCGAATAAACAGTCTTTATAAAATTTAACATCCCTTCGGGGATGTTTTTTTTGGATGAATAAAACAAGCGCCATAGGCATTTTTGACTCCGGAATCGGAGGATTAACCGTTGGACATCAAATTGCCAAATTGATGCCCAATGAACGCATCATCTATTTTGGAGACACCAAACACCTACCCTACGGTGACAAATCGCAGGATGCCATTATTCACTTTAGTAAAAATATTACCAACTTTCTGCTCAAGCAAAATTGCAAAATGGTTGTTATTGCATGTAATACGGCTTCGGCTTTAGCTTTTAATGCAGTAAGGGCCTTATGTAAAGACAAAGCCATTGCAGTGAATGTTATCGATCCGGTAATAGATTTTACTTGCAAGTCTGCAGCTCGATCTGTAGGAATAATTGGTACAAAAAACACCATCCTATCAGATGTGTATGCCTCTAAAATAAAAGCACATCATCCTGAACTTGAAACAAAATCATTAGCCACACCTCTTTTAGTCCCTATGATAGAAGAAGGCTTTTACCAAAATAAAATATCGAACACGATTCTTTCCAACTATCTTGAAAAAGGTGAGTTACTAAATATCGACCATTTAATATTAGGTTGCACACATTACCCACTCATCGAAGAAGAAATAAAACAGTACTACAAAGGTGCTGTAGAAATTGTAAACTCAGCAAGAATTGTTTCGAAACACATTAAGAAAAAACTTACGGATACCGATTTGTTAACCAATTCTGAAAGCAGTCAAACATATGAATTCCATGTATCGGACTACACCGATTCTTTTGAACAAAGTGCCCAATATTTTTTCGGTGAACGCATCAATTTAAAAGAAACACGCTTAAAGTAAAACGATTCCAATATTTATGTTCCTCTTTTAATTTCTAAAGGATACACTCGACTGAAAAAAGAGTAACACAAAAATTAAGCCCGGGGAACACTTAAGTTCCACATTGTTAATTTATTGATCAGCACTAAATTTACTAGATTTGTGTAAATAAAATGATTAGTCCATGAAACTAAATTTATTCTCCATCGGTTTGTTATTCAGCACACTCCTATTTGCACAAGACTATAAGCTTTGTGGAACAGATGAAATGGTGCAAAAAGCTCTGGAAGCCGAACCTGAATTATTAAATAACCGAGAATTACTGAAACAGCAAGCAGACTCTATTCTGGCGAACGATGTTTTTCGAAAAACCGAAGATGAAATTCATGTAATTCCCGTCGTAGTACATGTAATGCATACCGGTGAAAACACCAATATCTCTGACGCACAAATTCACGATGCTATACGAATTATCAATGAGGATTATAATAAAATGAATAGCGACACCTCCGATGTAATAGATGAATTTCAAAACATCGCAGCAAATATTGGTGTTGAATTTAAATTAGCTAGACTCGACACTGCCGGAAAATGCACCAAAGGAATTACCAGAACCTATACACAACTTACAAACATCGCTGGCGAAAATGTAAAAGAACTCATAAAATGGAATCCTAGAATGTACCTCAATATTTGGGTAGTTTCTGATATTGAAAGTGGTGTAGGTGGCTATTCTTACTATCCCGGTTCAGCACCAAATAATGATGCCAATGCGGGGGTTGTTGTTTTAGCATCACAATTTGGAAGTATTGGAGCCTCAGACGGAAACAATTTTTCTTCGCGTACCTTAACACATGAAATAGGACATTACCTGGGTTTACCTCATACATGGGGAGATACCAATGACAATGACCTGGAAGAAAATTGCGACACTGATGACTACATAGAAGACACACCCAACACCATTGGTTCCGCTACTGGTTATTGTCATTTAACACAAAACACCTGTGAGAGCTTAGACAACGTACAAAACTACATGGACTATTCTTCATGTGCCATCATGTATACCAAGGGACAAAAAGACAAAATGAGAACGGCACTTGAAACCGGATACATATGGTCTAAAGCAGCCAGAAACAATTTACCAACAAATGAAAACCTAATGCTCACCGGCGTACATGAAGATTACGTAGCTCCGGACTGTCTGGCTACTATTGACTTTAAAAGTGAATCATCGGTAACCTGCCCTACGCAAGAAGTTAAATGGGAAAATTTATCCTGGAATTACGACACTGCTATAAGCTATGAATGGACTTTTATCGGTGGAACGCCATCAACATCTACTGAGGAAAATCCGGTGGTTACTTATAGCGAAGCCGGCTTACACGATGTAAGTCTCGCAATCACTACTACAGGAGGAACAAACAGTAAAACCATAGAAAATGCAATTTACGTCCAAAATCAATCTGAATTACTCACTGCCCCAAATACCATCAGCTTTGGTTCAAATGAATTTCCTTCAAATCCAAACCAATCCGCTAACTGGTACGTAGAAGAATATTTTGAAGGGGAAACATGGCACTGGAATACTTTGGGAAGTACTACTTCCGATGGATCTATTCGTATTCAAAGTTACGATTTCATAGAACATGGAATACGAAAAGCTTACACACCTGTATTTGACCTATCTAATGTTCCGGCTCCTTGCTATATGTATTACGATTATGCTTATGCTCGTAAAGATCATGAAAGTGCTGACGAACTTAAAGTGAAAATATCTAGTGACTGTGGAAATACCTGGACTGATAGACTTACAAAGGATACTGATGATTTAACTACCGTTTCAACTATTTATGCCCTCGAATTTAATCCTACAGATGCACTCTGGGAGGAACAAAAAATAAATTTAAATACCTGGATAGGAGACCCGCAAGTACGAGCATTATTTGAATTTTCCGGAAGTAATGGAACATACTTGTATATAGACAATATCCGCTTTGGTGTTCCCAACCTTAGTATCGATGAACTAACAGCTTCTAATATCCATTTAGAAGTATTTCCCAACCCAAATAATGGAAATGCGGTCATTCAGTTTAATGTACTCAATACCCACAAGATTGAATTAAAACTTGTAAATGTACTAGGAAAAGAAATTTGTTCGATGAGTAACAATTACAAAGCCGGACAACATCAAATCGATCTAAAAACTTTAAATCCCGATCTAAAACCAGGCTTGTACTTCTTAAATTGTACCATTGGCAATTACCGGGAAACAAAACAAGTCATCGTGTATTAAATTTAAATATGCTTCATAAAAAATGCCCCGCTCGGGGCATTTTTTGTTTTTAATCTATGGCAACCAAAATCGGACAATGATCTGAATGCTTTGCCTCAGGTAAAATAGCCGCTCTTTTTAAGCGTGGTAAAAGGGTATCACTAATCATATGGTAATCGATTCTCCAGCCCTTATTTCTTTGTCTAGCAGCAGCTCTGTAACTCCACCACGAATAATGATGCGGGTCTTTATTAAGATGCCGAAAGCTATCTGTAAAACCACTTTCAATAAAACCGCTAACCCAAGCCCTTTCCTCCGGCAAAAACCCTGAAGTTTTTTTGTTCGCTACCGGATTATGAATATCTATGGCTTCATGACAAATGTTGTAATCTCCTGAAATAATCAGATTTGGAATATCCTTTTTTAAGACATTGATGTATTCCTGAAAATCTACTAAAAACTCCATTTTAAAATCTTGTCGCACACCTCCGGTAGTCCCTGAAGGAAAATATGCCGAAATAACTGAATAGTCTTTAAAATCGGCTCGAATCACCCGACCTTCGAAATCGTATTTTTCAATTCCACAACCGTATTCTACATGCAAAGGTTTCTCCTTACACAACAAAGCTACACCACTGTAACCTTTCTTTTGAGCCGAAAACCAATAATGGTGATAACCCAAATCTTCGAAAACCGATAAATCCAATTGATCGGGTTGTGCTTTGGTCTCCTGTAAACCGATCACATCAGCATTTGTAGCTCTTGCCCATTCTGCCCAGCCCTTTTTTAAAGCCGCCCGAATTCCGTTTACGTTATAGGATATTATTGTTGCCATTGTAGCTGTTTTTAATGCCGAAAGATAAGTTAATTAATAATGAATGATAACTAATTAATAATTGGAAATAAGCTGTCAGGTGTCCACTTTTAGTAAAAAATAAACCTAAAAATTGATCATTAATAATTAGTCATTAAAAACTATCTTTAATTGAAAGAAATAATGAATACAATGATAATACATAATATCCTCAATCTATTTTTCCCTAAACTTTGTGGAGCTTGCTCGAAGCCCGTTGTTAACCTCAAAGATGAGTTGTGTTTGAAATGTGAGATCCACCTGATCTATGAATCTCATCCCAATACCCGTAAAATTCAAAAGGCATTGCGCGGTAGAGTTAAAGTGGAAAAAGCAGCTTTCTTTATTGACTTTACCAAAAAAGAAGGCATACAACAGATCCTTCATTCCATAAAATACCAAAATCAAAAAAAATTGGCCGTGTACTTAGCTGAGCAATTGGCTATTAAATTAGGTGATGGGTTTTTTCAGGAAATTGATAGCATCATCCCGGTACCATTACATCCAAAAAAGTTAAAAATACGTGGCTTTAATCAAAGTAATTTGATTGCTAAAGGCATTCAAAATATTAGTTCTACACCCATTGACTCTCAAAGCCTACAACGCATAGAATTTACCGAAAGTCAAACAAACAAAAACCGATTGGAACGTTGGGACAATGTAAACACAGCCTTCAAAGTTGTAAACGACGAAGCATTCAAAGGAAAACACATTCTTTTAGTTGACGACATCTTTACCACGGGGGCAACGATGGAAGCATGTATTAAAACAATTCAAAATAAAATGGATTGCAAATGCTCAGTAATTACTCTGGCTAAAGCTTAGAAATTACATCCGTGTTTACTTATACAACACCTGTATGGTCGTTCTGTTTTTTTGAGTCAGCAATACTTCTTTGTCTTCGAGTAATAGATTTACATCTTCATCTTGATAGTGACGAACCGTTAACAGATCTAAGCCGCTGTTGTATTTCACTTTAAAGTGCTTAGACAACTCTTCAACTAAGGCTTCAATTTGTAGATCATCCACATCCAAAGCGAAATAACAAGATACTGCCGAGTTTTGAACCAAATTTACTTTAGCATTGTACTTCGCTAATATCTGAAACGCGGATGAAAGATGATTCTCAACAATAAAATCTAAATCACTTGCAGAAATAGATAACAAGGTTTGATTTTTTTTCAAAATGTAAAATGCGGTATCCGGATAAGTAACTTCATCCTCTGCAACCCAGGTTCCTTTTTGTTCCAGATCGATAAAAGAACGTACTTGTAAAGGAATACGATTACGTTTTAGGGGTTGAAGTGTTTTAGGATGGATAACTGAAGCTCCGTAAAAAGCCAACTCTATTGCTTCCTGGAAAGATAGTTTCTCTACCTTTTTTGCATCATCAAAATAGCGAGGATCTGCATGGAGTACTCCGATAACATCTTTCCAAATGACTAATTTTTTAGCTCCTAAAACGGTTGCAAAAATGGCCGCACTGTAATCTGATCCCTCTCTACCTAAAGTAGTCGTAAAGTTTTCTGAAGTACAACCAATAAATCCTTGTGTGATGGTCAATCGATCTGTGTCAACTTTTTCTTGAATACAAGACGTTGTAAGATCCCAATTTATAACTGCTGACTGATGCTTATTATCTGTTTTTATTACATCTCGAGCATCCAACCAATCATTATCAATGCCAATTTTCTTTAAATAAGCACTTACAATAGTAGTAGACAATAATTCACCAACAGACACAATTTGATCGTACTCAAAAGGGTAATCCGGACGAGGCTCGCTTTCTAAAGCCCACTCTATTTCAACTAATAAATTGGATACCGCATCAAAAACCGGATGGCCCTCTTCAAATAATTCTTTAAGAAACTTACTGTGAAATTCTTTAACAAAATTTAATTTATCAGAAACATCATCTTGTTTTAAATAGAACGCTCGGGCAACTTCTTCGAGTGCATTTGTCATCTTTCCCATGGCAGAAATTACCACCAAAGGTTTATCCTCCTTATACTTTGAAAGGATTTT
>Ga0207964_1000413_pt1 | contig 11614 bp, 9 predicted proteins | sample Knorr_S23_td_250_FD_185608 | JGI IMG/M metagenome (GOLD analysis project Ga0207964, IMG submission 185608) | Marine microbial communities from Southern Atlantic Ocean transect - Knorr_S23_td_250_ad_251m_LV_A (SPAdes) (version 2) | ecosystem: Environmental > Aquatic > Marine > Oceanic | place...
AGGTGAAACGCAGGCTCTTGTAGTTACTACATTGGGGTCTAAGCGCGATGCACAGCTGATTGAAAAACTTGAAACCAATGACCGCATAGAAGACCACTTCATGCTTCACTATAACTTCCCGCCCTACTGTGTTGGCGAAACTGGGCGTGTTATGGGTGTTAAGCGTCGTGAGGTTGGCCACGGTCGACTAGCACGTCGCGGTATTACTGCATGTCTTCCGAGTATTGATGATTTTCCATATACAATCCGAGTGGTATCAGAAATTACCGAATCCAATGGCTCCAGCTCTATGGCAAGTGTCTGTGGTTCTTCGCTGTCATTGATGGATGCAGGTGTTCCGATTAAAGCTCCAGTTGCTGGTATTGCAATGGGCCTTGTAAAGGATGATGACCGCTTCACAGTTCTAACAGACATTCTAGGTGACGAAGATCATCTAGGTGACATGGACTTTAAGGTTGCAGGTACATCGCGCGGTATTAATGCCCTGCAAATGGACATCAAGATTGATGGAATCACTGAAGACATTATGTCAATCGCACTTAAACAAGCCAAAGAGGCGAGACTTAATATCCTTGGACAAATGAATCTGGTCATCTCTGAGCCGAACGAGGCCTCAAAGAATGCCCCTAAGACAAAAGTTATTAAGATACCTACAGACAAGATTCGTGACCTGATCGGCAAGGGTGGAGAAACAATCAGAGGCATCATTGCCCAATCTGGCGCCAGCATTGATGTCGACGATGACGGCAACGTCAATGTCTTTGCTAACGATGACGAGAGCTTTGAAAAGGCTGTACAGATGGTCAAGGACGTTACCGCGGTGCCGGAAGTCAACAAGGTATATACCGGCAAGGTTGCCAAGATTGTTGAGTTTGGCGCCTTCATAACAATCATGCCAAATCAGGATGGACTCCTTCACGTTTCAGAGATTGCTCACGAAAGAGTTAATAAGGTCGAGGATTATCTTAAAGAAGGTGAAGAAATAGAAGTTAAAGTGTTAGGCATTGACCGAGGTCGAATCAAACTTTCACGTAAAGTTTTAATAGATAAGTAAGTTTATTTAAAGCCACCGCAAGGTGGCTTTTTTATTTAAGTTATTAAGTTTTATAATTAATAATAAAATCAATAATAACGAACCACCCCACTTCTAGTAAGATTATTTTAAGTATTTAATGCTCAATTGGTATATTATGAAAAGCAATTGGTAATAAACCCTATTAAATATATTGAAAATTGAAAATAAAGAACTCAGAGAAACGCTTTTAGCTCCTGATGAACCAACTCCTTTTTTAATCCTTAATGCGGATGCAAATGTGCCAGTTATACTGGTTTGTGACCATGCCAGCAATAGGTTCCCTCGATCTCTTGAGACGATGGGAATTGATTATCTGGATAGAGTGAGCCATATTGCGCTCGATATTGGTGCAAATGCGGTTGCCGAGTCTCTTGCAGAAAATCTTGGTGCTACTACGGTGCTCTGTCAGTATTCGCGCCTGATTGTAGACTGTAATCGTGAGCTAATGGATGATAGTGCGTTTCTTGAACATAGCGATGGTGTTGATGTACCTGGCAATCACAACCTACAAATCGATGAGAAGGAGAAACGGGCGTCTGAAATCTACTGGCCCTATCACAACGCTATCAAAGACCAGATTGAACGCCTAAAGAAGAATGGCATTGATCCAGTTGTTATTTCTATTCATAGTTTCACTCCTGTTATCAATGGCAGTGACCGAGAATGGGAAATAGGTGTTCTCTGGGATAAAGACTCTGTAACGGCTGAGATTTTTTTAACTAGACTTGGCGAAGCTGGTTATTTGGTTGGCGATAATGAACCATACTCTGGTAAGGATCCTGAAGACTTCACAATTGATTATCACGCTGAATCAGCTGGATTGCCACATGTAGGTATCGAAATTTCTCAAAACCTTATTAATCATGATGACGGGATTGAACGTGTAGCGTCTACCCTAAGTAAAATTATTAGTAAATATGCAATTCCCACGAGGCCAAAAAACATTCAAGCACAGGAATTTTTAGGATGACGATCGATATTCCACAATTTACTCTGGGAATCGAAGAGGAATATCTTTTGGTTGATAAGGAAACCAGAGGTCTCGTAGTCAATCCACCGGAATCTCTATTGAAAGAGTGCAAGGAAGTACTGGGAAATCAAGTTACCAATGAACTCTTACTATCACAAATTGAAATTGGTACAAAAGTATGCAACAACATACAAGAGGCTCGTGAGGACCTTGCTAAGTTACGTAAACATATAGTTGAAGTAACAGGTCGACACGGACTAGCTCCGATTGCTTGCTCAACTCATCCATTTAGTCGTTGGTCTGAGCAGGAGCAAACACCGAAAGACCGTTATGAATTATTGACAAATGAAATGCAGGCAGTGGCTCGGAGAATGCTTATCTGCGGTATGCATGTACATGTCGGCATTAATGATGATGATTTGCGTATTGATTTAATGAGCCAACTTGCCTATTTCCTTCCGCATCTGCTCGCATTATCGTGTTCTTCTCCATTCTGGAATGGTGAAAATACTGGACTCAAGAGTTATCGTCTAACTATTTTTGATAATTTACCTAGAACAGGCTTACCAACAGAATTTCAGAGCTATTCTGATTATAAGCGTCATATTGAAATCCTGATTAACGCTGGCGTCATGGAAGACTCAACCAAGCTATGGTGGGATATTAGACCAAGCGCTCGATATCCTACACTCGAGACTCGCATTATGGACGTGTGCACGAGAATAGATGATGCAATTTCAATCGCAGCCTTGCTAGTATCTACAATACGTGTTCTCTATCGCCTAAGAATCAAAAACCAACGCTGGCGTGACTACAGCTCTATGCTTATTAGGGAGAATCGTTGGCGTGCAATGCGCTATAGTTTTGATGATGGACTTATTGATTTCGGTATAGGCAGTATTGTCCCGTTTGAGGAATTGCTCGATGAATTTGTAGAGCTTGCACTAGAGGATGCAAAAATACTTGGATGTGAAAGAGAGGTTATGGAAACGAAGGATATATTGAATCGAGGAACAAGCGCCCATCGTCAACTTAAAACTTACGAATTATCGATTACTGCCGGAAAAAATAATGAGGATGCCCTGAAAGATGTGGTGGATATGCTGATTACTGAAACTGCTGAAGGTTTATGATTTAAGTATATTTTATACGCTTCATCATAATAAGAAGTGCCACCCCGTTGAGTCCCCAAATGACACTAAGCAGATACATATTAAAAGTGAGGCCTAGGTATTCTGCCAAATAGCCTACAAGGGCAGGTCCAAAAATAAAACCAGCAAAACCAAGAGTGACTAGATTTGAAACAGTCAAAGGGATTGGTTCGTCAGTTATATTGATGGCTTGGCGTATGACAATTGCAGCAAAATTTGCCGTACCAAAACCAAAAATTACCATACCGATAACAATGACATATAAATTTGATGTCATTATGCAGAGAAACAGAATAATTCCAGAAAGTATACTTAAATATCCTCCAACAAATCTCTCGCTAGAGCGTTTTATTAACTTTGAAGCTAATAGTCTTGAAACGATCTCGCCAATATTAAACACAATAATAATAATTCCTCCTAAGAATAGAGGCGCCAACAAATCTCTTGTTAACCAAAGCGCTGACCAATCAAGGATGATTCCCATAGTTGCGTAATTCATCATAAGAAGAAAACCGAAAATTAATATATTGTTTTTTGGCATCTTAAATCTTGGAGTTTTCTCAAGGATTTCTAAATTTTTTGCTAACCCAAGCCTGAAAATAGCTATTGAACCTAGAGTCAATACTAAACCTAACAATAAAAATATTAAGCGAGGATCACTTATATTTTTTATGAAAAAGGCTGCTGCAATAGCTCCTACCAATGATCCTGCACTGAATGCTGCTTGATATAGTGGTGTAATTATTCGAGATGTTTTATTCTCAATCATGGAGATTTGAGATTGCGCGGAAGGATGAAACAATCCAACACCAATCCCAAACGGTATGTAAGCCAACAAAAATGATAGGTAATTAGGTGCTGATACTAAAATCAAAGGACAAAAAGCGATAATAAAAAGACCTAAAACCATTGAATTTTTTGTACCAATATTTGGCACAATGTATCTACCTGAAATTTGATTACTGATAAGATTTGATATACCAAAAACCAGAAGTCCTATTCCTAATTCTGATTCGGAAATTTGTAACCTTTCAATATTCCAGGGGATATAAACAAAATAAACCCCAATCTGAAACAGCATCAGGAAAGCACCAAGAAAGCAGCTAAATATGGTTCTGTTATTTGATTTATTTTCAGTCATTGATTACTTAACTATTACCCTTTAGAGAAATCAATCATTTAACTAAAAGAGCAGTTTTATCAATAGAAATACCTTGCGAGTCCTTAGGTATGAATAGGGTTTGTTTTTTTCTTGTCAATTTTAAGTTTTTTTATTGCGCTTTTAAGCGTCTTTGAATCCAAGATCCCGTCATCAACAAGCGCCTTCAATACTACATAAGTGATATAGTTAGCATTTATTTCAAAGAAGTACCTTAACTCTTGACGAGAATCTGATCGGCCATAACCGTCAGTTCCTAAAACCTCATAATGTGCTGGCACATATTTACGAATCTGTTCGGCATAATTTCGCATATAGTCAGTTGCAGCAATCACAGGTCCTTTGGATTTTTTCAAACATTCTGTAATGTATGGAATTTTTTTGTTATTACCCTCATGAAATAGATTGTCACGATCAATAGATTGGGCTTCGCGGGTTATTTCATTAAAACTGGTAACGCTCCAGATATGGGATTTAACACCCCAATCCTTGTCAAGTATGTCTGCAGCCTTTTCGACCTCTCTAAGAATGGCACCGCTTCCCAGCAACTGAATCTCGATTTTAGATTTTCCAACTGTTTTTAAAGGATACATTCCTTTAATAATGCCCTCTTCCACCCCGTTTGGCATTGCAGGGTGAGTGTAGGTCTCATTCATTAGAGTGATGTAGTAAAAAATGTTTTCCATCTTTTCGTACATACGTTGCATGCCGTCGCGAATAATAACTGCAAGCTCATAGGCATAGGTTGGGTCATAGGAGACACAGTTTGGAATCGTATTTGCAACAATCAATGAGTCACCATCCTGGTGCTGTAAACCTTCGCCAGCCAGAGTTGTTCTACCAGCAGTACCTCCCAACAAGAAGCCTTTGGCTTGCATATCTCCGGCTGCCCAAGCAAGATCTCCAACCCTCTGAAAACCAAACTTTGAGTAATAGATATAAAACGGAATCATGGTGACATTGTGAGATGCATAGGAGGTTGCCGCAGCTATCCAGTCAGAAATTGCACCAGCCTCAGTGATCCCCTCTTGCAAAACCTGGCCCTTGATGTCTTCCTTGTACCACATCACTGTTTCAGAGTCTTCAGGTTCATAGAGTTGCCCTGAGGAAGAATAAATACCCATCTGTCTAAACAGACCTTCCATGCCAAAAGTTCTAGCCTCATCTGGAACGATAGGCACTACTCTTGGACCAAGCTGTTTATCTCTAATTAATAGTGACAGAAAGCGCACGAACGCCATTGTGCTCGACATTTCCTTTTTGCCGCTAGATTCTAGTAATGGCTTAAAAACTTCTAGTTTCGGTATATTGAACTTCTCTAACTCAAAACTTCTACTTGGTAAATATCCACCCAATACTTCTCGACGTTGCTTCAAGTATACTAACTCTTCGCTATCTTCATCTGGCTTATAAAAATTAAGCTCCTCTGCATCCTTTTCACTAACAGGAATGTCGAATCTTTTGGCAACTTTAATTAGAGCCTCTACGCCTAATTTTTTTTGGCTGTGGGTGGTATTTTTCCCCTCTCCTGCTTCACCCATCCCGTAACCTTTAACGGTCTTTGCCAAGATGACTGTAGGTTGACCAACATGTTCCTTAGCCTTCTTATATGCCTGATAAATCTTGTTTGGATCATGACCGCCACGGGTAAGTGCAAAAATCTCTTCATCAGACATGTGCTCAACGAGCTTTAAAAGTTCAGGATATTTCCCAAAGAAGTGTTTCCGAACGTAACCTCCATTTTTTGCTTTATAAGCCTGATATTCACCATCAACAACCTCCTCCATACGCTGCTTTAAAAGTCCAGAGGTGTCATTTGCAAGGAGTGCGTCCCATCCCCTACCCCAGATGACCTTGATGACATTCCAGCCAGCACCACGAAACATCCCCTCCAGCTCCTGTATTATCTTTCCATTACCTCGAACAGGTCCATCTAGGCGCTGAAGGTTGCAATTAATCACGAAAATAAGATTATCGAGTTTTTCCCTACCAGCCAGTGAAATCGCACCCAACGATTCCGGTTCATCGGTCTCACCGTCACCTATATAAGCCCAAACAGTTCTCTTGTCAGTCTTAATGATTTCGCGATGATGGAGGTATTTCATGAATCGTGCCTGGTAAATAGCCATAATCGGACCAAGGCCCATTGAAACGGTTGGAAATTCCCAAAAATTAGGCATTAGCCATGGGTGCGGGTAAGAGGAGAGACCTTCTTGATTAGCCTCCTGTCTAAAGTTAAGCATCTGCTCTTCAGTAATTCTGCCCTCCAAGAAGGCCCTTGAGTAGATTCCAGGAGCAATGTGTCCTTGGAAGAAGACTAAGTCAGCTCCCTGGTCCAATCCACCGCCACGATAAAAGTGATTAAAACCAACCTCATAAAGTGTAGCGCATGAGGCAAATGAAGCTATATGGCCTCCTAGCTCAGATGACACTTGGTTCGCCTTAACGACCATAATCATCGCGTTCCAGCGAATAATTGACTTAATCCTATGTTCAATCTCGTGCTTAACGACTAGTTCAGATTCTTGTTCTACCGGAATTGAGTTTAGGTAAGCAGTGTTGACTCCTTCTGGAAGATCCATTCCGTCTTCATGGGCCATGTCCATGAGTTTCTGAAGGATGTATTTTGCTCTATCTTCTCCCTCAAATCTAGCAACAGACCTGAACGCTTCCAGCCATTCCGTAGTTTCTTGGGGATCGATATCTTTTTCAGACATAAAATATAATTAAATTCAATCTAAGATGCTCTTTATTTCAATTTTCTGGGTTATTATCCCCAATAATTGAAGGTGGATTTATCTAATTAAAAACCTTAACAGCACTAGACTGGCTGCCAGGGATGACAGGCCAACTAGAGTTTGAACAATATCATTGGATGGAAAAAAAAGATTCGAAATATAAGCGCCAACAAATAACGCCAACAAAGGCATAAGATAAAGTTGGCTAGCACGCAAAAAAAGTTCTTTCGATGAAATCTCTAAAGTAATGGTGTCACCTGCTTTTACACCCTTCTGTAAAGGCCTTTTAAACAGACTGAAGCCTGAAAATAAATCCGAAAGAACTCCGGTACCGCATGCACTTTTTGAAGAGCACGAATTACAGCCACTCTGTCTATCAGCTTTGATGGTCATAGAGTCACGTGTTATTTCAATTACTTCAAAATCTTCTTTCATTTTCTAAAATCATTCTTTGATAAAATAGAGATTACGCATATTTTATCAACTATTTTAATGGATATTTCAAGTTCGATCTTTAAAGCATACGATATTCGTGGAATTGTTGAAAAAGAGCTGACTCCCGAAGTAGTCAAATTGATAGGCTTGGCTATTGGTAGTGAGTCGATTGCCCAAGGCGAGAGAGGCATAGTTGTCGGTAGAGACGGACGCTTGACCGGACCTATGCTATCAGAATCGCTGATATCTGGACTCGTTGAGAGTGGCTGTCATGTCGTTGATATTGGTATGGTTCCGACACCTCTGGTGTATTTCGCGACCTATACGAAGGGTGCAAGCTCAGGGGTCATGGTGACTGGCTCACACAACCCTCCAGAATATAACGGGTTGAAAATCATGATTGCCGGTGAGACACTCTCAGCTGACAAAGTCCAGAACCTGTATTCAAGAATCGTCAACCAAGAGTTTTCCTCTGGTTCCGGTTCTTCGACCTCAATCAACATTGACCAGGATTACATGGATACTATTAAGTCTGACATTGACCTAGACCGAGAGCTCAACATTGTCGTTGATTGCGGCAATGGAGTTGCAGGAAACATCGCACCTAAACTGTTTGAATCGCTTGGCGCCAAAGTTAGCAAACTTTTTTGTTTGGTTGATGGAAACTTCCCCAACCATCACCCGGACCCCTCAAATCCTGAAAACTTAAAAGATTTAATTAAAGAGGTTGTTGATACCGGTGCCGATCTGGGTCTCGCTTTTGATGGCGATGGTGACCGTTTAGGTTTGGTCGACAATAACGGCAATGTGATTTGGGCTGATCGGCAGATGATTCTCTATTCAAGGGATGTTCTGAGTCGAAAGACGGGCGCTAAAATTATCTTTGATGTGAAGTGTTCTTCCCTGCTTCCAAAGGATATTTCCGAGCATGGTGGTGAGCCAATTATGTCACGTACTGGTCATAGCTTTATAAAAAATAAACTCAAGGAAACAGATGCAGAACTTGGGGGAGAGATGTCAGGACACATCTTCTTTAACGATCGCTGGTATGGCTTTGATGACGCTCTCTATACTGGAGCCAGGCTACTAGAAATAATTTCCAAAACTGACAAAACCTGCAGTGAAATATTTGCCGAATTTCCTGGCAGTGTTAGTACACCAGAGATTAATATTCATTTTGATGAACAAGGTCAACAGTATGATGCCATGGAGTTACTTTCCAACAGCGTTGACTTTCCAGGTTCTGAGATTAACACCCTTGATGGCGTCAGAGTTGACTATGAAAATTGCTGGGGACTAGTTAGAGCGTCTAACACCACTCCTTGTTTAGTTTTACGTTTCGAGGGTAATGATATTGACGCACTTAATGAGATAAAAAATAGCTTCAAAGAATGGCTTGAAAATAATAACATTCCGGCAAAAAATCTCTAGCACTATAGTTAATCATTAAGTATCTAGGGAAAGTCTAAATGGCACCATTGGAGAGCGAGAAAATCCAAATCTAAGATAGAAACGGTGAGCATCCTCGTTATCATCATCAGTCAGTAATGTGATACGTTTGCAACCCTTCTGCTTAGAAAAATTAAGTGCATATGATAGGAGCCCTGAACCTACCCCGTCACCTCTGTATTTAGGCAAAACCACAAAATCCTCAAGTATTCCTACCCTTTCTCCAAGCGCTGTAGAAATTGTATAAAGGATACTCACCATCCCTATCACCTTGTCAGAGTGTCGAGCAACTAAAATAACACCAATTTCTTCGTTATTTAGAATCTTTCTCAGCCCCCTTCCTTGTAATTCGTGATTGGGCTCAAATTCAGCCTCCTGACTAAATAAAACATCTAGCAGGATACAAAGTTGCGGTATGTCAGTTAAATCAGCTTGATTAATTTCCATAGATAAAGAACTATTTGAACATATAATTTAATTAAAAAAATTGATATAACTATTATTGAAAAAATACTGTATAAATGCTCTTCTTTAGATACTCAATTATAAATACTTTTGAATTATATAATTGCAATGAATTCGGAGACAAATAATGGCTGATAATTTAAAACTCACGCTATCGGATCGCTTAAGAAAATCTCCATATTACGAAGCGACGCTACGTTCTGGAGCTAAAAGCTTTACAGTCTACAACCACATGCTTATACCTGTCGTTTATGAGGGTACAGATGATGACTACTGGAATCTGATTAACAATGTTACACTCTGGGATGTTGCCGCTGAACGTCAGGTTGAGATTACCGGAAATGACGCCTACCGTTTCGTTGAATATATCACACCAAGAGACCTTTCCAGCCTTGAGATTGGTCAGGGCAAGTACGCTCTAATCACTGATGAGAATGGTGGTGTCGTCAATGACCCCATCATACTTCGTTTGGGTGAGAGCCATTTTTGGCTTTCAATCGCGGACAGTGACGTTCTTCTGTGGACTAGAGGGCTAGCCTGTGGCCTTGGCTGGGATGTCCAGATTAATGAACCTGACGCCTCCCCATTGGCTATCCAGGGACCCAATAATTTACCCTTAATGGTAGACCTTTTTGGTGACTGGGTTAAAGAAATTAAATATTTCTTTTTTAAGGAAACTGAGCTAAACGGGATACCATTAATTGTTCAGCGCTCAGGTTGGAGCAAACAGGGTGGCTTTGAACTCTACCTAAGAGATGGCTCTCAGGGTGGAAGACTCTGGGATATGGTTATGGAAGCGGGCAACAAGTACGACATCAAACCAGGCTCTCCAAACAACATTGAAAGAGTCGAGTCAGGCCTTTTCTCTTGGGGTAATGACATGGATCTAAACACTAATGCACTTGAATTGCCGCTCGATAAATTTTGTCAGCTCGACAAGAATGCTGAATACTTGAGTCGTGATGCACTCCATAAAATTAGATCTGAAGGGGTTACCAGAATGGTGGTTGGTTTAATTGTTGAAGGTGAAGCGTTTGATGGTGGTTGCGCAAGCCCATGGGAAGTTAAAAATAACAGTAAAGTTTGCGGAAAAGTCACCAGCGCTGCCTACTCACCTAGATTGAAACTTAACATAGCCATTGCAACGATAGATAAAGGTTCTAACGCTATCGGTTCAAAAGTTGATGTGGATACTCCCTGGGGCTCAAGGCTAGCAACAGTAACGAACTTACCGTTCAATAAAAACTTATAAGGCATCATCATAACTCAATGAATGTGATATTCTGTATCTCTAGTTAATACTGCTTGGAGACTTTTATGCCTAAAATGCTAGTCCCTCTGGCCGAGGGCTTTGAGGAAATAGAGGCTATCACAATTATTGACGTCTGTAGACGGGGTGGCATTGATGTCACTGTTGCTGGAGTCACTGGAATGACCATCAAAGGTGGCCAGGGAATAGAAGTTGCCTCTGACTGTCTAATAGACTCAGTTGACATAAATTCTTACGATATGATTACTCTACCTGGAGGCTTAGCAGGAACTCTGGTGCTTAGTGAAAGTGAAAATGTTCAATCGATCCTTAAGCAAATGAAAGAACAGGGTAAATACATAGGTGCCATCTGTGCAGCACCTCTAGCACTCCACACTGCAGACGTTTTAAATGAAGAATTTACTTGCTATCCGAGTATCGAAAATCAAATAAGAACAGAAGGCTATCATTACGACCAATCTACCATTATTGATGGCAAAGTGATGACTTCTCAAGGGGTCGGAACTGCTATAGATTTCGCTCTTAAAATTGTCAGAGAACTTCAAGGAGAATCCTCATTTAGAGAACTCAAAGAAAGTATTTTGGCGTAAAGCTTACCTCACACATCAAACGAAATTTGGACTTTTATTCTTGATAGTTATATACTGGAATATGTTGGGTTTAAAAGAATCAAGGAGATAAATCCTTATGGCGAAATATAAAGTTAAATGCGATGGGTGCTCGCGGTATTTCCCTATGCGTTGTGTGATTTGTAAAATGAGAGATTTTGAAGTGTCTGGGTCGTTATTATTATGTACCAGCTGTCATGAACCACACCTCTCATTCAGATGTAACGCTAGTAGTTCATCCATTAAACCCTGTGGTTCTTTCACTCACTATTCAGGTACTTCTGATAGCTTTTT
>Ga0207964_1000414_pt1 | contig 11590 bp, 7 predicted proteins | sample Knorr_S23_td_250_FD_185608 | JGI IMG/M metagenome (GOLD analysis project Ga0207964, IMG submission 185608) | Marine microbial communities from Southern Atlantic Ocean transect - Knorr_S23_td_250_ad_251m_LV_A (SPAdes) (version 2) | ecosystem: Environmental > Aquatic > Marine > Oceanic | place...
AAAGGTGCTTCCAGGCGATTGGAAAATATCTTTGAGCGTGAGGGATTGCTTGTTTATAAAGATTTTGCACATTCTCCTTCCAAAGTAAGGGCAACCGTAAAAGCCGTAAGAGAACAATACATAGGTCATAAAGTAATAGCGGGCTTAGAGCTACACACCTTTAGCAGTTTAAATAAGTCCTTTTTGGCAGAATATAAAAACACCATGAGTGGCGTTGATATTGCTTATGTTTATTTTGATCCTGAGGCGCTTGCACATAAAAAGTTAGAAGATCTTTCTGAAGACCTGGTTCATGAATCATTCGACAGGAAAGACCTGAAAGTTTTTACAGACAGTGCTGAATATTGTGATTCTGTCAGGAAAGAAATAAACGCTAAGACGGTTGTTTTATTAATGAGCTCGGGGAATTTTGGGGGAATTGTTCTTGAAGATTTTGCAATGAGTTTATAGATATTCAACGATTTGCTCAAGTTTCATTCCACGTGAACCTTTTATGAGAATGAAAGCATCCGTAATGGTCTGTTTTTTTAATTGTTCCATCAGTGTGTTTGTGTTTTCGTACGATTCGTAACCGGTTTTGTTTAAAGCATTAAAAATTTCGCCTACAAAACGCACATCGGTAATTCCTGAATTCAAACAATGATTTATGATATTGATATGTTCTTTATTTGTCTCTTCGCCCAGTTCGAACATATCACCAAGGATCATCACCTTATTTGGATGTTTAATATTGGTTAAATTATTGATCGCTTTTTCAATACTCATCGGATTGGCATTGTAGGCGTCTAACAGGATGGTATTCGAATCTGTTTTGATGAGTTGAGACCTGTTGTTGGTGGGTACATAACTCTCAATAGCTTCTTTAATGTCCTTTATGTCGATGCCAAATTCCATTCCTACAGCAATACTCAATGCGATATTATCAAAATTGTAATCGCCGATCAACTGACTTTGGATCTCAACATCATCCAGGGCTACTTTTACAAAGGGCTGTGCTCCCTTAGAGCTAATATTGTAAGTGCTGTTATGTAATTGTCCATAACGGATAGTAGGGCAGTTTGACGGGATCTTTTCAATCAGTATCTGATGATTGTCTTTAATAAATACGGGTGCATCCTTTTTTCCTAAGTATCTGTACAGTTCGGTTTTTGTTTGTAAGACCCCTTCAAGTGAACCAAAACCCTCCAGATGTGCTTTTCCCACATTTGTGATCACGCCGTAATCAGGCTCGGCAAGGCTGCATAATAATTCAATTTCACCGATATGATTGGCGCCCATTTCTATAATGGCAAATTCGGTGTCTGTGCGAATGGATAAAAGACTAAGCGGAACCCCAATGTGATTGTTTAGATTTCCTGCTGTTGCAATGGTTTTGAATTTTTGTTTTAAGATTTGCAGGCACAATTCTTTGCTTGTGGTTTTACCGTTGGTGCCGGTAATTCCCAGTATTTTACAGTTCAGCTGTTTTCTGTGGTAATTAGAGAGTTTCTGAAGTGTTTTCAAGCAATCATCTACCAGGATATATCGATCATCTAAAACATATTTTTCTTCATCTACAATGGCATACGAAGCACCTTTTTCCAGGGCTTGTATTGCAAATTCATTTGCATTGAAGTTTGGACCTTTGAGTGCGAAAAACAAACAGTTTTGGTTAATTTTTCGTGTGTCGATACAAATCTCCGGGTGCTGAAGATATATGTTGTAGAGGTTTTTGATCATGACGATGTGAAAATATAAAAAAGAATCTGTTCGTCCGCTTCTTTATTCATATTCCCATTTAAATTTTTCTACCAGGCTCAAGGGGACAATTCCCAACAACCAACAACTACTAACCAACAACTACCAACCAACAACTAACCAGTTGTAAAGAAAAAAGCCTCACAATTGTGAGGCTTTTATTTATTTATCGAGATGTTTTGACTGCTTTCTTTTTGTTAGGCTTCAGGTTTTGCGAGCCCATACGATCGGTTACACAACGGAATCCGATAAAGTCAGCTCCAAGGTCGGCGTTCAGGTATTTTCTGGCACCCGGATTCAACCAGTATGCACGATCTTTCCATGAACCACCTTTATACACATGAACCTGATCATTGATCAAAGTAGTTTTTCCATAGTCGTACATGGCAGCTTCTCCTCCTGTATCTCCTTTAGCGTAGTAGATACTAGATTCAATATCACCATCGAGTGCGTCAGAATTTTTAGCTTTAGTATAATTTCTTCTGTTTTTATCAGCAATGGCTTCACGTGTTTGCATTCTACCCAGTGAATCAGCTTCAAGGCTGTAGCCTTCTTCGTCTTTTGCTTTATCTGTAAATACATTACCTCTGAAAGGCATAAAGTCATCCTGATCTTCACTTGAAGGTCTGTATACATCCAGTACCCATTCGGCAACGTTTCCAGCCATATCATACAAGCCGTAATCGTTTGGTGGGAATGATTTAGCTTCCATCGTACGAGCACCAGCATCATTTAAGGACCCTGCAATACCCATATTATCACCGCCACCACGTTTGAAGTTCGCAAGAAACTCTCCATGGTATGGCTTGCGGTCATCTCTTAAAGAATTTCTATCCCAAGGGAAGTAACGTCCGTCGGCTACATTTCCTTCAATAGAGTTCCCAATATGACCCAAGGCAGCAAATTCCCATTCAGCTTCTGTTGGAAGTCTGTAACCGGCAGTTAGAACACCATCTTCTAAACGACCTCTTCTTCCGTTTTTACTTTTTGGGTTAGCCAAATCTCTGTAGCCCTTTTTTTGCGCACCGGTATATTGACCGGCTCTGTATGTTTCAGTGTTGAAGTTGTCATCGTCGAACTGCTCTGTATTGTGTTTTAATGCACCGGCTTCGATTAAAGCTAATTCATTTACACGATCCGTTCTCCAGGCACAGTAATCCTGAGCCTGATCCCAGGAAACACCAACTACCGGGTAGTGGCTAAATCCTGCATGACGAAGGTAGTTGTTTACCAGAGGGTCGTTATAACCCAATTCACTTCTCCAGGCATTTGTATCAGGCAAAGCATTCCAGTAAACTTCCGGGTAACTTTCACCAAATACTCTTTCCAGCCAAAACAGATATTCTCTGTAGGCTGTATTGGTAACTTCTGTTTCATCCATGTAAAAAGATGCAACAGAAACCTGACGAGGGCTGGCATCGTTTTCCATAAGGACGTCTTCTCCGGTTTGTCCCATAATAAAAGACCCACCTTCAACGAAAACCATTCCTACAGGACGTTGTTGTTCGTAATTCAGCTCAGCTTCAAATCCACCATTTTTAGATGTATTAATTTTCCAGCCTGTCGTTTGCGAAATATCCTGGTGTTTATTGCTGCATGAAGTTGCTAAAGCAGCAAGTGCTACAATAAATAGTTTAGATAAAGTTTTAGACATGTTCATGGTATGCTATATTGTTGTTGTTTGTGCTAATTTATTTAGGGGGACTAAAATACCTAAAATTTAGGGCATTTTATGGCTTTTAGTTTTTTTCTTTTGTCTTTGCAGCCTAATTGTAAGGTTAGAGACACTTCGTGAGCTCCACCGGATGAGCCCATAAGCTCAGAGATAGTGTAGTCGTAACTGTATCCAAGTCGTATGCCATTTGCTGTATAACCTAATACAATTAAGACAGCATCCGGGTTTGAAAAGTTGTTTCTAAAATATAAACCTCCTGAAAGACTTTGGTTGGTTAGAGACATCCCCACGTTAAGTTGTTGTGCTCCATTTTGAGACATGTAAAGGATGTTTGGTGTAACAAACGGACCGTCAATAGTAAGTCCCAGATTTCTTGCTCTCCCAACGGCAAAGTTTGTACCGGCATGCAAAGTAAACCTTCTCGGTAAATTACTTGTTGCAATAAAAGCATCATCAGGTTGAGTAATGTGGTGTATAGCGATACCTGCGAAGTACTTTTTGGTAAAACCCATAACACCTATGGATACATCCCCATAACCAACATTGTCTGCAAATTGATCTACATTTTCCTGAGTCGGTAATACAAAGCCATAATTTGGGTCAATTTGATCTCCAAAGAATAACTTCGTTTTATCTAAGGCTCTTTGTTGGTAGCTTGCCTGAATACCCGTTAACACTGTCAGTTTTCTTGATACCTGTAATTGGTAGGCGTACATCACACTTACCTGAGTATTCGATAAAGCACCTTCTCCTTCTATGTCATTTAAGACCTGAAGTCCTACACCACCATGGAGAACTTCTACATTTTTATCGATAGAGATGCTATTTGTGATAAAGGAACCTTTTAAATTTGGCCATTGATTTCGATGATTCATTGAAATGCGAGGGCAGTTTGCTGAACCGGCCATGGCAGGATTCAAATACAAAGGATTACCATAAAACTGCGTAAATGCAGGGTCTTGCGCCTGTGCGGTTTGCGATAAAGCGAAAAATACGGCTGCCACTAAGACAAACAATCTATTTTTAATCATACTACTTTCGGGTTATAAAGCACAATAATACGATAATTTTTCAAATTTTTAGCTACACATAATTACCTGTGAAAATTTAGTTTTTTTTATAAGAAATAATTGTGCCAAAAGCTTGTTGTTTTCGTGTAATATGTATTTATTTTAAGCGTTATTTGTTTTAGGTGTTAATGATAACCGGTTTATGAATTTTTCTAAGTTTAACTTATGTCTGTTATTTTTTGTGGTTCATGTGGCTTCTGTTGCTCAGAAATCACAGGATATATTTCTGGACTGGGAACGACCGAAAAGCTTGTCTGTGGCTGAAGAAGATGTGAATGTTTTAAGTTTTAAGGGTGCATATTATCATTTGTCGGAACATACTTTTCCGATATTTCGAAAGAAGATCAGGTTGCCAGAAAATGTTGATCAGGTAGAAGTTCATGTGGAAGTTCTCGAAAAAAGTTTTTTTTTACCGGTAGAGAAGAACCTTAATGAAGTAGTACCTCCGGATCATTCTCTGACCTGGAGGATATCTTATGAGCGAAAAACACCGTATTTGATCTTTTCTTACATACCGATCGATGCAGGTTTTAAAGTGAATCGATTTAAGTATTCTATAGATTTAACCTATAAGGATTATGATCTTCAACATAGATCCGGTTTAATGAATTCTGTGCTTGCTAATGGCGATTGGTATAAAATGAAGGTCAGTCATGATGGTCTTTATAAAATTGATAAAGACTTTTTAGCCGACATGGGTTTAAACGTCTCTGAAATCGACCCACGAAAAATTCAAATTTATGGAAATGGTGGAGCTATGCTGCCGGAGTATAATGTCACATTCAGACATGATGATCTTGTTGAAAATGCCATTTATGTGAAAGGAGAGGATGACGGGAGCTTTGACTCTGATGATATGCTTGTGTTTTATGGAGAATCGCCACATCGATGGGAGCTTGGTTCGGGAAATGCCTTTAAACACATTCAGAATATTTACGATAATCATAATTATTACTTCTTACATGTAGGTGACGAAAACGGAAAACGCATTGCTACCATAGAAAATTCTTTGGATGAAAATTTCGAAGTAGATTTTTACACCGACAGACAATTTTATGAGTGGGAGGATCAGAATTTAAAACATACCGGTGCACAATGGTTTGGAGAATATTTCAGTTTTGATGAACAGTACAACATTAATTTTAATTTCCAGGACAGAATAAAAACAGAGCCGGTACGAATAAATGCACGTGCTGTTGCTCGTGCAACGAGCAGTACAAGTTTGGAATGTATGCATAATGGGGCGGAAGTTCTGAATGTTCCAATCGGTACTCAGGTGAGTTCATCTGTTTATGTAGATGATGGTGAAGCATTTGCCGAATTTACCAGTATGGGCAATGTGCTCGGGGTAAGTGTTTCCTATAATAAAAATGGGAATTCTTCGGCTTTTGCGTATTTAGATTATGTAGAGTTACAGGCTAAATGTGAGCTTAAATACAATGGAGGATATTTAATTTTTAGGGAACCTTCCACTGTGGGTGTGGGGAATGTTACTAAATTTAATTTGACTTCAAATACAAATTCTTTGGTGGTTTGGGATGTTACAGATCCGTCCGATATTAAGGGTTTGTCTGTGGATGAAACTTTGAGCTTTATTAGTGCAACCGACAGTTTGAAAACTTTTGTTGTCCATGATTTAAATCATACATCATATATAGATCCTGTTTTTGATGCGAAGATTGAAAATCAAAATTTACACGGGCATGAGCCGGCAGAACTACTTATTATTACTGCACCGGAATTTTTAGCAGCTGCAGAGCGATTGGCAGAATTTCATAATCAGGAAGATGGAATGACGGTGAATGTAGTTACGACGCATCAGATTTACAATGAGTTTAGCTCCGGAAAGCAGGATTTGGTTGCTTTAAGATCGTATATACGTATGTTGTATGATAAAGCAGAAACAGAAGATAAAATTCCTGATAATGTGCTTTTGTTTGGAGATGCCAGTTTTGACTACAAAGGTATTGGTGCTGTAAATAATCGGTATACAGATCAGAATTTTGTTCCTACTTTTCAGTCGGAATACTCATTTAAGTTGGGGCCGTCTTATTGTACCGATGATTTTTTAACGTATCTGGATCCTTTGGAGGGTTCGCGATCGACCATGAGTTCTGATGGGATGGATGTTGGTTTAGGGCGTCTGGTTGTTCAATCGGTAAGTGAGGCAGAAGCTATGGTTGATAAGATCATGAGTTATCATTCGGTAAATTCTTTAGGAGACTGGAGATCGAATATTTGTTTTGTAGCTGACGATATTGACGAAGATTGGGAGTTTCGTTTACAGGAAAATGTAGATGAAATTGCTCAGGGTGTCGATACCAATTATCACAATTACAACATCAATAAAATATATTTGGATTCTTATCAACAGGTTTCTTCCTCCGGAGGGCAGCGTTACCCGGATGCCAGACAAGCCATTATTGACAATGTAAATAAAGGGGCTTTAATTGTACATTATTACGGACACGGAGGAGAAGTAGGCTGGGCAGAGGAGCGAGTGTTAGAACTGTTTGATATTAATTCCTGGCAAAATCTAAATAATTTACCGGTTTTTGTGACGGCTACCTGCGAATTTTCGAGATATGATGATGCGCAACGTGTTTCTGCCGGAGAGCAGGTATTATTAAATCCGGAAGGGGCAGGAATAGCTTTGTTTACTACAACCAGAACAATTACAGAAACCGATGCGAGAAACTTATCGCGTTCTTTTTATAAGTATGCCATTCCCGAAAGTGCCGGTGAGGTTTTGACTTTCGGTCAGATCATAAAATGTATGAAGAATGATCTGAACTCCAGTGGCATTTCAACAACGAACAAAATGAAGTTCACGCTTTTGGGCGATCCTGCATTAAAATTACCTGTTCCGCAATTAAATATTGTGGTGAATGAAGTGTTGAATGCAAATACAGGCGAACAGGTTGATACGATTCATGCTTTGTCGAAAGTAAAGGTAAAAGGAGCTGTGCTTTCTGAAAATGGAGCTGTTTTAGATTCCTTCAATGGTCTGCTAAAGCCTAAATTGTTTGATAAGCCGGTTCAACTTCAAACCTTAAATAACGATTTAGATCATTTAGAACCTTTTTATTTCGATTTGCAGCAAAGTGTTTTGTATTCCGGAAATGTTACCGTAGAAGATGGATTGTTCGAATTTGAATTTGTCGTTCCACAAGACATCGCCTATGCAGATGGTTTAGGGAAATTTTCTTTTTATGCATACAATGAATCTCAGGATGCCATAGGTGCTTTTGCAGATATTATGATCGGTGGTTTTGATGATAATGCAGAAGCAGATCAAGAAGGTCCTATTGTGGAGTTGTATATGAATAATACTGATTTTAGGTATGGAGGTATTACCGATGCAAATCCAAGTTTATTTGCGGTAATTAAGGATGAATCAGGGATAAATACCACGGGCAATGGAATTGGACACGATCTTGTTGCTACCCTTGACGAAGACAGTCAATCGTCTGTGGTGTTAAATAATTATTATGAGTCGCATTTAGATTCTTATCAAAGTGGTGTTGTGACTTATCCCTACTCAAATCTGGAAGAGGGTGTACATCACTTAAAAATTAAAGTTTGGGATGTACATAATAATTCTACGGAAGCATTTACAGAATTTGTTGTTGTGAATGATGCCAATTTGGTTTTAGAGAATTTAATGAATTACCCGAATCCGTTTAGCGATTTCACAAGAATTCATTTTGAACACAACCGTCCGGGTGAAGCCCTGGATGTAAGATTGGAGATTTATAATATGAATGGAAAGCTTGTGAAGTCTGTGAGCAATATTATTTCAGAATCTTCCTATGCAAATTCTGATTTTACCTGGAATGGAGCGTCTGATCAAGGCGTTTCTGTGAATAGCGGAATTTATCTCTGTAGAGTGATTGTTTCTTCGAAGGAATTGGAGCGTGAAAGTGTTATTAGTAGTCAAATGATACTAATAAAGTAACTTTGACGTTATTAAATTTATAAATTTGTCTTGTTATTAAACCTTATTACATGAAAAAACCAGCATTACTTGCTCTAACGGTCATTTTGTTAACTATGAGCGCAAACGCTCAAGATTTGCCAAATTCAGATTCAGATTATTTAAATAACTTGAATACCATTTCAACGTCGGTTCCTTTTTTGTTAATTGCTCCGGATTCCAGGGCTGGTGCCATGGGAGATGTGGGTGTGGCTACATCGCCGGATCATAATTCCATTCATTGGAATCCATCGAAACTGGCTTTTTTAGAGGATGAGAGAGGTTTTTCAATGTCCTACACGCCCTGGTTGCAAGATCTTGTGCCGGAGATTAGTTTGAGTTATTTGTCGGGATTTAAAAAATTGAATTCCAAAAGTACCGTTGCAGCCAGCTTGCGCTATTTTTCTTTAGGTGAAATTCAGTTTACGGATAACTCCGGACAGCCAATTTCAAAGTTTAGTCCGAATGAATTTGCACTGGATGGAGCCTATTCGATGAAGCTTTCGAAGAATTTTTCTGCTGGGATGGCGATGCGTTATATTTATTCAAATTTAACCGGTGGCATTAACATTCAAGGTGGAGGAGCTACGAAACCGGGGAATTCTTTTTCGGTGGATCTATCGTCTTATTATCGAAGTGATAATTTCGAAATAGAAGAAAAAGATGCATACTGGGCAGCAGGTCTTAATATTTCTAATCTGGGGAATAAAATTTCTTATACTGATGGTGGTGAAGAACATTTCTTACCTATGAATGCAAGATTAGGTGCCAGCTTATTTATGGAATTAGATGAATTCAATACGGTATCTTTTGCCTTTGATGTAAATAAATTGATCGTTCCCACACCTCCGGTTTATGCTGTGGATGAAGATGGTGATCCAATTTATGATGATAATGGAGATCAAATCATAGAGGCTGGAAAAGACCCTGATGTGGGTGTGCTTCCGGGCGTGTTTCAGTCTTTTACAGATGCTCCGGGAGGCATGAAAGAAGAATTTAATGAATTGATGTTTTCTGTGGGTGCTGAATATTGGTATTTAAAACAATTTGCATTTAGAGGGGGTATTTTCACGAACATGAAACGAAAGGGGCCAGAAAGTATTTTACGGTAGGTATGGGTTTGAAAATGAATGTATTTTCTTTAGATATGGCTTTCTTATTACCGGCAACACGTGGAGTAAGAAGTCCGTTGGCAAACACACTTCGTTTTACCTTGTTGTTTGATATGGCAGCTTTACGCGCAACAAATAAAGGCTAATCATGAATATTAGAGTTGGTTTCGGTTTCGATGTACATCGCCTGGGTGAGGGCGAAGAATTTTGGCTTGGAGGGATTTTGGTTCCGCACAAAAAAGGAGCCGTAGGCCACTCGGATGCCGATGTATTAATTCATACCATTTGTGATGCTATTTTAGGTGCTGCAGACCTTAGGGATATCGGTTTCCATTTTCCGGATACAGATGCCAAATATAAAGGTATTGACAGTAAAATTCTTTTAAAAGATGTGATGGCAATTTTGAGAAAAGAAGGGTATGAGCTTGGAAACATAGATGCTACGATAGCTTTGCAAAATCCTAAGATCAATCCTCATATTCCTGAGATGAAGAAAGTTTTGGCTGAAGTGATGACCGTTTCTCCGGGTCAGGTTTCGATAAAAGCAACGACAACAGAAAAACTCAGTTTTGTAGGCAGAGAAGAGGGAGTCTCGGCGTATGCTGTTGCTCTAATACAGAAAGTATAAAATTATTTAGGCCCCGCATGTGCGGGGCTTTTTATTTGAGGTTTTGGATTGCGTTGTTCCTACAGGATATAACGTAAAATTGACCCTAATTCTATAATTACTTGATGCGGCTAGATTTGGTAGTTTGTGTTTGAGTATGAAGGGAAATAAGAAGAGTTGATTAAGCCTTTGTTGAAAGGTGTTGGAAATCAGACGGTAGTGTTTTTGTTGAAGGTAGGTGTTTTGCTTGTGGTATTCAAATCGAATGCCTTGTGGAATGTTAGTTGAATATCAAACAAATTAGTACATTTGCCTTTCAAAATTATTACAGATGGCAAAGTTGAAGTATACGAAAGAAACATATTTGAAGTGGTATAAGGATATGTTGCTTTGGAGGAAGTTTGAAGATAAGACTAGTGCGCTTTACATTCAGCAGAAAATTCGTGGGTTTTTGCACTTATACAACGGTCAGGAAGCCGTTTTAGCAGGTTCTATCCATGCTATCGATCCTAAAAAAGATAAAATGATCACTGCTTACCGTGACCATGTTCAGCCTATAGCTATGGGAGTAAGTCCTAAAAACATTATGGCTGAACTTTTTGGAAAAGCTACAGGCACTTCCGGAGGTAAAGGTGGTTCTATGCATATGTTTTCGAAAGAATACAATTTCTTTGGAGGACATGGTATTGTAGGTGCTCAGGTTCCTATTGGAGCAGGTATTGCTTTTGCTGATAAGTATAACGATACTGATGCAGTTACCCTTTGTTATATGGGTGATGGTGCGGTACGTCAGGGTGCCATTCATGAAACGTTTAATATGGCCATGATCTGGAACTTGCCGGTCATCTTTATTTGTGAAAATAATGGTTATGCTATGGGAACTTCAGTAGAGCGTAGTGCAAATCATACAGATATTTGGAAATTAGGTTTATCATACGAAATGCCTTGTTCACCTGTTGATGGTATGGATCCTGTAGCGGTTTCAAAGGCTGTAAAAGAAGCTGTGGATAGAGCTCGTAAGGGTGAAGGTCCAACTTTCTTAGAAATGAAAACGTACCGTTATAAGGGGCATTCTATGTCTGATGCTCAAAAATATCGTACTAAAGATGAGATTGCTGAATATCAAAAAATAGATCCTATTGCTAAAGTTCTTGAGCATATTAAGAAAAATAAATGGGCTACTGATGATGAAATTCAGGCGACTCTAGATAAAATTAAAGCAACGGTGAAAGAGGCTGTTGACTTTGCTGAAGAGTCTCCATTCCCGGCGAATGAGTCTCTTTATAAAAATGTTTACGTAGAGGAATATCCTTTCATAAAAGAATAAACTATGGCAGAAATTGTACGCATGCCGCGTTTGAGTGATACGATGACCGAAGGTACGGTAGCGAAGTGGCATAAAAAAGTTGGTGA
>Ga0207964_1000415_pt1 | contig 11544 bp, 7 predicted proteins | sample Knorr_S23_td_250_FD_185608 | JGI IMG/M metagenome (GOLD analysis project Ga0207964, IMG submission 185608) | Marine microbial communities from Southern Atlantic Ocean transect - Knorr_S23_td_250_ad_251m_LV_A (SPAdes) (version 2) | ecosystem: Environmental > Aquatic > Marine > Oceanic | place...
AAAAAACCTTTTTGTTGTTTGTGAGACATAAAAAATGATTTTATATTTGCAACCCTGTTAGGGAACAAGAACATTAAGTTAAAGATATGAAAAGAACATTCCAACCTTCGAATAGAAAGCGTAAAAATAAGCACGGTTTTATGGATCGCATGGAATCTGTAAATGGTCGCAAAGTGTTGGCCAGAAGAAGAGCTAAAGGTCGTCATAAACTTTCAGTTTCTGATGAATCACGTCATAAACGATAATCATCTAAAGGATGAAGATTTTAAGGTGTTATCTATTTTTAATAGTTAACACCTTTTTTATGAACACCCTAAATTGAAAATCTTAACTTAGTCAACCTTAAGAATAAATAGTACACGACACGATGCCAAAAAACAGCTCCATCAATCACATTTTAATTATTGGCAGTGGCCCTATCGTTATCGGTCAGGCCTGCGAATTTGATTATTCCGGTTCTCAAGCTTCCCGCTCGTTAAGAGATGAAAGGATTGAGGTTACCCTGATCAATTCTAACCCGGCTACCATCATGACGGATCCTGTGGTTGCCGATAATATTTATCTAAAGCCTTTAACGGTAGAATCTATTGAGGAGATTCTGGCTAAGCATCCTGATATTGATGCTGTATTACCAACTATGGGTGGGCAAACAGCTTTGAATTTATGTATTGATGCTGATGATAAAGGTGTATGGACTAAAAATGATATTGATATTGTAGGGGTAAACATCGATGCCATTAATATTACTGAAGACCGCGAGCAATTCAGAAAGTTAATGGAAACCATTGATATACCTATGGCACCTCAACGCATTGCAAAATCTTTCCTTGAAGGGAAGGAAGTTGCTCAGGATTTCGGCTTTCCATTGTGTATTAGAGCTTCCTTTACTCTGGGGGGTACAGGAGCAACTATCGTGTACGAAAAGGAAGATTTTGAGAAAGCATTAACTCATGGGCTTCACAGCTCTCCGATACACGAAGTAATTATTGATAAGGCTTTGTTAGGATGGAAAGAGTACGAATTAGAATTGTTAAGAGATAAGAATGATAATGTGATCATTATTTGTTCTATTGAGAATATGGATCCTATGGGGGTTCACACAGGTGATTCTATAACCGTGGCTCCTGCGATGACTTTATCAGATACGACCTATCAGCGTATGCGTGATATGGCTATCAAGATGATGCGTTCTATTGGTGATTTTGCAGGTGGATGTAATGTGCAGTTTGCTGTAAGTCCTGATGAAAAAGAAGATATTGTTGCGATCGAGATCAATCCTCGTGTTTCACGTTCTTCAGCTTTGGCATCTAAAGCAACGGGTTATCCGATTGCAAAAATTGCTTCTAAGTTAGCCATTGGATATTCACTGGATGAGTTATTTAATCAAATTACAAAAACTTCGTCAGCGTATTTTGAACCTACTTTAGATTACGTTATTGTGAAATTCCCACGTTGGAATTTTGATAAGTTTGACGGTTGCGACAGTACTTTAGGTTTACAGATGAAGTCGGTAGGAGAGGTGATGGCTATTGGTCGTTCTTTTCAGGAAGCACTTCAAAAAGCCTGTCAGTCTTTAGAGATTAGCCGTAATGGTTTGGGTGCTGATGCTAAATATTGGACCAATCAGGATCAAATTCTTGAGCGTTTAAAGAGACCAAGTTGGGATCGGGTATTCCGAATTTACGATGCAATGCGTATAGGTATTCCTAAGAAAACCATTCACGAAATGACCGGGATCGATCATTGGTTCCTAAGTCAGTTGGAGGAATTGGTTGCCTTGGAGCATGAACTGGAAAAGTACAGCATTCATGAGTTACCACGTGAATTGTTATTAGAGGCAAAGATGAAAGGTTATGCCGATCGTCAAATTGCGCACTTAACACGTTGTTGGGAATCTGAGGTTCACACGAAGCGTTTGGATCAGGGAATTAACCGTGTTTATAAATTAGTTGATACTTGTGCGGCAGAATTTGAAGCACAAACTCCATATTATTACTCAACGTTTGAAAATGAAATTGAGATTAACGGAAAGCGTTTTACGGAAAATGAAGTAGAAGTTTCTGATCGTAAAAAAGTGATTGTTTTAGGTTCCGGACCTAACCGTATTGGTCAGGGAATTGAATTTGATTATTGTTGTGTTCATGGAGTTTTAGCAGCCAAAGAAATGGGCTATGAAACCATTATGATTAACTGTAATCCTGAAACGGTGTCTACTGATTTTGATACTGCGGATAAATTATTCTTCGAGCCCGTATTTTGGGAACACATCTTTGATATCATAAAGATGGAAAAGCCGGAGGGTGTGATCGTTCAGTTGGGAGGGCAAACCGCTTTGAAATTAGCAGAGAAATTAGATAAATACGGTATTAAAATTCTTGGTACGAGCTTCGAGTCACTGGATTTAGCCGAAGACAGAGGTCGTTTTTCTGAATTGTTAGCTGATAATAATATTCCTTACCCAGAGTTTGGTGTGGTTGAGTCTGCTGAAGAAGCTTTGGTTCTTGCTAAAGAATTGAATTTCCCAATTTTGGTTCGTCCCTCATATGTGTTAGGTGGTCAGGGAATGAAGATTGTTATTAACGAGGCGGATCTGGAGCATCATGTAGTAAACTTGTTAAAAGGATTGCCGGGAAATAGAATTCTATTAGATCACTATTTAGATCAGGCAATTGAGACAGAAGTAGATGCGATTTGTGATGGTGAAGAGGTGTACATCATCGGGATGATGGAACATATCGAACCTTGTGGTATCCACTCAGGAGATTCAAACTCTGTATTGCCACCGTTTGATTTAAGTGATGACGTGAAAGAACAAATGACAGAGATTACTCGTAAAATTGCCATTGCAACGAAAACGGTAGGTTTAATTAATATTCAATTTGCGGTTAAAAATGAAACGGCTTATGTGATTGAGGCAAATCCAAGAGCTTCTCGTACGGTGCCGTTTATTGCAAAAGCATATCAGGAACCTTATGTAAACTATGCAACTAAAGTAATGTTAGGTGCAAAGTTGAAAGACTTTACTTTCAATCCGGTTAAAAATGGATACGCAATTAAAGTTCCGGTATTCTCATTTAATAAATTTCCGAATGTGAATAAGGAGCTAGGTCCTGAGATGAAATCTACAGGAGAGAGCATCTATTTTATAGATGACTTACAAGACCCTTTCTTCAAGAAAGTTTATGGTGAGCGTAACTTATACCTTTCTAAATAACCTTAAAAAAGGTTAATAAAGTCTAAAAGAGCTCGCATTGCGGGCTCTTTTTATTTAGGATTTGTAAATTTGAAGTCTAAACAAAGAATATGCTTGTGGGACTAATAAAGACCATATTAATAATACTTTTTTTCTATTACGGATTTAAAGTCGTAGCAAGGTTGCTTGCGCCCTTTTTGATGCGTTATGCTGCAAAGAAGATGCAAGAGAAGTTTAAAGATCAAATGGGACAACAAATGGGAGGTTCCGGTTTTGGTCAGCAAGAAAAGCCTAAGAAAGAAGGTGAGGTACAGGTAAAATCAAAGAAAACATCTCAGGAAAAAATTAATACGGAATCCGCGGGAGATTACGTTGACTTCGAAGAGATAGAATAAAGTACTAGGTAGTAAGTACTAAGTATTGAATGGATAATGAATAATTGAGAATGGGAAATTGTCATGCAGTTGTGTAGTTGTGCAGTCCGATCATTTTGTCGTGTATTATTTACCTTATTTAAATCCAATTCAACATTGCTAGTCCTTGTTCTGTAAAACATAATGGAGTAAAGCGTAATCTTATTTTTTTCATATTTGGAGGACACAAATTGTGACCTCCAATTTTCAAGCCCTTCAAGGTAGCAATATGCGACCTTAAAGATTGATTCTTTATTTGTTAATCTGAACATGTACCTTTTGGGAAAACGACCAACATTTCTTTTTTCATTGTATCATAGTGGTGTTTATATTTATACAAATATATTTAAATTAACCTATTAGTGTTTTTTGAATGATATCACTTATAAGATATTGATCATTAGAAATTGTCATACAGTCTTGCGGTCATACATAAGTTTTTTACACCCTTTTTTGGAAAATGTCACTTAGGGAGTATACTATGACTTTCCTAACCTGGGGTTTAAACCCCAGGTTAGGAAAGGAAAGAACCCCAGACATACCTTTCCGGACACTACTAAAATTTTGACTAAGACTTTGAGAACTGCAAACTGTGAATTGGTCACCGGTTACTCAATTTTTATATCTTAGAGCCATGCAAAAATTGAATTTTAAAAGCGCCGTCCCACATTTGGTTGCACTGGCCGCATTTCTTATCATCACAGTTATTTATTTTCAACCTTTATTTCAAGGAAAGAAGGTTTATCAGGGAGATATTGTTAATCACAAAGGAATGTCTCAAGAGTTGGTTGAACACAGAGCCGAAACAGGTGAAGAAGCCCTTTGGACGAACCGAATGTTTGGAGGAATGCCTGCCTATCAGATTTCACATCATACACCCTCAAATCTGACTCGTTTTGCAGATAAGATTGTACGATTTAATTTCCCTAAAGAAGCATCATTTGTTCTCATAGCATTTATAGGTTTTTACATTTTATTATTGAGTATGGGTGTTGCCCCGCCTATGGCTATTGCCGGAGCTTTGGGCTTTGGTTTAACTTCCTATCTGTTTATTATTATCGAAGCCGGGCATAATACCAAAGCCCATGCGATAGGTTATATGGCGCCGGTTTTAGCCGGTATCATTATGGCTTACAAGGGGAAACTGCTCAGAGGAGCAGCGATAACTGCCTTGTTTTTGGCATTGCATTTGAGAGCCAATCATCTTCAAATTACCTACTATTTGTTAATGATGGTACTTATTTTTGGCGTTTTTGAATTGGTACATGCGATCAAGGAGAAAAAAGTACCTCAGTTTGTAAAGACAGGTTTGGTCTTGGTCTTTGCCGCCACCCTCGCCATAGGAGCAAATATTGAGAAAATATGGACCACCTATGAGTATGGGGAATACAGTACTCGGAGTCAGTCAGAATTAACGACTGACGGAAACCAGGATAATAAAACCACAGGTTTAAATAAAGATTATGCGACCTCTTGGTCGTATGGGAAAATGGAAACATTCAATTTGATGATACCTAATTTTATGGGAGGCGCTTCAGGTTCAGAGCTTTCACAAGATTCGGAGGTTTATCAGGTATTAAAAAATAACAGGGTTCCCAATGCGAAGAATATTATAAAAAGAATGCCTGTTTATTGGGGTGCTCAACCTTTTACTTCCGGTCCGGTTTATATCGGTGCTATTATGTGTTTTTTGTTTGTTTTAGGTGCTTTTCTGGTTAAAGGAAGATTGAAATGGTGGCTGCTTACTTGTACGCTTTTATCATTTGTTTTAGCATGGGGACACAATATGATGTGGTTAACGGATATCTTTCTGGATTATGTTCCGGGATACAATAAGTTCCGTACCGTTTCAATGATTTTGGTGGTTGCAGAGCTAACCATTCCGTTTTTAGGCTTTCTGGCTGTCAAGGAAGTGTTGTCTGCAAATACAAACAAGGAAGGTGTAATGAAGGCTTTGAAATATGCCTTAGGAATTACCGGAGGTTTATGTATCCTATTTGCTTTGGTGGGGCCAAGCCTATTTGATTTTGTTTCTCCCGGAGATGCACAGTTACCGGATTTCTTGGTGTCTGCTTTGGAGTCTGACAGAGCCTCATTATTGCGATCTGATTCTTTACGATCATTGACATTTATTTTACTCACAGGTTTAAGTGTTTATTTGTTCCAAACGAAGAAGATCAAAGTATTGGCATTTTCGGGAGTGTTAGCGGTGCTTGTTTTGGCTGACATGCTTCCAGTTAACCAACGTTATTTAAATGGGGATGATTTTGTGAAGGCTCGGAAAATGGAGCAGCCTTTTCAAAAGACGGCTGCTGATATCCAAATTTTGGCAGATGAAGAACGAAACTTTCGCGTGTATAATTTAACAGAACGATTAGATGCAGGCGCAAGGACTTCTTATTTTCATAACAACCTTGCCGGATATCATGGAGCCAAACTAAAGCGTTATCAGGAATTGATGGATATGCAGATCTCGCAGGGGAATGCTTCGGTGATTAACATGCTTAACACGAAGTATGTTATTCGCAAAGGGCAGTCCGGAGAACTAACTGCAATACAAAATCCTTCAAGATTGGGTGCGGCCTGGTTGGTAAAAGAGATTCAGGTGGTTGAGAATGCCGATGAGGAAATGAGTCTTTTGTCAACATTCAACCCGGTAAATGAGGCGCTTGTTGATGAACGATTTGGACTTTCTAATACTTCCTATTCCGGAAGAGGTAGTATAACATTGAGTTCGTACGAACCAAATCATTTGGTGTATGATGTAAATACGGATGAAGCTTCGTTTGCCGTATTTTCTGAAATATTTTACGCTAAGGGATGGAATGCCTACATTAACGAAGCGTTAAATGAGCATTACAGAGTGAATTATGTTTTGCGAGGTATGAATTTACCTAAAGGTGAATATAGGGTGGAATTTAAGTTTGAACCACAAGCTGTGGCGATAGGGTCTTCAGTGGCATTGGTATGTTCATCTCTCATATATCTGTTGCTGGCTTTTGTAGGATTTAAATTAATAAAGAAAGTTTGAAGCGTGTATTGATCATATCCTACTATTGGCCTCCGGCGGGAGGAATTAGTATTATCCGACCTGTAAAGCTGGCGAAATACCTGCGAAATACCGGATGGGAACCTGTCATTTGCACGGCAAAAGATCCACATTACCCTTTTGAAGATGACAAGGCTGTCCTCGATGTTCCAAAAGGTGTGGAAATTATAAAAGTTCCTATTGTAGAGCCTTATGAAATTTATAAAAAGCTGACCGGGCAGAAGCAAAAATCGGCTTTAGCTGATGTGATTCAGAATACTCCCAAAAGATCTTTTTTTCATAAACTTTCGGTATGGATTAGAGGTAATTTCTTTATTCCGGATGCACGTTGTTTGTGGATTAATCCGGTAGTAAAAGAACTTAGCGTTTACTTAAAAAAACATCCTGTAGATGCCATCATTACGACAGGGCCTCCACATTCTGTAAATCGGATTGGATATTTATTAAAGAAAAAACTCAATTTACCCTGGTTGGCAGATTTTCAGGATCCCTGGACACAGGTAGATTATTACCAGCATTTTAAAATTAGTTCCCGGGCGCACAAGCGTCATCGAAAGATGGAAAAACAGGTGTTTGACCATGCAGACCTAATTACCATAGTAAGTGATTCGTGGAAAACAGATTTACAATCTATTGGAGCTAAAAATGTGGAAGTTGTTCCACTAGGATTTGACCCGGAAGATTTTAATGTTGAGATGAAGTTGGATGAGCAGTTTACCCTAACGCATTTAGGTTTACTTGGGCAAGATAGAAACCCTTCGACCCTGATCAAGGTGATCAAGAGTATTTGCGATGAAAATGAAGATTTTGCTTCTAAGTTTAAACTGCAGCTTGTCGGCAAGGTGAATGAGGATTTACAGAAAGAAATTGCAGATTTAAATTTATCAGAGCAAGTAATTTATAAAGGTCAGGTAGACAGAGATGAGGCCTTGCAGATCATGCAGTCCTCACAATTGTTGTTGCTTTTGTTGAATAAGGCAGCGAATGTTTCTGGTAGAATTCCGGGTAAGGTTTTTGAATATCTCGGAGCTCGAAGGCCTATATTAAGCTTAGGGCCTAAAGGAACGGATATTGAAACGATGCTGAGAGAATCTTCTGCCGGAGAGCATATTGAGTATGAATCGGAAACACTATTGCGTTCATATATTTTATCTACTTTTGATAAGTATAAAACGGTAGGACTGGATAAGATGGAGCGTTCTTTCGAAATGTATTCTCATGGTGTAATTGCTTCAAAATTTACTTATTTACTAGAACAGATTAATAAATAAAAGATTGATGAAGGTAAAGAGATCCTGGTTTAAACGTTTTAAGGGCTGGTTGTTAAGTGTTATTCTTATCGACTTAATAACTTTGTTTACACGTTTTGTAGAATCTTTATTTCCGAAGGACAAAAATCTAGTAACCATTTTTTTTACAGAGAATAATTTTGCCGATAATGGGCGTTATTTTTTAGCGTATTTAAGTTCCAATGCCGATCATAACTATGAGGTAAAGGTCTTGGTGAAAAATAAATCTTTGTTTGATGAAATATGTCTTCAGTATCCGGATGTTGCTTATTATTCAAAAAGTTTATCCGGATTGAAGTTGTTTCTGAAAACAAAGAACATGGTTATTTCACATGGTTCTGATGCTTCTTATTTTTTTCCTTATTTCTTGGATGTGAAGTCTAAAAATATCATCAACTTGTGGCATGGCATTCCTTTAAAACGATTGAGTTTACAGGTGAAAGGGATTCGTGAATCAAAGTCTAGAAATCGATTTCAAAAATTTAGCTCCATTTGTGCAGCCTCAACTTTTGAACAGTTTCTACTGGCATCATGTTTTGATATGCACATAGATGATGTATGGGTGACCGGAACCCCTAGAAATGATTATTTGCTCCATCCGAATAATGATCTCGTTCAGGAATATGCCCATCTAAATAAAAAAGTAATTCTTTATGCACCAACCTGGCGCGAATATGGTGAGCGTTCTTTATTTTTCCCTTTTGAGGATAAAGATTTAGAAGGTTTAAATGCGTTTTTAGAAACACAGGATGCATATTTGTTGATCAGAGGGCATCGGGAAGAAATGGAGCGGATTACTGAGAACTATGGGGAGCAGAATCTAAGTAGAATTTTACCTGCCCATCAGGAAATTTTTCCGGACGCACAGCGTTTACTTGTACATGTAGATGTGTTGGTAACCGATTACTCGTCTATTTATTTAGATTTCCTTTTGCTTGACAAGCCGATGGTTTTCATACCGTATGATTTGGAAGAATACCAGTCCTATAGAGGGTTTTTGTTTGATTATGAGATTCATACGCCCGGAGATAAGGTGAGTACGCAAGCTGAATTTATGGAGAGTTTAGATCGGGCTCTGAATCAGCCTGAATTTGGAGCTTCAGAAAGAGCGCGGATGAAGAATTTATTTCACACACATCAGGATGGGAAGTCATCAGAGCGAATTATAGCGCAAATAAATAAGATGAATTGCTAATGGGAATTGTACAAAAACAAGGAATTCGTGTCGCTTTTGTGAGCTTTGTAGGCGTTGTAATAGGTGCCTTAAATACCCTGTTTGTATTTCCAAATGTTTTAGGTGCCGAACGACACGGATTGGTGATGCTTATCTTGGCTATTGCTACCGTAATTGCCCAATTTGCTCATTTAGGAATCCCTAATACGATCATACGTTTTTTTCCTTATTTAAAAGATCACAAAAAATACATTTATCGATTGGCTTTGCAAATCCCCTTAATGTCTATAGCATTATTAGTTATTGGTGCCTTTTTGTTTGGGGATTGGTTTTTTCAAAGTTATGCTCAAAAAAATGCACTTTTTGATCAGTATCAGCCTTTTCTTCTTCCTTTGGTTGCTTCATTGGTGTTTTTTGAAGTTTTATTGAGTATTTCCAGGTCGGAGTTGAAAACGGTTTTCCCTGCTGTTTTAAGAGAGTTTGTATTGCGCCTGATGACGCTTCTGCTTTTGGGGGCTTATTTCATGAGCTGGATTGATTTTGATCAGTTTATCTATTATTGGCTAGCTCTTTATGGTCTTAATGTGTTTTTGCTTTGCGCATATTTGTTAAGCTTTAACTATTTACAGTTGGAATTCGGATTTCCTCTATTGCCAGAAAATTCCTTAGCTAAAAAAATGTTGCATTATGGCGGTATTACATTGTTAACATCTTCAGCAGCTATACTAGTAAATAGAATAGACGTATTGATGTTAGGGCATTATTTGAAAATTGAAAATGTAGCCTTTTATACCGTAGCATTTTTTATGGCTTCATTAATTGAAATTCCGGCAAGATCCATTTTACAAATAGTGAAACCTTTATTAGCCAAAGCCTGGTCAGATGGAGATGTGAATGAGATTGCCACACTGTATCGCAAAACATCTATTAACCAGATGATCATTGGCTTGTTGTTATTTATTGGGATCTGGATGAGTATTGATGATGTTCTGACTTTTGTGCCGGAGAAATATCAAGGAATCCAAATGGTGTTTTTTTACGTAGGATTGGCAAAGTTAATTGATGTGTCAGCAGGGGTGAATGGAACAATCATAGCGACTTCAGATAAGTACCGGTTTGATCTATACATCAATTTGTTTTTGATTTTGGTAACCGTTGTAACAAATGTCATTTTTATTCCTAAATATGGAATTGAGGGTGCGGCTATGGCAACCGCATTAGCTTTATTTATCCATAATATGATAAAGACCCTGATTTTATATTCGTTTTATAAAATACAACCCTTTCAAATTGCCAGCTTTAAATTATTAGCAATAGGTTTTGCAACTTTTTTCTTGGTACGTGTCATTCCTGTTGATGTGATTGAAACTACCTGGTTAAGGATCTTGTTAAGATCCCTTCTTATCACAGGACTATTCACTTTTGCTGTGATAGGGTTCTCAATTAGTGAAGATGTAAATACATTGTATAAAAAGTGTGTTCGTTATTTCAAGTAGGAGAGAAGCATTTTTTATATCCTGAAAGCTGATATCTGAAGGCTTTTATAGTTGCCGGTTATAGGAGTTATGATAAAAAAGCCTTCGCGTTTAAACGAAGGCTTTTAATGTGACCTGGCTGGGGCTCGAACCCAGGACCCTCTCCTTAAAAGGGAGATGCTCTACCAGCTGAGCTACCAGGTCAAACTGGCATAAAAAAATGTGACTTGGCTGGGGCTCGAACCCAGGACCCTCTCCTTAAAAGGGAGATGCTCTACCAGCTGAGCTACCAAGTCAAATATGTAGTACCTAGAACAGGACTCGAACCTGCACGACCGAAGGTCATACGCCCCTCAAGCGTACGCGTCTACCAATTCCGCCACCTAGGTGTGTAAAGAACGTGAATATGCTTTGTGAAAAGCGATGCAAATATACGGGCATTATTTTAGAAGACAATATCTCTTTTAAAGTTTTATTTTGTGTTTTTTTTAAGCTCCTGAAAACCTTATTATTCGATGATTGGAGAGCGTTCGAAAACAGCATTTTCATCAAATAATTTTCGATACGTTTTAAGATCATGGTAATTTTTAGAGCCCAAAGCTTTGGTAATATGTATCATTTTAGGATTAAAATCTCCAATCCATGTCATGATCACATTTTTGTAATTAGGACGTTTGGTACGCAAGTGTTCTGCAGCTGCATTTAATACGTATGATTCCATTCCCATACCTTGAAATTTAGGCGTTACAGCAAAGGCTAAACCCCATACATATTCAGGCTTGCTGAAGAATTTTTGCCAAAGGAATTTTAATTTACCCCAGATGTTAAAGTTTCCTTTTGCAGCTTTAAAAAACTGATTCAGTTCAGGTAACATAATTAAAAAGGAAATAGGCTTGTTATTGTAATAAGCAAACCAAATTAGATCAGATTGCATGACAGGTTTTATTTTAT
>Ga0207964_1000417_pt1 | contig 11539 bp, 10 predicted proteins | sample Knorr_S23_td_250_FD_185608 | JGI IMG/M metagenome (GOLD analysis project Ga0207964, IMG submission 185608) | Marine microbial communities from Southern Atlantic Ocean transect - Knorr_S23_td_250_ad_251m_LV_A (SPAdes) (version 2) | ecosystem: Environmental > Aquatic > Marine > Oceanic | place...
AATAATTATTTATACTCCATGTTAGCACTTCTTTTCCTCTAAACTTCATCTTACTGGCAATTTCACCTTCCAGTTTAGGGAATGTAAAGTAACCGTGAGCATCTTTAGCATGTTGTCCTAATGGCCCGCGATTTTTTCTTAATTTTTCAAATAAATCCATTTTTATCTCGTTTCGAATAGTGGCAAAAATACGAATTGAATCCAACTAGCCAAAATTGTAGATGATAAGTGATGTGTTTAACCTATAAATTTCTTTAAAATTATATCTTTGCAGCATGACAAAAAAAAGCATCGTATGCCTATTTGGTTTATTAAGCATTATAATGAGCTCTTGTAACGGATACCAAAAGGTTCTTAAAAGCAATGATTTAGATTATAAATACAAACAAGCTGTACAGTTTTTCGAAAATGAAGAATATGTAAAAGCCTTCCCTTTATTCGATGAATTACTTCTTTTACAGAGGGGGACGGACAAGGCAGAAGAAATTTATTACTATTACTGTAAAACGGAATACGAGAAGGGAAATCTGCTTTCTGCAGCTTATCACTTTAAAAACTTCTCTACGACATACAAGACTAATATTAATGCAGAGGAGTGTGCCTATTTAGCGGTTTACTGCCATTATTTACTTTCTCCGAAATACAGTCTGGATCAGGCAAATACATACAAAGCTTTAGATGAGGCAGAAATCTTTTTAGATCAATACCCTGTTAGCTCATTTTCTGCGGACTGCCTAGAGCTTGAATCTAAATTAGAGTTGAAGTTAGAACGTAAATCTTTTGAAAACGCGAAGCTTTATTATACGACAGAGAATTACAAATCTGCAATTCATGCATTTAATTTAGCACTTCAAGAGTCTCAGAATTCCATATTTAGAGAGGAAATCTTATTTTTGCAACTTAAAAGCTATTATCTGTTAGCAGAAAATAGTGTGGAAGATAAAAAAGAGAAAAGAATTAAAGACACGATTATTGCCTTTAACCAGTTTAAAAATGTTTACCCGAAAAGTGAGCATATGCAAGAGTCGAAAAGAGTTTTTAAACAAGTTAAATTGCTTAGAAAATAAACAAATACTTATCTTATGGATTACAAAAAAACGTCTGCATCAAAAACAACAGTAACAAATGATAATAAGTTGTTTGAAGACAAAACAGGTAATATTTATGAAGCTATCGTTGCTTTAGAGAAAAGATCCAATCAAATTGGTTTTGAACTTAAAGAAGAGTTGATTGCTAAATTAGATGAGTTTGCTACGCATAATGATAGCTTAGATGAGGTTTTCGAAAATAAAGAGCAAATTGAAGTTTCTAAATTTTACGAAAAATTACCTAAGCCAACTTTAATTGCCATCCGCGAATTGTTGGATGATGAGCTTTTTATTAAAGCTGCAAAAGGAGAATAGCATATCTTATGGTAAGCGGTAAAAACATCCTCATTGGGGTTACCGGCGGAATAGCTGCCTATAAAACTGCTCACCTGGTTAGAGAATTTATAAAAGCAGGAGCGAATGTGAGATGCATTCAAACTCCTGCTTCTAAAAATTTTATTACACCACTCACACTTTCCACACTTTCTAAAAATGAGGTTTTTTCTGAATTTACTTCAGACGAAGAAAATCCCAGGTGGAATGACCATGTTTCTTTAGGGCTTTGGGCTGATTTATTTATTATTGCTCCCGCAACGGCAAATACACTGGGGAAAATGTGTCAGGGTATTTGTGACAATCTATTGATGGCTACCTATCTTTCAGCAAAATGTCCGGTATATTTTGCTCCGGCAATGGATCTGGACATGTATCAACATCCATCGACTAAAGAAAACCTGAATAAATTAAAAGAATTTGGCAATATTGTGATTCCTGCAGAAAGCGGGGAATTGGCAAGTGGTTTAGTTGGTGAGGGAAGAATGGCAGAGCCTGAGAATATTTATAAATTTATCTGTGAAGATCTGGCATCTAAACTTCCATTAAAAAATATAAAAGTACTTGTAACAGCCGGGCCTACCTACGAAGCAATAGATCCGGTTCGATTTATAGGAAATCGTTCGTCGGGTAAAATGGGTTGTGAATTAGCACTAAATTTAGCAGACCGTGGAGCTGAGGTAAAGCTAATTTTAGGTCCCTCAGCTCAAGAACCAATTCACAATAACATTACAATTACAAGGGTAGAGTCTGCAGAGGATATGTATCAGGAATCGATAAAGAGGTACGATGACTGTGATATTGTAATTGCTGCAGCGGCGGTAGCCGATTATACTCCTGCAAATAAGTCTAGTGAAAAACTAAAAAAAGAGCAGGGTACACCACAGATCGAGTTTCAAGAAACTAAAGACATTTTAGGGTTTATGGGTAAAACCAAAAAATCTCAGTTTTTGGTCGGGTTTGCCCTGGAAACGAATGACGAAATTGATAACGCAAAATCTAAATTAAAACGTAAGAATTTGGATCTGATCGTTCTAAATTCTCTTAATGATAAGGGCGCGGGTTTCCAATACGACACAAATAAGATTACGATATTTACCAAACACAATAAAATGTTTAGCTTTGAGTTAAAATCTAAGCAAGAAGTTGCTCAGGATATCGTTAATACAATCTTAAGTGAAATCGATGCATAAATTAATTTGCACAGTCTTTTTATCTTTTTTCTGTTTCCAAGTAAATGCCCAGGAATTAAACTGTAGGATTCAAGTAAATTCACAGAAAATTCAAGGAACAAATCGTCAGAAGTTTACCAACATGCGTACTATTATTTATGAGTTTATGAATAATACCCGATGGACCAATGACATTTATTCTCATGAAGAGCGTATAGAATGCAATATCATTATAAATCTTACCAGTGAAATTGGAACGGATGGTTATAAAGGCTCTGTTACTGTTAAGTCTACACGACCGATTTATCGAACTTCGTATAATTCGTCCATTTTAAATTTGGTTGATAAGGACATACGATTTGATTATGTTGAAAATCAAGTGTTAGAATTCAATGAACATAATCACACTTCAAATTTGGTATCCATTTTATCTTATTATGCCTATGTAATTATTGGAATGGATTACGACACCTTTTCACCTCTTTCCGGGGAAGAATATTTCCTGAAAGCCCAGAAAATAATTAATAATGCACAGGGAGACCAAAAAGCGTCAGGATGGAAGCCTTATGAGGGCACTTTTAATCGTTATTGGTTAATTGAAAATTTACTTGACAGTGATTTTAAACCCTTGCGTAATGCCATGTATACTTATCATCATGAAGGCTTAGATGTTTTGGCAGAACAAGCTGAAACAGCAAGAGATGAAATAACTTCTGCTTTATACAATGTTAAAACTTCGGCAGATAGAAAGCAGGGCAGCTATTTACTGAAAGTCTTTTTTGATGCAAAGGCTGATGAGATCACTAAAATTTACTCAGATGGATTTATAACCAATAAAAATGAGTTGGTAGAAATGCTTAAGCAAATAGATCCTGCAAATACGGGTAAATGGAGTAAAATGCTTCAGGCTCCGGGTAATCGTTAATTTATGTTACAACACCTTTCCATAAAAAACTATGCAATTATCGATTCACTGGAAATCGATTTTAACAAAGGGTTTAGTGTTATTACCGGGGAGACTGGTTCCGGAAAGTCCATTATATTGGGTGCTTTACAGTTAATAATGGGGCAGAGAGCGGATAGTAAAACGATTTCCAACAATGCCAATAAATGTATTATTGAAGGTTCTTTTGAAATTGAAAATTACAATTTATCGGCTTTTTTCTCGCGCTATGAGTTGGATTACGAACCTTTACACACGATCGTTAGAAGAGAAATTTACAGTAATGGTAAATCCAGAGCTTTTATTAACGACAGTCCGGTAAAGCTAGAGCAATTAAAAGAGTTTGGGACTTACATTGTTGATATACATTCTCAACATCAAACCTTATTACTCAATAAGTCAAATTATCAGCTTCAACTCATTGACAGTTTGTCTCAAGCCCGTGTGAAAGATCATAAGGAGCACATAGAACTATATCAAAATAACTTTAAAACTTTAAAGCGATTAGAAGCAGAATTAACATCGGTTTTAAATGATGGCAATGAATCTAAAAGCCAATTAGATTATCTATTATTCTTACATTCCGAATTAGAAGCTGCTAACTTGGTTTCCGTAGAAAAAGAAAATTTAGAATCTACCTTAAAGATCGCTGAGAATCGGGAAGAAGTAGTTAACACCTTGCAGAAGGTGGCTTTTATTGTTGACCATAATCACCAACAGGCTCCTGTTAATAGTCAGTTGCAGGAATTACTCCGGGATTTACAAAAGATTGCCGATATCGATGAGAATTATGCACAATTTACGGAAAGACTTAACAGTGTAATTATAGAGCTTTCTGATTTAAGTAAAGAGAGTGACTTACTTCTTTCAAAAATTGAACAGAATAATTGCAATGTCCAGGAAATAAGTGAAAGGCTTAATCTTATTAATCAATTAGAGCAAAAACACAGGGTACAAAGTTTTGAAGAACTTTTAGACAAACAAAAAGAAATTGAATTAAAAGTTTCAAAACTTTCATCTGTTGAAGCGCGTATTTCAGAACTTGAAAGTGAAATTACAAGGCATCGTCTTCAATTAAATAAAACAGCTCATATCATTAGTTCTAACAGATCTTCGGTAAGTTCTGATATAGAGTCTTTTATTATAAAAACGATAAAAGATCTCGGGATAAAAAATGGGCAGTTTAAAGTTTCTATAGAACAACAGGAAAACTTAAATGAGTGGGGGAGAGATCAGGTGAAATTTCTTTTTTCTGCCAATAAAGGTGTGATGCTTCAGGAAATGTCAAAAGTAGCTTCCGGAGGAGAGACCTCAAGATTAATGCTCGCTATAAAAGCATTGTTGGTGAAACATCTTGAGTTACCTTGTTTAATATTAGATGAAATAGATAGTGGCGTTTCCGGAGAAATAGCCGGAAAAATTGCAAAAATATTATTGGGGATGGCTAATAAAATTCAACTTATTGTTATTAGTCATTTACCACAAGTAGCGGCCAAAGCAGACTTTCATTACAAAGTGGAAAAGTTGGATTTAGCTGAAAAAAACAACACCGTTGTCAGGATGTTGAATGAAAATGACCGGCTTGATGAGTTGGCGAAAATGCTTAGTGGAGAAACGATTAGTCAGGCAGCTATAGAAAATGCAAAAGCACTTATCGCAAACCAGTAAGTAAATCATAATTTCATTTATATTTGTCAAAATTAAATAAGAGATAGAATGCTGTTAAAAGGAAAAAAAGGTATCATTTTCGGAGCATTAGACCCTAAGTCTATCGCATGGAAGGTTGCCGAAGAAGCAAAAAAACAAGGAGCTGAATTTGTTCTAACTAATGCCCCTATCGCAATGCGTATGGGTGCGATTAACGAATTGGCTGAAAAATGCAATGCAGAAATCATTCCTGCAGATGCTACTTCGATGGAAGATTTGGAAAACCTTTTTAGCAAAGCACAAGAAATTCTTGGTGGTAAAATAGATTTCGTTTTACATTCCATAGGTATGTCTATAAATGTTCGTAAAGGAAAGCACTATACGGATCTTAGTCATGATTTTATGATGAAAGGTATGGATGTGTCGGCGATGTCGTTTCATAGAGTTATGCAAACGGCGATGAAATTAGATGCTATGAACGAATGGGGCTCTATTGTTGCGCTTTCTTATATTGCCGCTCAAAGAACATTCCCGGATTATAATGATATGGCAGACAATAAGGCTTATTTAGAGTCTATTGCACGTAGTTTTGGCTACCACTTCGGAAAACAAAAGAAAGTGCGTGTAAATACCATATCTCAATCTCCTACGATGACTACTGCTGGTAGTGGCGTAAAAGGTTTTGATGGGTTCTACAAATATGCAGATATGATGTCCCCATTAGGGAATGCACCTTCAGAAGATTGTGCAAATTATGTGATCTCATTATTCTCTGATCTAACAAGAATGGTTACGATGCAGAATTTGTTCCACGATGGAGGATTCTCGTTTACAGGAGTTAGCCAGGAAGTAATGGATAACTTTGTAACAAAAGAAGACTAGTATAAGTGCTTTTAGGAGTAAAGTTGATTTGTCTTTTATCGTTAAGAGGTTTACGATCAGTAAAGTAGTGTTTAATAGTGTTACTTTTTAGTATCCCGGTATTTTAAAACTTAAAATAAAACAAATGATAAAGTCAATTAATCATTGTATTCTAATCTTATCTGTTGTAGGTCTGTTTTCAGCTTGTACAGAGTGTAAGAAACATCAAAAGACAGAAACATCTGTTGTGGCAGAAAAAGCAGACTGTCTTTACAGTTTTGATGAAAGTGCTGTTAAAGTATTTTGGGCAGCTTATAAAACCACCGACAAATTAAAGGTTGTAGGTCAGTTTAAAAAGCTTTCTACTACTAGAACTAAAGAGCAATTTTCTTCTGTAGAAGAATTGGTAAATGGCGTTAATTTCTCAATTAACACGGCTAGTTCAGCTTCCGGTGATGAAATCAGAGATTTGAGTTTGAATGATTATTTCTTTAAATTATTTACCGATAATTTTGAAATTAATGGAGGTTTAGCAGAAATGAATGAAGGTTCTGTGACTGCTCATCTTGATGTTTTAGGAGTTGATAAGCGTATGGTACTTTCTTATTCTCTGGAAAAGAATGTGTTGAAAATGAAAGGAACGCTTTCATTAGAAGAGATTGGTGCAGTTAAGGCCTACAATAGTATACACAATAAATGTATTGACTTACATAAAGGTGCCGATGGTATTTCCAAAACCTGGGATGATGTAGACGTAATTATTGAAGTTCCTATTCTAAAGGATTGTAACTAACGACTTTTTAAGAATAAATTGTCCCCTTGAGCCTGTATGAACCTAAGGTATGGTATACAGCGTACGTTATCAATGGGATTCTGAAACAAGTTCAGAATGACTGCGTGACACCAGTTGTCACTTCAGATACCGACTTTTGAACAATCCGTAAAACTCTTTCATCCTTTTGTAACTTAACAGAATGATAGCCCTCGCCGATTGTAATAACTTTTTTGCTTCCTGTGAACGTTCCATTCGTCCTGAATTGGAGGGTAAACCCATTGTCGTATTGTCTAATAATGACGGTTGTATTATAGCTCGTAGTAACGAAGCGAAGGTCTTGGGATATAAAATGGGTGAGCCTGTTTTTAAGGTTAGGGATAAATTAGTTCGGGATAGGGTTCATGTATTTTCGGGCAATGTGGCCTTATACAGAGAGATCTCAGAAAAAATCATGCACATATTGGATTCAGAATGTAATGCTATGGAGATCTACTCCATTGATGAAGCATTTATGGATTTTACTAATGTGGCTGCTCCCGATGAAAAGGCTATTCTTTTAAGAGAGCAGGTTTTAAAAGAAACGAAAATTCCTATTTCTGTTGGAATTGCTAAAACCAAAGTGCTGGCAAAATTGGCGAGTCATATTGCAAAGAAACATACCCGATCGGGCGTGTTTGTGCTAAATGATAAAGAGTTGATAGAACGTGCTTTAAGTTATTATTCTGTTGAGGAGTTATGGGGTGTTGGCCGGAAACAAACACATTTTTTAAACGATAAAGGAATTTTTCAGGCCTCACAACTAGCCAAAACAGATGAAGCATGGCTTAGGCGACATATGAAAATTGGAGGTGTTCGTTTGGCGAGAGAATTGAATGGAATACCTTCTTTTGCTTTGGAAGAGAACAGGCCTTCAAAAAAAAGTATTATGACATCGCGATCTTTTAGGCATGAGGTGGATTCTTTTGGAGTATTAAATGAAGCATTGAGTAATTTTGCATCCTCATGTGCTTTTAAACTACGTAGGCAGGAAACGAGAGCAAAAAAAATAGCTGTATTTATTCAAACGAATCGGTTTAAATCAGATGTAAAACATCATTACGGTTATTTAGAAGTTGAATTCCCCGTAGCGACCAATGATTCCATTGAGCTCATTAAGGCTGTTTATCAGGCTTTAGATCGAATTTATGATCGGGATTGTCTTTATAAAAGAGCCGGGGTTATTGTGTCGGATATTATTCCTGATCAAGAAATTCAATTGAGTTTGTTTGGTAAACAAGACGTAGCTAAACGAGCGAAATTGATGAAGGTTTATGATGATATTAACTGTAAAATGGGAGAGGGAACTTTGCGATTAAGTATTCAGGGAACGGAAAAGAAGTGGGGACAAAAACAAGCACCGATCGCTTTTAGAAATTAGTTTCTGTTGTGGTACATGCGATCAGCTTTCAGCTGTCTTTACCATTTATCCTTTTTCGGCCTAAAATCTTATCTTGCTAGGAATCTTAAAAACATGAAAAAAACACTTTTACTTACGCTCCTGGTGATCGCCTTAAATTTATCATCCACAGCTCAACAGAATTCTGTTAAACTCATAGAGGTTTCCGGAAATACGACGAGTGATATACGCCGGGTGTCGGAGACTGTAGAGGCTTATGTTTACCGGTCTGCCATTGATTTAAGCAGATTGGAAGTGCAAAATAAAAAACAGGCATTTATCAACCTGATGCTTCCGTCTATTTTAATTGCAAAGCATGAAATAGAGCAAAAAAGAAAGGCTGTTTTAGAGCTTGTCAATAAAACTAAGGAGTTGTCTGATTCGGAAGAAAAATATTTAAATGATCTTAAGAAGACCTATAAATGTAGTACAAACACAGACTTGCTTTCACGTTTGAGAACACACCCTACAAGTATTGTCATGGCACAGGCCGCTATAGAGTCGGGTTGGGGTACTTCACGATTTTACAGAGAAGCGAATAATGTGTTTGGAGTTTGGTCTTACAGTAAAAATGAAGCTCGAATAAAGGCCTCGGAAGACAGAGATGGGAAATCGGTTTATGTAAAAAAATACGATGCCTTGCCAAAATCGATTGCTTCTTATTTTAAAACGATTGCTCGTGGACCTTATTCAGAATTTAGAAAAGAGCGGGAAAAAACGAATGATGTATTTGTGTTGATTTCTCATTTAAAGGTATATTCAGAGCTTAGAGAAGAGTATGTGAAAAGGTTGGAGCAACTTATCAGATACAATAAGTTGGATCAGTATGACAGTTACGTGCTTAAGATGAACAATTAGAGATCATATGCCCGGAAAAATAGAAAATAAAGGAGAAGTATTGGCTTGGTCGATGTACGATTTTGCCAACCAGCCTTTTACGAATCTGGTCGTAACATTTATTTACGGAACTTTTTTTACAACGGTTATTGCATCCAACGAAATTGTGGGTACTCAACAGTGGTCACATGCCATATCTCTTACCGCTATTATTGTAGCCTTACTATCCCCTCTCATGGGTGCTTTAGCCGATCGAGGAGGTTATCGAAAAATGTTTATGCTGGGCTTTACATGGCTTACGATTATGGCAACTACAGTATTGTATTTTATTATGCCGGGAGAAGTGTTACGAGCACTTTTATGGTTTGTAATTGCCAATGTTGGTTTTGAGATGGGCTCTGTATTTTGTAATGCGTATTTGCCTGATATTTCTCATTCTAAAAACATAGGACGTATTTCCGGATATGGTTGGTCTTTAGGTTATGTAGGAGGATTGATAGCTTTAGCTTTAGCCATGGTGTTTTTAGTGCAAACTGACACACCCATCTTTGGTTTTGGGAAAGGTGAAGCTGGGGGGTATGAGAATATTAGAGCAACCAATCTTTTAGTTGCCTTTTGGTTTGCGGTATTTAGTATTCCTACTTTTTTGTTTTTGAAGGATAGAAAGCCGGATAAGAAAGCTTTACTGAAGAATGCTAAGCATACTGTAAAGGATTTTAGAGCTACGGCAAAAGAGCTAAAAGAATATCCTCAGATCATACGATTTCTTATTGCACGATTGTTTTATAACGATGGCTTAGTAACCATTTTTGCCTTTGGAGGGATTTATGCTGCGGGCTCATTAGATTTTACGTTTAATGAGATTATGATTATGGGTATTGTTTTGAATATAACTGCCGGAATAGGTGCTTTCTTGATGGGGTTTTTAGATGATAAAGTAGGAGGGAGGAAAACCATAAAAGTGACCTTGATTGGTTTAATGATCGCAATTCTACTTGCAGTTCTTGCCCCTGAATTAAGACCCTGGTTGCAGTATGTTTTAGGAGGAAGTTCTGTTCCGGATTGGATTACCGGAAAAAATATTTTTTGGCTGGCTGCAGTTATTATAGGGATTTTTTCGGGTCCTAATCAAGCTGCCAGTCGTTCTTTGATGGGACGATTTACTCCGGAAGCTAAAAAGAATGAATTTTTTGGTTTTTTTGCCTTTTCCGGAAAGGCAACAGCTTTTGCAGGCCCCTTTTTACTGGGTATTTTAACGGCAACTTTTGAGAGTCAAAGCGTAGGGATAGCTGTAATCTTCTTTTTCTTCTTAATAGGTTTTTTACTGCTTCATAAGGTAGATGAAGAAAAAGGGATGAAACAAGGCGGATCTATAAGTGAGAGTAATTAAGAGGAATTATTGCTCACATGGAGTTGATTTTAAGGACAATTCATTGTAGATTTCAAAGTCTATGAGGTATTGTATATTTGCTGACTAACAATACATGAAAATGGAAAATAGAATTGATCACATCGTTTACCAATGGTTACTGGATTTGGGTATAGCAGAAAACATTGCCAACCAGGTTCAGTTTGCATTAGAGGTTTTGCTGCTTGTTGTTTTATGCTTTATTGCCGACAGGCTTGCAAAGAAACTCTTTGTAAGAGTTGTTAATTCTATTGTGAAGCGTACAAAATTTGTTTGGGATGATATTCTTCTTGAAAATAAAGTCTTTGACAGATTAGCACATTTAGCTCCCGCTTTAGTTGTCCAGGCTACAGCAGCGTATGTATTTGCAGATTTTCAAGATTTTATTCCGTTTTTAATTCGGATGACTGATGCCTATATGCTTGCGGTTGCTTTAATGGTAATGATATCTATTTTTAATACACTGGATCATTATTTCAAGCAAACTGAAGCATTGAAAGATAAACCTATTGATTCTTATTTTCAATTGCTACGATTGGTAAGTTACTTTATTGGTGGTGTATTGGTTATTGCTAAAGTATTCGATAAAGACCCTCAAGGGATATTAGCAGCCATGGGAGCATTAACTGCCGTTTCTATGTTGGTTTTTAAGGATACCATTTTAGGTTTTGTAGCTTCCATACAATTGTCAGCTAACGATATGATCCGGGTAGGAGACTGGGTTTCCATGCCTAAATATGGGGCTGATGGAGATGTGATTAAGATTACTTTGAATACGGTTAAAGTTCAGAATTGGGATAAAACGATTTCTACCATTCCGACCTATTCATTTGTCTCGGATTCGTTTAAAAATTGGAGAGGAATGTCGGAAGCCGGGGGGCGTAGAATTAAACGATCTATTGTTCTGAAATCAGGTTCTGTTAAGTTTTGTGATCAAGAGATGATCAGTCGTTTTAAGAATTACCATTTAATAAAAGATTATTTGGAAAATCGTGTACAGGAGATTAGTGATCACAATAAAGAAGGTGATTTTGATAAGG
>Ga0207964_1000418_pt1 | contig 11532 bp, 10 predicted proteins | sample Knorr_S23_td_250_FD_185608 | JGI IMG/M metagenome (GOLD analysis project Ga0207964, IMG submission 185608) | Marine microbial communities from Southern Atlantic Ocean transect - Knorr_S23_td_250_ad_251m_LV_A (SPAdes) (version 2) | ecosystem: Environmental > Aquatic > Marine > Oceanic | place...
GCGATATATAATACGGTCTTTTATATTCTGTAACATTTGGAAAATCTTTTCTAACAGCCCCATGCATTACTAATGGACCCTCTAAAGGCACAAATAAATAACAACTTGGAATGTGTGCTTGAAAGAGCTGATACTCATTAAAATCAATTGCATATCTCAAGCTTACAGGATTTAGTAAGATTGCTAAACTGACATCTTTTTCTGCCATAGATTGACGTAATCGAGACAACCTATAATCAAACATTTCTTGCAATACTGAGGGCGCCATATTCTTTTCAAGTACTATGTCTTTCATAGGCTTACTTCATTTGCTTGCTTTGGGTTTAGACTCAGTTGCTTTACCAGAGCGTACTCGTGCAATTGTGCCATCACGCTGAATCTTTCGGGTAGATGTGTGCATTTCATTTGCCAACTCTTTGAGGCGCAGACGTTTCGTTTTTGGTACTATTCGGCCCTCATCACCGAGCCCTTGATGCCTATCATATGCTGCATATTTCTTATGCATCTGATGGGGTTGGTATAGACTCATGACATCTGGGGTAATGTCATATTCAATATTAATAGCGCCACTCTTTGCCGCTGCTTCCAATAATTCTCTGCCAGATTCAGTTCTGACCACAACGGCATTGGTACCAGGATCTGTCTTGCTCCCGCTTCGAGTTGGAGAGCCTCCAATCCAGGTATCAGAGGCAGCAATATCAGCCGCTTCTCCAATTCCGTCGGGACAAATTTTGCATCTGAATGGTAAATTCCATGTGCTCTCGTCGTTTCCCCAGTAATCAAGGTAATGCAGTTCCTTTTTCTCATGAAGCGTTTCAATTTGCATCGGTCCTGGGCAACCTTGACCTCGATAACGAAGAGATATGAGTTTATTTCGATCAACTCCAGAACGAGATAAAAAATTATCCGTCGAAGATGGACTCATAAAGCCGCCACAAACTGGTGTCAACCAGTATTTTACTAATTCATCGACCCTTTCGTCATATCGCGCCAAATTCCTTAGAGCAGCAATATCGCAGGGTTTACCAATGAAAGCAAATGGACGGTCTCGAGATAAAACCTCGTCTATATCAATAAGTGGAGCAGCAGGCCCATACCTCGATCCTACAGCTTTAAGTACATCAGCCTCAGTAAAACTCAAATACCTTTTGCCAAAGGTTGGTTCATTATCAGAAGCTTTTACATGCAGAATGAAATCTACTCTTTTCTCGCTTAAAAGAAACTTCGCTAGTGCTGTAAGTACACCTCCCGTCGATCCCTCGAATCGTATCTTTGGGTTGCCTGCCCAAGCCCTCACAATTCTAAGCCAAGGCCCCCAAACATTATCTGTCTTTGTGTCAGGCTTAATCTTATTTATTGGTAATCCCTCAATTCGTGTACCTGGGCATATTTCGAAAATTCTGTCTACCGTTGCGTCATCCAAGTCATCAATAATTACGGGTCTCTCGAATCCGTTCATTGATTTAACGACCTTTATCTTGTTTGGTCCAGCTATTGATTGACAAATACCGCAGCCTGAGCACAACCCCTGCTCGGATATAGAATTCATTCTATCAATGGCTGATTTACTCATAGTTAATAATCCGTTTCCAAAATGTTACCGTCAACTCTGACTCCTACTTCTTCTTTCTCAATTTTTGGTTGTGTGTTTCTTCAATTAATCGAACGACACTTAAATGCGGTGAGTCTTCACCATATTGTTTTTTTGCTTCTTGATAGGTTTTATAAACTTTTTCACCAAGTGGCATTGAGACACCTAGATGATGTCCAAGTTCAACAATGAGCTTAATATCTTTTTCAGCTAGCCCCAAAGAAAATGAATCGTCATAACTTCCATCAAGAACTTTTGGAATATAGTTTTCAACCACATAGCTTTGCGAACAACTATTCATTAATACTGAGTGGAGGGTTTCTAAATCTAGGCTTGCTTTAGCCCCCATCATTAGAGTTTCTCCAATGCCTTGCGCAACTAAATAGTTTAGATGAAGTTGTACTAATTTTGTAACATATCCTGATCCAGAAGGACCCATAAGAATCACCTTACTAGCAAAAATTTTCAGCAACCATTCAAATTTTTCCAACACTGTTTTTTCAGCACCAATAAAAATAGTCAAAGTGCCTTCTGCTGCTCTTTCAGCACCACCACTTACTGGAGCGTCAACCAATGTCAAGTGATTTGGGGCAATTTCTTTAACTTTTTCCCACTCTGATAATTCGTTTGTTGAGGTTTCAAACCAGATAGCTCCTTGCTTTAAATTATGCAGAATGCCTTCATTGCCGAATGCTAATTGATTGACTTCTTTTGAACTTGGAAGTGATGTAAATAACACGTCGCACTGACGACACATCTTTGATATATTTTCACCATTGATAGCGCCTTTATCAACAAACAGAGACAAAACGGTCTCGTTTATATCGAGAACAATTAAGTCGTTTCTTGAATCATTGCAATAATTTAATAAATTATTTGCCATTCCTGAGCCCATATTTCCCAAACCAACAAAACCTATATTCATTTCATTTCCTAAATCAATTGCTTCATTTAACTTTTAGACGTTGAGCATAAAGTTCATTGTAGTATGGCATAACTGTGTCATATATCTTTTTGACTCGGTCGGGTAAATCATTAACTTCAACATAATTGCGTTTTTGTGGTTTTAAGCCATCTGAATTTCTTAAATTTTCATGAAATGAGCCGCCATCCCACCAACTGACTTCGTCACGCTTACCTGGCTTCCAAGTGAGAGCCTCCTCAATAAAAGGAATTCCTACAGCATTGCAATAAGCCTCAGTCATCTCATATGGATTTTCAAGAAGGTCATCACTATCAATAACTACCGGAACCTTATTAGAAATTGAATAAGCTTTATTAAAAAGTTCCCTTTGCTCTAAATAACCTAATTCCTCAATGACAAAGTCTGGGAAATGTTTATATATTGAGCTGATAGTTTTCGCAGGATCTCTAATTAAAAAGCTATGATTAAAATGAGACAGAAACTCTTCAGTCCAAATAGTGCTAATATAGTGAGGAAAATCTTTGCTAAAAACAGGTTTTTTGGAGGCCGTTTTCTTTAGCTTGAAAAAAACACTCTCTAACGATAAACCTGGAGTACGTAAACTATCTTTTTGAGCTCTGGGCCAAAGTGGATCCTCCCCTTGATACCAGGCCTCTCCAAATGGCTCATGAAAACATTCTAAATCCCCACGTTGACGCATCATCCACTCAAATGCGGTAGAGGTAGACCTGGGTATCGCCCAAAGTGTGAGTATTTTATTCATTAGTTTAAATCCTTATTGAGTTTGGAAAGTAAGTGACCATGTTGTCCAATAGGCTCTATTCCAAGAGTTTTAAATATTTGCCAGTAGAGAGCAACATCCGATGAAATGACCGGAATACCAGTCACCATCTCGAACCTTGGGGTGTAGTGAAGAGCTCTTTGAGGAAGGCCATCTGAACGTCTCCAATTCGGCATGCCATTAATCACAATTGCATCCGCATCAGGCACCTGTTCTGCAACGTAGGTCATCGATTTCTCAGCCAGTTCATGGGGAAAAATCCAAGTCAGGTCATTAACCTCTTGTTGTGTTTGATAGAATCCTTGATCTACAAAATTTCCAACATAGGCAACCTCAAAACCTGCTTCCCTGAGAAATCGTGCAATGCCATCGCGCCAATCAGGCCAATAATAAACTGAATTTAAGGCTATTTTTTCTGCATTGATCTCATGAAGAGCTTCGACTAGACACATGCCCGCCATATGAAAGGGTGTTTCGTACTTTTCACTCAATTTATTACAGAATTCACGGATTTCATTTGGACTGGTTCCATTACAATGCACCCAATTTGTCCCCACTTGACCTACTACATCTGCACCACTATTTGACATGCAGTTTACAAATTCTTCTAAAAGATCAAAGTTTTTTGTTCTCTGCTTCAATTCATGAGCATATCCTGGCACATGTAATATTCGACCATGTACTCCAACCTCCTCTGGCGCTATTCTAAGAAAATCACTTGGCGCAGCATCATAATCATAGGGTGGAGAAGTAAACCCCACTTGGTAAGGAAATATTTTATTTGTTGGATCGTTCCATCTTTCTGGCTTCATTACTTTTCCTCTCTAATCAGTTAAATCGTCAAGTCGTTCAAGGTTGCGCTCGTGATGAATTGGCATTGCACGGCCATAAAAGGCTTCAGCGTGATGTGGCCTATTAACTAAATATGGATTAGTCACATAAGTTGGAAGAGCTATGATCCTAGGTTCTTTTCCTTTGGTTACTGTGACCCTGTGAAGAGAATAGCGACCTTTAAATATCTGAATATCGCCAGTTTTTAAACTCAAAACTCTCACTTTGTCTCGTTGACCATTCAAAACACTCTTAACCTCTTCAAAATTTTCATTTTTTGGGGTGCGAATATCTGGAGCATATTCAAAATCACCACCATCGTTTGGCTCATTGACTAATATGCTTACTGTAAAGTCGTTACCATCAAAATGCCATGGGAAATAGTCACCATCATGCATGACGCTATATGGATTTCTACCAAGTGGCTCAGCCCAACGATAAATTGGACCTACATTCAAACAGTCGGATACAAAATGAACCATGACATCAGAATCGTATATCTTACGAAGTATAGAATCTCTATCGAGCAAATCGGAATTTATAAAAGAGGATGTTCGTTCTTCAAAAAAGCGCTTCGGGTGGTCTTTAGGCAATGTAGGGTCATCTTCAGTTAGATAAGGGTTCACAAATTTGTGAGCTATTCGAGAATCGTTAATAAGCCTAAAGGCTTCATCCCTCATTTTTTTTACTGCTGAACTGTTAATAAAATTAGGAATATGTGCACATCCCCATTTTTCTAGATCTTTACGGCAATCATTAACAAGCATCTCTCTTCTTCGACTCGTCAAATCATGAATAGGGAATTCTTCTAAATCAACAAACTCGTCTAATCGAATTTCAAAAGAACTAAAAGCCGATGGCGCCACATTATTTCTCATTCCCTTTTTACTCTTTATAAGACGGGTCAATTCGATCACATCGACGCAATAACGCAGGCCATTCATATAGACCAGGGCTAAAAGCCGCATATTGCTTTGATGCAATTGGCCAGAGCTGCTCTAGTCCAGAATCTAACTCAATATTTGAAGCCGTTGCTGAGAGCGCAACTTCGCACATACGTATTAAATAATACATATTCATAAAACACTGGCCGGCTGTTTCTCCTACAGTTAAAAAACCATGGTTTCTCATTACTAAGCAAGAGTTATTTCCTAGATTATCTGCAATTCTTAGTCTTTCATCAGGATCAACAGATAATCCTTCCCAGTCGTGATAACCGACCTTCCCATAAAGCATAGACGAATCCTGAACAAGAAAAGGAATCTCCTTAAAAGCAGTTGCTGCGATAGCACTGGGTGGATGCGCATGGAAGACAAATTTATTGTTAGGATGATTTAAGTGAATTGCGCTATGAATAATAAATCCAGCAGTATTAACGTCTTTAGGCCCTTCGAGAACATTTCCCTCTTCATCAACCTTGATTAAGTTAGACGCACAAACCTCTTCATAAGATAGTCCAAAACGATGCATATAAAAATGGTGGTCAGATCCTGGGACTCTCGCAGTAATATGATTCCAAATTGTATCATCCCATCCATGCATTGCAGTTAATCTAAACATGGCAGCTAAATCTATTCTTATTTGCTCTTGTTGCGCCTGAATATTATGTTTCTCTTTACTCATATTGTGAATTTATTCATAAAAAATTTCTAATATACCTTTTAAATAAATATTTGACGTGATAAAAATATGATTTATAAATTAATTAATTCGATATAAATAGGATAAATCATCAATATAATATCAAAATATTAATATTTATATGCTAATCAAATTAAGGGATAAATCTTGAACATTGAACATATGAGAACTTTTTTAGAGGTAACTACGACTGGGAGTTTTTTACTATCAGCAGAAAAATTACACGTGACTCAATCCACCATAAGCGCAAGAATCAAGTCACTTGAAAATCAACTCAACCAAAAACTTATTATCAGAAACCGAAACGGATGTAGTCTAACGACCGCAGGTAGAATTTTTCAGCGTCATGCTTATACTGCCGTCACCTCTTGGGATAAAGCTCGTCAAGAGATTGCTCTTCCTGACGATATGATTGGCACATTTATTCTAGGGGTTCAGCTCAATCATTGGGATTATTTTGCTCCAAATTGGCTTGATTATATGCAGACTATGGCTCCAAATATAGTAACAAGAGTTATTAGTGAATATTCAATTAGTCTCATGAATCTTCTTAAAGATGGACTCATTGATATGGCAATACTCTATGAGCCAATCCATCACCCTAGTATAAAGATAGATAAGCTAATGGAAGAAAAGTTGGTTTTGATTTCAACAGAGCCGCGTTCAATTGAATCTGGCCAGGTTGATGGCTATGTTTTTGTAGACTGGGGGTATGGTTTTACTACCCAGCATAACTTAGCTTTCCCAGATGCACATAATCCGAAAATTTCATTTGCGATAGCAGATACTGCTCTTAATCATGTGTTAAAAAATGGAGGTTCAGGTTACTTTTCTGAAGCCTCGATTCAACCACTACTTAAAACTAAAGAGTGTTACCTTGTTGAGGGTGCTCCAATCTTTAATCGGCCACTCTATCTTGGGTATTCAAAAAATGGTATGAATTCTAAATTGTTTAATGACTCTATAAAGGCACTTGATCAAACAATATCGGCTAGGTCAAAAAATAAATGACAATACTATGAAAATTGATGCAATAAAGACGCAAATTGTAGAAATCCCTTTTGATAAAACTATAACAACTGCCATTCATACTATGAGATCAGTTGGATGCGTACTTCTAACTATCAAGACAGATATGGGGATTTCAGGTGAGGGATATTTATTTAGTTTGAATGCTAAAAACATCAAAATTTATAATGAGAGACTTTCTAGAGTTGCTTCTTTATTAATTGGTCAAGACCCTTTATTAATGCCATCTATCTTGAAAAAGATAAATCTTTCAATAGAGCCCCAAGGGAGAGATAGTATTAGCATTGCAGCTCTATCAACGCTTGATACAGCTCTATGGGATATCAATGGAAAAGCGAGTAATTTGCCTTTACATAGACTATTTGGAATTCATCGTACAAAGGTTAAAGCCTATGCCAGTGGAGGATTGTGGTTATCTCAATCTATTGACTCAATAATTAATGAAGCTCATGAATTTTTACGCCAAGGATTTTTAGCTATGAAGATTAGGGTTGGTAGCGGTAATAACGCTATGGATATAGAGCGCGTTAGAGAGGTAAGAAAAGCAATTGGTCAAGAAGTTGAACTGATGGCTGATGTTAATCAGGGTCTCAATACTGATGATGCGATTCATTTAGGTAAAGAACTGGAAGAGTTCAATTTATTATGGCTAGAAGAGCCAGTTATATCATCGAATCGTAATGGACACGCTAAGGTCAAAGAAAAGGTCTCTATTCCAATCGCCTCTTGTGAGAATGAGTATTCGATTCAAGGTGTTCATGAAATGTTAGAAGCAAAAGGGTGTGATATTGTGATGCCTGATCTTCAAAGAATTGGAGGCATCTCTGAAATGAGGGCAACTGCCCATCTATCCGATTCTTATGATGTTTCAATCTCTACACACATCTTTACAGAGCAAAGCTTATGCGTTGCAGGTTCTGTTGAGAACTGTATTTCAGTTGAACATATGCCATGGTTTGCTAATCTATTTAATGAGAAAATTGATGTCATCAAAGGTTATTTAGAAATACCTGAGCGACCAGGAATAGGATTTACTTTTAATGATGACTATATAAATAAATTAATATAACACTAAAAAATTGTAAATTAATTCATTAAATGATGAATTTTTTAATAGATTGAATTTCTTTCATAATGTAGAATGAAATTTTTTTGTGTCAATAAATTATCATGTTTATCAGTGTTTTAGACCTATTTAAAGTTGGTATCGGACCATCCAGTTCTCACACTATGGGGCCTATGGTTGCGGCTAACGCATTTCTGAATGATGTGCGTCATTTTGTTGATTCAAATCCCAGCAGTAATGGCTATCATGTTAGATGCACTTTAAAGGACTCACTAGCATATACTGGTGTAGGTCATGCTACAGACAGAGCGGTCGTCTTAGGGCTTCATGGCTACCTTCCCAACACCATAATTGACGAGAACATGGATGAGGTCATTGATCGAACATGGAATTCAAAGACCATAGTAATCAATGAAAACATAAAAGCAATGTTCTTTGCAGAAGAAGATATTATTTTTGATACTCGAAACTCATTAAAACAGCACCCAAATGGTATTGTTTTTGACCTACTCGATAAATCTAATAGCTTGTTAATTTCTAATACCTATTTTTCAATAGGAGGTGGTTTTATCTCCACCTTGGCAGAAATTGATAACGTGGAAGCGCCAATTGCTGCAGAGCCAAGTTCAGCTTATCCATTCCCATTTGATAACTCAGATCAAATGCTTGAAATGTCAAAGAAACATAACAAAACGATTTGGGAAATGAAGCAAGCTAATGAGCTAGAAAATATTCCAGAAAAGATACTTAATCAAGAGCTAGACAAAATTTGGAAAGCAATGAAAACTTGTGTTGAAAGAGGCCTAGCAACTGAAGGGATTTTGCCTGGTGGTCTGAACACAAAAAGGCGAGCAAAACAATTACATGAAAGCCTTCAAAATGACAAAGAAAATGCTGGCACAAGCGACTGGCTATGCGCTTATGCGATGGCTGTTAATGAGGAAAATGCTGCTGGACATATGGTTGTTACAGCTCCTACTAATGGCGCTGCAGGCGTTGTACCAGCGACACTATACTATTACTATAAGCATAAGGATGCAACTCCAGAACAAATTAGACAATATCTATTATCAGCCTCAGCAATTGGTGGCCTAATTAAACACAATAGCTCAATTTCTGGCGCGGAAGTCGGATGCCAAGGCGAAGTTGGCTCGGCATCATCTATGGCAGCAGCAGGTTTGTGCGCTGCAAGAGGTGGAACAAGTGAACAAATTGAAAATGCTGCTGAGATGGCCCTTGAGCACCATATCGGTATGACCTGTGACCCGGTGAAAGGACTTGTACAAGTCCCATGCATTGAGAGAAATGGCTTTGGGGCGGTTAAAGCCTATACAGCAAGCTCACTCTCACTCAGAGAGAGCGGTGAACATTTGATATCGCTAGATCAATGCATTGCAGCTATGAAGCGAACAGGCCTTGATATGTCTAATAAGTACAAAGAGACCTCACTAGGAGGCCTAGCAGTAAGCTTTATTGAGTGCTAAATTAATCTGTATCGACTAGGCCAGCGCCCGCCCCCGAGGCCCTTGATTCAACGCTCGACTTAACAAGACATCTAGAAAAATATTCGTAAATTTTTGGCCATTTTTCTCCAACCTTTACTCCGTTATTAAGTACTTTGAGCTTTTCATTAGCTAGATTATATGTATTTATTTTCCTGTTTTTTATGTTACTTTTTTCACTAGCTTCTAAAACAGAAATATGAATATCTGCATTATGACTCTGCTCTATTGGAGTATCTGAAGAAGAAATAATCTCCCATTTATTCTCATCACTTAAATTTACCTCATACTGATTCTTGTTTTCATCAGTCCATGAAACTTTAATATCTGTGCACTTGTTAGCGCCTAGTGCTGAAACGACTAATAAAGGACAATCAACATTAGTAATCTTCAATGTCCCATTGAGCCCGTTAAATTCAAGCCAGTCAACACAACAAACTGATGCCTCTAATGCAGAAAGAACATTGCCCTCAGGACAAAAAAAATGTCCACCAGTGTTAATCTTTTCAAATCGAATGGAAAGACTACTTTTTTTACTATCGAGATTGTCTAATGCCAACAGGCTGCACTCGCAAGGATCAAAACCGTTTTGTGCAATCCAGATATTGCTTCTGGCAAAATCCTCTGAAACGCCGATAGGCGCTTCAACACCAAAACCCGCACGTGTGAAATAAAAAAGGATTTCGTTTAATGAGATCGTTAAATGGGTTTTTGACATTTACAATTAATGCAAGGGTATGACTGAGATCGCCCAGCGATTGGAAAAGACCAGCAATCATGGTTTGAATCTTGAATCTGGTCAGGTAATGGTGCCCCTTGATACATTGAAATTCTAGTCCAAAGGTCTGACTTAGGATCAAATTTTGACGCACCAAAGAAGGCTAATTTAAATCTTAACAAATCTAATGGCCTCATTGACTCACTAAGCAAATTATCTTGTACTTCAGAATAAGGCCTTTCAAATGTATTCTGAATACGACGAATAATGTGTCTGAACTGAGGGTAAATCATTGCAAATTCCCCAATAGACATATCTTCACCCATGCTTTGAAGAACTTCATTTAAATCACTTACGTCTCGCCCAATAGCAAGTGGCATTTCTTGCTCAACGCCTTCATCAAAACCTTTAGACCCAAACCTAGGCTCTAACTTATCCTCAGAATAATACCAAAAGTGGTGCTGAGACTCTTCTAGCGAAAAGTCAATTGTTGTTGCCCAGTTATATGCGTCAGCAACCACCTCTTTTAATTGGCTCAAGGTCATACGGGCTTTGAATTTAGGAATTGTAGAGGTTGACATTGTATCCGCAAGGTCATCCACGATTGCGCCATGAGGCTCAATAATCAGAGAGACTATCATCTCTTGACATTCAAGAGAGAAGTTATCCTCAACGTATTGATAAATCCCGTTCCATGGATAAGGCCTGTATATATTTGACTCATCCTCACACCATATTCTAAGGGCTTGGATTTCATCTGTTAGAAGATTAATTCTTGCTGATTGAATTTCATCTTCCACATTCCATTCGTCGATATGTTGACTAACTTGAAGCAGAGACTTTATAAATACTTCGAGAGTTCTTGGTAATGCTGTTTCAATAGATCTGACTCTTGCCAATGCGGTTTCTTTGGCAACAACCCAGTTATGAATAAGTGTTGGGTGCTTTAATAAAAAAGGCGCCATACCTAGGCCAGTTGAATTTCCAACCCCAATAAATCGACTGATATTATTATCTAGAGGAACCGCTTTTTTGCCACCCCTCTCTTTGGCAAGCTCCTCAACTAAATCAATGGTGAACCATCGAATCAAGTAGACAGCCAGTAATTCAATTTGGAATGGACCTCTACACTCTTCACGATTAGCAATCTTTTCTCTATCTGCACAACCAAACTTTCCACTTCCATAGACTGCTGTTGTTCTCATTAAGTAACCGACTGAAGAGATTAGTTCCAGATCAGGCTGAACCCCTGATGCAAGAGAATTAATAATATCTTCGAAAACCCTGAGACTCTTGTTTCCTCTCGCTAAAACAAGCTCACTGGGCCTATATCGACCGCCTTCTTGAAGTGGTGTATTTTTGGCCAAATAGTCTATGTCATCTTGAGTCGGAACGCCATCATAAAGGCTAAATGTCGCATCCCATACTTCTGCAATAACCCTATCCGT
>Ga0207964_1000419_pt1 | contig 11474 bp, 11 predicted proteins | sample Knorr_S23_td_250_FD_185608 | JGI IMG/M metagenome (GOLD analysis project Ga0207964, IMG submission 185608) | Marine microbial communities from Southern Atlantic Ocean transect - Knorr_S23_td_250_ad_251m_LV_A (SPAdes) (version 2) | ecosystem: Environmental > Aquatic > Marine > Oceanic | place...
TCGAAATAGGACTTAGCGTTGGGGATGCGCATACAAAAATTAGTAACTCAGATTTAGTTATTGTTGCATCAGGAACTGCAGCTCTTGAGGTCGGCTTATTGGCAGTCCCAATGGTTGTTGTGTATAAACTGTCTTATCTAAGTTATCAGATTGCCAGCCGATTGCTTCATACTAGTGAGGTGTCACTTCCAAATAAAATACTAGGAAGTAAAGTTGTTCCAGAATTAATTCAAGCTGATGCCAATGGAAAGAATATCTCCAAGCACGCTATGAAATTATTAGAATCTGACAATGTCAAACTTGTTGAAGAATTAAGAAGGATTCACAGCTTATTGAATCAACAATCTAGCTCTAAATCAGTTAAAGCAATTATTGATTTTATCAATGAATAATGATATCAAAAAAATTGTTCAATTGGCTATCTCAGAAGACATTGGTGATGGGGATATAACTTCAAGCTTGCTTGAAAATAAAATGATTGAGGCTGAGATAGTCTGCAGAGAGAATGCAGTTATATGCGGTGTTGAATTTGCTAATCTTTGTTTTTTATCAATTGACCCAACGATTCAAATCAATTGGAATGTTGAAGATGGTTCTATTGTCAGTTCTGGTCAAATAATATGCAGAATTACTGGGTTCGCAAAAACAATAGTTACTGCTGAGAGAGTTGCACTCAATTTCTTGCAATTACTCAGCGCTACATCTACTAAAACTGCCGAATTAGTTCGGTTAATTAGGGGGACAAAAGCAAAATTACTTGATACAAGAAAAACAATCCCAGGGCTTAGAAAGGCTCAAAAATATGCTGTAAAGTGCGGTGGTGGGGTCAATCATCGAATGGGCCTTTATGATTGCATCATGTTGAAAGAAAATCATATTTTATCAATTGGTTTGCTTGAAGAATCGATAAAAAACGCCGTTAGTAAATTTCCTAAAACACCTATCATTGTAGAAGTTGAATCTCTTGATGAGCTTCGATCAGCCCTTTTAATGAAAGATTTAACGCGTATATTGTGTGACAATTTTTCTATTCATGATCTTAGAGAGGCTGTTAAGATTTCTAGAGGTATTTATCCTATAGAGGCTTCTGGAGGAATTAACGAAAATAACATTAAGAAATATGCTGAAACAGGTGTTGATTTTATTTCTATTGGCGCTGTTACAAAAGATATTAGATCGATAGATCTTTCTTTAAGGTTTGCATCTTAGGCAAGTGCTATAAAGGATGGACTAATAATATCTTTAGATAAATTGAACTTTAAGGCTTTATTCTCTAGATCAACCACTCTTCCGCCTGCACCCTCGAGAATACATACACCTGCTGCCGTATCCCATTCAGAGCAGCGTCCAAATTTAGGATAATAATGGTAGATTCCCTCTGCTATTAGGCAAAACTTAAGCGCACTCCCAAGCTTAAAAGTTTCAAAATTGGTTTTTAGCTTAAGGTGTTCTTTCAGTCCTCTATTGTTCATGGAATACCTTCCTACAACTATTTTTTCCCATCTTTTAGGTTTTGATGTAAGTATCTTATATGTTTTACTATTTACAACCTTGATTGAAGACTCATGATTTAACCGATAGTAATGTACTTTATTGAACGGTGAATAAATTAATCCAAAAGTTGGATAGTTATTTTTAACTAAGGCAATACTAATACAAAAGTCTGGAGAGCCATCTATAAAGTCTCGAGTACCATCTAAAGGATCAATCAACCAGTATTCATTCCACGATTTTCTGACAGAAAATGGAATATGAGATGACTCTTCTGAAAGAATTGGAGTATTTGGCGTTAATTTTTCTAACGCATTGATTAAAAACTCGTGTGATGCTTTATCAGCTTGAGTGATTGGTGTATTGTCAACTTTAATTGAGTAGTCAGTAGAATTATTACGAAAATTCATAATTATTTCACCAGCTTGAGTACTAAGAATAAGGAGCTGTGAAAGTAAATTTTGGTCCATGCAATCATTATAACATTGAGTATCGTAATTATTTTTTGTCCACCTCGATCTGAAGTAAAATTTATTTTTTCTTAACCATATTTTTATTTTTAAAATGAAAAAACAAGTATTAGCGATGGGCGGAGGTGGCTTTACCTCAAAGCCAGAAAACCTGAAGTTAGATAAGTATCTTTTGTCTTTATCCGACAAAATAAATCCAAAAGTTTGTTTTATACCAACTGCAAGTGGAGACGATGAGAGCTATAGAAGACGATTTTATTCTTCATACAAAAAATTAAACTGTGAGGCTAGCCATCTTTCACTGTTTTGGCCTCCAGAAGGTGATTTAAGGGAGTTTGTTCTAGATAAGGATATCTTCTATGTCGGAGGCGGGAATACACGTAACCTTATGGTTCTTTGGAAAGAGTGGGGTCTTGATAAATATCTACTTGAAGCATGGAATAACGGTGCTATTATGGCAGGACTCAGTGCTGGCTCAATTTGTTGGTTTGAAAAAGGATTAACTGACTCAGTGACTGGAAAATTATTACCACTAGATTGTTTAGGTTTTTTGCCGAACAGTAATTGTCCTCATTTTGATAGTGAGGCACAACGAAGGCCAGAATATCATAAAGCGATTTTAAATGGTTCTATGATGGAAGGTATTGCATGTGACGATGGTGTTGCAGCTCACTTTGTTGATGGCAAGCTCAAATGCTGTGTTTCTTCTTTGTCCAATGCTAAGGCATATTATGTAAGTAATAATAAAGGCTCTATCAATGAATCAATAATTGAGCCAAATTACCTCTAAGTATTAAATTGACTGGTCAATGAAAAAAAACCTAGCTGTGCTAGGTTTTTTCATATTTGGTGGGCCTACTTGGACTTGAACCAAGGACCAATCGATTATGAGTCGACTGCTCTAACCAACTGAGCTATAGGCCCGGGTAAAGAGCTATTCTAAAAAGCTTTGAAGCTTGTGAGCACGTGAAGGGTGACGCAATTTTCTAAGCGCTTTTGCCTCAATTTGTCTTATTCTTTCACGTGTAACATCAAATTGTCTTCCAACTTCCTCGAGAGTGTGGTCAGTACTCATATCAATTCCAAATCTCATCTTAAGAACTTTCGCCTCTCGTGGCGATAAATTTGCTAGAAGATCGCCTGTAGTTTCTTTCAAGCTTTCTCGAGTCGTTACTTCGACGGGTGAAGATAATTTTTCATCTTCAATAAAATCACCTATTGTAGAATCTTCGTCATCACCAACAGGATTCTCCATTGAGAGCGGCTCTTTTGCAATCTTTAGAATCTTATTAATTTTATATTCCGGCAATTCCATTTCTACAGAGAGCTCTTCAGGTGTTGCCTCTCTTCCAAATCTTTGCAATAATTGGCGCCTTACTCTATTAAGCTTATTAATTGTTTCAATCATGTGAACAGGTATTCTGATAGTACGTGCCTGATCAGCAATAGACCTTGTGATGGCTTGGCGAATCCACCAGGTTGCATACGTTGAAAACTTATAACCACGACGATACTCGAATTTATCAACTGCTTTCATGAGTCCAACATTGCCCTCTTGAATAAGGTCTAAAAATTGCAAGCCACGATTCGCATATTTTTTTGCAATAGATATTACGAGTCTTAAATTGGCTTCAATCATTTGACTCTTAGCATTTTTAGCTTTTCTGTCGCCTTGCCTAAGTTTTTTATTGATTTCTTTAAGCTCTCCGACTGTAATTTGCATCGCCTCCTGGTTTTCTAAGAGACTTTTTTGAGAATAGTAAATCTCATCTTTGCATGTCTCTAAAGATTTCAAAGTAGCTTTATCAATCTCTTTACTTTTGAGCCAATCAAAGTTAGTTTCGTTTCCAGGGAATAACTTATAAAAAAGTTCTGAAGCCATGCCTGCATCTAGACACGCCTTGCGAATTAAATTTTCTTCTTTTTTGACTACAGCAACTCGACTAGACACTACATCCATCATTGTACTGACAAGTTTTGGAGCAAGCCTTAGCTCAGAAATGCAGCTTGAGAATTTTTGTCTTGCTTTAACTGTTTTGGCATCGAGATAGCCATTCTTTTGGCAAGAATTGACGTAACTTTTATAGGATTTTTGTATTTTATCAAAGCGCTCATAAACTTCGCCCTCGTCAGGACCAGTATATTCTAACTCATCAAACTCATCTTCATCCTCATCTAACTCATCTTCATCCTCATCTAGCTCCATCGCCTCTAATTTAGCGTGTTTTTCATCAAGAAGCGCTTGTTTTTCAACAATAAGCGCTTGTTTTTCTTCAAACTCTTCAGCATCGCCTTGGTATCCGATAACGACATCAGTCATTTTACATTTTCCTTCCTCAAGTCTTGTATAGGCCTTAAAGAAGTGATCTGCAATCTCTGGGTAAAGAGAAATAGCTTGCATTATTTGATAGACACCAGCCTCAATTTCTTTAGCAATTCTGACTTCATCACTTTGCTCTAGAAGCTCAACAACTCCCATTTCACGCATATACATTCTGACAGGATCAGTTGTTCTTCCAAACTCTGAGTCAAGAGCAGCGAGCGCTGCGACAGCAACTTCTGCTGAATTTGCCTCGGCCTTACCTCCTTGGTGCATAACCAAAGTATCAGCGTCAGGCGCTTCATCGGAAACAACAATGTCTAACTCTTCAAGAATAGTCACAATTGGCTCCACCTGCTCAGGCGTTAACAAGTCCTCAGGCAAGAGGTCATTAATTTCTGAGTAGGTTAGGTAGCCTTGTTCTTTTCCAATGACGATAAGACTATTAAGGGCGATTTTATGAGCTTCAGTAGTTGTCTTCATAGTATTGTTTTTTAAAAACAGAGGTGGAATTATACCTAATTCATAAAATATTTTTTAGTCAATAATTGACCGCTGAAATAGCTGTGATTTAGTTTGATTCAGCAAAAATTTTACTTATGGATTGTTCATCGCTGATTCTTCGAATTACATCAGCAAGTGTTTTGGCGATAGACAATTGTCTAATTTTATTACATTTATTTGCATTTCCATTCAATGGGATAGTATTTGTTATAACTAACTCATCAAGCTTTGAGTTGGAAATATTATCTATCGCACCCCCTGAAAGCACTGCATGCGTGGCATAAGCAACAACTTTTTTAGCGCCTTTTTCTTTCAAAATTTCTGCTGCTTGGCAAAGTGTTCCGGCAGTGTCAACCATATCATCAATCATGATGCATGTTCTACCAGATACATCACCAATTACATTCATTACTCTTACCAGATTAGGTTCTGGACGTCTTTTGTCAATAATTGCTAGATCAGCATCATTAATCCTTTTTGCTGCAGCTCTGGCTCTTGCCACACCTCCGACATCGGGTGATACAACTACAACATCTTCATAGTTATGATCTAATATGTCCTGAACTAAGACTGGCTGAGCATAAATGTTATCTATTGGTATGTTGAAGAAGCCTTGTATTTGATCTGCGTGAAGATCCATAGTTAAAATTCGATTTACCCCGGATGTCTCGATCATTTGCGCCACAAGCTTTGCTGTAATTGGTACTCTAGTGAGGCGAGACCGCCTATCCTGCCTTGAATATCCAAGGTAAGGAACGACAGCTGTTATTCTTCCTGCGGATGAACGTTTGAGAGCATCAACCATTATCAATAACTCCATTAAAGTTTCTGCTGATGAGGGTCCGCATGTAGGCTGTATAACAAAAACATCACAACCTCGGACATTATCAAGAATCTCTACCTGAGATTCACCATCACTAAATTGGCCCACAAAAGCCTTACTTTGGCTTATATTAAGGTTTTCAATAATTTCAGAAGAAAGATCGGGATTTGCGTTACCACTAAAGATTTTTATTCTTTCTAAAGACATCTAATCAGATTCTTATTGGTTGAAGTTACAATTATACAAAGAAATCATACGATTGAATTAAGTAGTTTTTCTAGTAAATACAGTTTTTTGGTTTATCTAAATAAGTTTATCAATAAATGGCTTTATATCTTCAGGCTCAACAGTTGAGCTAAAGCGTTTATAGGGTATCCCATTGCGATCAATCAAAAACTTAGTAAAATTCCATTTGATGCTGTTATTCAATTTGCCTTTTAGCTCAGATTTTAGGTACTTGAAGACTGGATGAGTATTTGAGCCGTTGACTTCAATTTTTTCAGACAACTGAAAGCTAACACCATAGTTAAGATCACAAAAGCTTTTTATTTCTTCTTCTGTTCCTGGCTCTTGCTTGCCGAATTGATTGCATGGAAAGCCAATAATTTTTAGTCCATCACCCTTATATTCTTGGTATAGATTTTCTAGGCCTTTGTAATGATAAGTTAAGCCACAATTGCTAGCTGTGTTAACTATAAGAACAATTTTGCCTTCGAGGCTTTTAAATGAGACCTCTTCACCATTAATATTATTAAAATTAAACTGATATAAGCTCATTGCTAATATATTATCTTAAATCAAAATGGAGATTTTACCTTACTGAGGTCTTCATTACATTTCATGGTTTCTATTAAGATTTTTTTGATATAGCAAAATGTTGGCTGGGATGGCAGGATTCGAACCTGCGAATGACGGGATCAAAACCCGTTGCCTTACCGCTTGGCGACATCCCAATTGTATAATGGCGATTTATCTATCGATTTCGCGACAAAACAAGACCATTTTGATGGCAATTCTTCTTTTGCAATCAATGCATCACTTTCATTTTCAAATGCTACAAAAACACATGAGCCGCTTCCTGTCATTCTTGCTTGATTAATATGCTTTTTAGTTAAGTTAAGATGCATTAGGGCATCTTTTATCTCACTTTCCAAGTCAATTGCAGCATCCAAGCAGTCGTTATGTGGATTTGAAACTAATGAAAAATCAGTCATTTTCCTTTGTAGCGGAGACATTGTCAATGCTTTATGCCTGAATATTTCTTGTGTAGAGATTTGTTTTTTGATGGAAACAACCAAATAGTAGTATTCTGGTAAATTTAATGGCGTTAGAATTTCACCAACCCCTTCTGCCCATGAACTTCTTCCTTCAATAAAAACGGGAACATCCGAACCAATTTCTTTGCCTATGGAAATGAGTTCTGTTTTTGATAATTTTAGATCCCAAAGGTTGTTGAGAGCGATTAGAGTTGTTGCTGCGTTTGAGCTGCCACCACCCAATCCACCACCTGATGGAATATTTTTTTTGACTCCAATATCTACACCAAAATTTGAAGCGGCAAGCTCTTTTAATTTTTGAGCGCTTTGAATAATCAGATCTTTATCTTTAGGGATATTTTCATTGCCATAGATGCGATTGATTTGTCCATCATTTGTAATGTTAAAACTTAATTCATCGCCATAATCTAATAGCTGAAATATGGTTTGAAGGTTGTGATAACCATCATCTCTTTTTGAGATAATATGAAGAAATAAGTTTACTTTGGCGGGCGATTGATAAGTCAATTTAAGCTTTTATGAAATGCTCTCTGTAATATTTTAATTCATCAATAGAGTCATAAATATCGGATAAAGCTAAGTGCCTTGATTTTTTAAAGGAGCTAGAAATGATATTTGGCTTCCAGCGCACTGCCAACTCTTTTAAAGTGGAGACATCAATGTGTCGATAATGAAAAAATTTTTCAAGATTTGGCATATAGTTATATAAAAATCTTCTATCTTGACATATTGAATTGCCGCACATTGGGGATGCTCCAGGGTCGACATATTTCGATAGAAAATCAAGAGTTTGAGACTCCGCATCGATTACTGAAATAGTGCTTTCCTCTACCCTTTTCACTAGACCAGAACGATTATGCTGATTTGTATTCCATTCATCCATTGCATCTAGTAGCACACTCTCTTGATGTATCGCTAAAGAGGGGCCTTCATCTATAATATTTAAGTTTGCATCTGTCACTACTGTTGCTATTTCAATAATCACATTAGTTTCTGGTATCAATCCAGTCATCTCAAGGTCAATCCAAATAAGATTTGTTTTTTTATTCATGACTAATATTAATTATTGCTAGCTAGAATATAGGCATCAAGCTTATCTTGTGCGCTACCATCAGTGAGTAATTCAGAAGCTTTTTGTACACCATTATCTAAAGAGTCTACAAGACCACTGACGTAAATTGCTGCTCCAGCATTCAGGGCAATAATGTCCCTATGTGCGCCATTATTTCCAGCAAATGCATCACGTATTAAGGCAAGAGATTCATTAGCATTTTCAGCCTTGAGTTGATCTAATTTACCGACTTGCAATCCAAAGTCATTTGGGTGAACAGTATACGTTGAGACATGATCATCTTTGAGCTCAGCTACATATGTCTTTTTGGCTATTGATAACTCGTCAAGGCCATCTTCAGAATGAACAACCATTACATGGCGAGATTTCAAACTCTTCAAAACATTTGCAATAGGTTCAACCAGACCTTTATCATAAACACCCATAACTTGATTAGGCGCTTTAGCAGGATTGGTTAAAGGACCTAAAACATTAAAAATAGTTCTAACTGCTAACTCCTTACGCGGACCAATGGCATGCTTCATGGCGCTATGGTGAGCTGGTGCAAACATAAAACCAACTCCAATGTCCTCTATACATCGGCTGATTATTTTTGGATCTAAATTAAGATTTATACCAGCAGCCTCCAATACGTCTGCACTGCCTGATTTTGATGATATAGAGCGATTGCCATGCTTGGCAACTTTACCACCGGCAGCGGCAACAACAAAAGCAGAGGCAGTCGAGATATTAAATAACCCTAAGCCATCTCCTCCAGTACCACAAGTATCAACCAGGTAATCATTGCTTGTTAATTCGACAGCCGTTGCAAGGGAGCGCATTACCTTAGCGCTAGCAGTAATCTCCTCAATTGTCTCACCCTTCATTGATAAGCCAACCAAAAATGCACCAATCTGAGCATCTGTTGTTTGCCCAGTCATAATGCTATTCATAACGTCATGCATATCACTTTCGATTAAATCCTGTCTTGCAATGACTGCTTTAATAGCTTGGTTAATATTCATAGTTAGCGCTGACTCATTAAATTTTCAATTGCATCAATATCCTTGATGGCTTTATCAGAGAGTACATGGTTTCCTGATTCAGTGACCAAAACATCATCTTCTATTCTGATTCCAATGTCCCAGTATTTAGAATCAATTTTATCATCCTTACGGATATAAATGCCGGGCTCAACAGTGGTTACCATTCCGCTTTCAAATTTACGAAATTTATTCTCTATTAATTTATTACCTACATCGTGGACATCTAGTCCAAGCCAATGCCCAGTGTTATGCATATAAAATTTGGTTAGATCGTCAGGTGAGCGCATAATTCCTAACTTTATGAGGCCTTTTGTTATTACTTCAGATGCAATTTCATGAGGAAGATTTGAGCTAGCCCCAGGCTTAATTGAGGCAATCGCTGATTTTTGGGCATCCAAGACAATTTCATAAATCTCTTTTTGAGCCTCACTAAATTTGCCATTAATAGGAAATGTTCGAGTAATATCTGATGCATACCCATTAACTTCGCACCCGGCATCAATAAGTAGTAGGTCGCCATCTTTTAATTCTTTATTGTTTTCAGTGTAATGCAAAATACACGCGTTTTCTCCGCTGGCTACTATCGGTGGATAAGCATGGTCAGAGTTTGCATGTCGAAACTTTGAGTCAAAACCTGCCATTATGTGATACTCATATAGTCCTGGCTGTGATGATTTCATAGCACTCAAGTGCGCATCAGCCGCTAAATCTGCAGCATCTTGCATATGATGAATTTCGTTTTCATCTTTGATAAGACGCATTTCTGAAATATGAGGATTTAAAGGTAATAATGCGTTCTTATATATTGAATGTATTTTTTTGTTGTGGACATTGGTACTTGAATTGTCCTTCCATCCTCCATTTCCTGGAGCATCAAAATAAACTTTTGAGTTTTTATCAATTAAAGAGTCAATATTTTTAAAAAATATATCAATATCAAAAGCTTGGTCTGCCAATAAAGAAGTTGGCGCAAGATCAACACCCAGTCTGACGCCATTCCATATTTCTTTTGTTTCGTCTTTCGGTCTCAAAAAAATGGAATAGTTTTTCTTGCTGAATACTGCAATTGCATCCGGCTCCTCAAAGCCAGTTAAATACCAAAAGTTACTATCAGGACGAAACGGGTAGCATACATCACTATTTCTTTTTTGCTCTCTATTTGTCGAGACAATCACTACAGCATCTTGTGGCAATCGGCTTAGTAACTCCTCTCTTCTTTTTTGATGTATCATCTTGATAGGTGTATTAAATCACAGTTAAACAACCCAAGAAAGATACCATGAAAACGATACGAATTTATCAAAATACACCTTTTGCTGAAGCTATGAGGGTTGATCTAAACAAGGACAATAGTCACCATCTAAATAAAGTTTTGAGGTTTCCAGTTGGAAAAAATATTACCGTATTTAACGGAGATGGTTTTGATTATATTGCAGTTGTCGAAAGTGCAAAAAAAACCACAAACCTAAAAATAATTTCTAAGAATCCTAATAACACTGAATCAAAATTAGATCTCACTCTTGCTCAAGGGATCGCAAAGGGAGAAAAAATGGATTTTTTGATACAAAAGGCTGTCGAACTTGGAGTTTCAAGAATCATCCCAATGAATTTAGAGCGTTGCGTTGTTAGACTAAAGAGCGAAAAGATTCAAAAAAAAATCGACCATTGGCAAAAAATAGCGAATCATGCTTGCGAGCAATCTGGACGCTCGGTAATAGTCAATGTCTCCCATCCAGCTACTCTTGATAATCTTTTAAAAGAATCAGGACATAACGGATTTGTTTTGCATCACCGAGCAACTCAAGATTTAAATCAAATTAAGGAGTCTTTGAAGGCGACTATTCTAATTGGCCCAGAGGGCGGCTTGTCTGAAAAGGAAGTTACTGCTGCTGAAAATGCTGGCTATAACTCACTTCTTCTTGGTAAGAGAATTTTAAGAACTGAAACAGCTTCATTGGCTGCTATAGCAAATATGCAGTTATTATGGGGCGATTGAAATAGAATAAAAGGTTAATCAATATCCCCAAGTTCTTTGCTGAGTTCTCTAGCCCTATTATAGGCCGCTCTTGTAGCTGCAGCCACTATACCTTCAAAATTCTGATCTTGAAAGGTCTCGATTGCAGCTTGGGTGGTACCGTTTGGGGAGGTCACCTCAGCTCTTAGTGTTTTTGAGTCTTTTCCAGAGTTGGTTGCCATAATGCTTGCTCCAAGGCTTGTTTGAATGCTTAAAGAGTCAGCGGTTTTTTCATCCAAGCCCAAGGACAACGCTGCTTGTTTCATCGATTGCATCAGTAGAAAAAAATAAGCAGGCCCACTTCCTGATATAGCTGTTATCGCATCTAAAAGATTCTCCTCTTTTACCCAAAAGCATTTACCAACGGATGATAATAAAACGTTAACCGATTTTTTTTGTTCTGATGTTACTAGTTCGTTAGCATAAAGGCCTGTAACACCAGACTGGAAAAGAGCAGGCGTATTAGGCATTGTCCTGA
>Ga0207964_1000420_pt1 | contig 11473 bp, 13 predicted proteins | sample Knorr_S23_td_250_FD_185608 | JGI IMG/M metagenome (GOLD analysis project Ga0207964, IMG submission 185608) | Marine microbial communities from Southern Atlantic Ocean transect - Knorr_S23_td_250_ad_251m_LV_A (SPAdes) (version 2) | ecosystem: Environmental > Aquatic > Marine > Oceanic | place...
GGGTATTCTGAGTTCCTCTAAACTGAATATCTACTTGTTTGGATAATCAAATAACTCTGACCCATTGATATAGGGTCAGGGCTATTTGATTTTTTGTAGTTAGATCACCATTGGCTTTTAAAGTTATAAAACTTAAACTTTAATTATTCGTTAAAAAAACAGAATCCGAATAGAATCGGTTAGAATAGCCCAATGGATTTCTTATCAAAAATTTCAGCCTATATTAATTGTTTTACCGACGGGGTAGGCCGTGTGATTTCATGGCTGACATTGCTGTTGGTTGTGCTGGTTATCACTGTGGTGTTATCTAGATATTTGCTGGGTATAGGTTCTATAGCTATTCAGGAATCGGTGACCTATGTGCATGCAGTTATTTTTATGTTGGGGTTGGCTTTTACGCTACAGCGCGGCGGCCATGTGCGGGTGGATATTTTTTATCGCAATTATTCGCCACGCCGCAAAGCCTTAGTTGATCTGGTGGGCGCGGTGGTGTTTTTAATTCCCTTTTGTCTGTTGGTACTTATAGGTAGTTGGGATTATGTAATGGCCAGCTGGGCTATTGGCGAAACGTCTTCGGAAACTGGCGGTATAGCCGCGGTCTATCTGTTGAAATCATTAATGATTGTGATGCCTATTGCTCTTGCACTGCAGGGAATTGCAGATATTTTAAATAGTATTGTTATTCTTAAAGGTGGCTGTGCTCAGTTATCGGCAAGCGATTCAGAGCAGGGTTTGTAATGGCTGAGTGGATTCCCTTTATTATGTTTGTCACTGTCTGCCTTGTGCTGATGGTGGGTTATCCGGTGGCTTTTTCTCTGGCCGGCACGGCGTTGCTATTTGCGTTGATAGGTATGATATCTGGCCATTTTGATCCGGCTTTTTTGCAGGCTTTGCCCAATCGTCTATTTGGCATTATGGAAAATGGCACGCTAGTTGCGGTGCCTTTGTTTGTGTTGATGGGTATTATGTTGGAGAAGTCTCGTCTGGCCGAAGATCTTCTCGGCAGTATGGCGGATCTGTTTGGCCGTTTTCGCAGTGGTTTGGGCATCTCGGTGGTATTGGTGGGGGCGCTGTTGGCGGCGAGCACTGGTATTGTCGGCGCCACGGTGGTGACTATGGGGTTGATGTCGTTGCCAACTATGTTAAATCGAGGTTATTCCCCGTCTCAGGCCACAGGTATTATTACTGCTACGGGCACTTTGGGGCAGATTATTCCGCCCTCTATTGCCTTGGTTCTTTTGGGCGATACGCTGTCTAGTGCCTATCAGCAGGCGCAGTTGAATATGGGCATTTTTACCCCTAAAACGGTCTCTATTGGCGATTTGTTTGTGGGCGCTATTGTCCCAGGTCTTATTCTGGTTGTGATGTATATAGGCTATGTGGTGTTTGCGGCTCGTCCCAAGTTGGCTGTTGAGTCGCCGCCAATCAGCAGTCAGCCATCAGCTGGGTTGACCAAAGTACTGGGAGATTTGTTGCCACCAGTCTGTTTGATTATTGCGGTGTTGGGTTCGATTCTCGCCGGCGCTGCCACGCCCACAGAGGCGGCTGGGGTAGGTGCTTTTGGCGCCATATTATTGGCGGCGATTAAAGGCCGTTTAAGCCTATCGAGGTTGCGGGAAGTGGTGCAGGAAACAACCAAAGTAACGTCGATGGTGTTTTTAATCCTTATTGGTGCCGCGGTATTTTCTTTGGTATTTCGCGGTTTTGGCGGTGAGGAGATTGTCGAGCAGTTTTTTGCCGATCTGCCCGGCGGGGTGCTGGGGGCAACGCTGTTGGTTATGGTGGTTATCTTTTTCCTCGGGTTTATTTTGGATTTTATCGAAATTACTTTTGTGGTAATTCCCATTGTTGGCCCTGTACTCTTGGCTATGGGGTTGGATCCAGTGTGGCTCGGAGTGATGATCGCTATTAATTTGCAGACGTCATTTTTAACCCCGCCCTTTGGTTTTGCGCTGTTTTATTTGCGCGGTGTAGCGCCACCTAGTGTTGAGACTTCGGCTATCTACCTCGGGGTTATTCCCTTTATCTTTATGCAGTTGTTGTTATTGATTATGTTGGCGATTTGGCCGCAATTGGCGACATGGTTGCCGAGCTTGATTTATAGCCACTGATTTGTGTTGGGTTGATCTACCCGAGCCGTATGCAGTTAAAAATATCCTCTCTCAATGATTGGCATTCATTGACCATATGATGGTTGGCGGATTGGATCATATGTAAATCCATATTGGGCAACTTTTGTTTAAAGGTGCGCATATTGTATTTCCAATTGAGGGTTCTATCAGAGTCCCCCTGAATAATATTGACGGCAAAATCACTGCCCTTGCAGGTTTCAAATTCCCTTGCCCATTTGTCGGCGGCGACTAGCCAGGGCACTGGGATGGTAGCGGACTGCAAAAGGTCTTTATGGCGTAAAAAATCTAGAAATTCGCGATCCTGTGAGCTGTGACCAAACTGCCGCTTAAAAGCATTGCGAAAGGGTTTAACCAGAGGCAAAAGGCGACGATTTAGCCACCATGCGGTTGGGTGAAGCAGTGGGGCAAAAAGGTTTAGACCTGAGAAAGGGTAGTTGCCACTCTGTTGTGTCGCCAGCAGATGCTTTAGCAAAATTGCCCCGCCAGTGCTCTGCCCAAGTCCGTGAAGCGGAGCGGGGTAATGTTGTTTGCAGAGGGCAATCAAGCTGTCTAGCACGTCGGTGTAGTCGGCAAAATCTTCAATAAATGCGGATTGGCCGTCAGAGAGTCCATGGCCGGGAAGGTCGAAACAGACTACGGCTAGATTTTTGCCGATAAGGTAGTCAATAAGGTGTTTGTATAGGCCTAAGTGATCCAAATAGCCGTGCACTATCAATGCGGTACCGCGTGGCTTGGGCGGTTGCCACGCGCAGACAAAAACAGATTTTTGGTTAACTAGAATGTTGCCTGTACAGAGGCTAATTTGAGCGCTGGGTGCTGGTAGGCGGTAAAAATCTAGGTAGGCCTGCAGTGCAACACTGGAGTTTTGTTGCGCAACAGAGGGGTCGAAAGCAGTTGCGGTGCTTTTTAATACGTCAATTGATAAAAGATCCAGTTCGATTATATTGACCCCTGCCTGATTATCTTCCTAGACTATAATCTCATAGTGACAGGTAAAAACAAGACTTTGTAGTTGGGCAGGCGCAAAACGTTGCGCCCGCCAGATTCGACAGAATAACTAGTCTGTAGAGAGTGAGATATCGTAAACCCCAGCCTCGCGAGCTTGATCAGAAATCAGTACATAGGTTTCTGTTTTCGCTTTGGGGTGGGCATTGATAACTACTTTGGCCTCAGGTTTTTCCGCATGCAATCTTTCGACATTGGCACGAACTGAGCGTATATCAATTCTGCGACCTTCGAGCATAATGTCATTGCTTTCAGAGACACGGAAAACAATATTGGTATTTTCAGAATCGGGCGGCGGCTGATCAGAGGTCGGTGGACGATCCACGGCTAAACCAGACTCGTTAACAAACGAAGCGGTTACAATAAAGAAAATCAGCATGATAAACACCACATCCAACATAGGTGTTAAATCAATTTGCGAGTCGTCAACTTCCTTACGTCTTTTACCTAATGGCATCTTGTGCACGGCCCTCATTTTGAGTGGTTAGCGAAGAGGCAAAGATTCTACTGAAATTTAGGAAAAAAGCCAGTAATTACTGCTTGTTCATCGCTGTTAGATGCTATTCTTGAACTTTGATTGGAACTTGAGTTTTATAAATCTCCGAGAGTTGCTATGCCTGAGTTACCTGAAGTAGAAACCACCCTGAGGGGTATAGAGCCCTTTATCAATCAGCAGTGCATTACTCAATTAACGGTTAAGCAAGCCGCTTTGCGATGGCCTGTTACAGACAATATAGAATCTGTTGTGCAGGGGCAAAAAATACAGGCGCTGTGGCGGCGAGCTAAATACCTAATCCTCAAATTGGATAGGGGGTCAATGTTAATTCATTTGGGGATGAGCGGCAGTCTGCGTATAGCTGAGTTTTCCGAGGCTTGGAGAAAACATGATCATATTGAAATGCGCCTCAGTAATGGCCGTGGCTTGCGTTACCATGATCCGCGCCGTTTCGGCTGTTGGCTCTGGTCTATGGGCGAACATCCCCAGTTGCAAAAACTTGGCCCAGAGCCCTTATCTGAAGATTTTGATGGCGATCTTTTATATAGGATTTCCCGCCGTCGAAAAATCTCCGTAAAGCCCTTTATTATGAGTAATGAAGTGGTGGTGGGTGTAGGCAATATTTATGCATCGGAAGCACTGTTTCGCAGTGGCATTAGGCCAGACCGTGCCGCTGGCACTATTTCCAAACAGCGTTATCAACGGTTGGCCAATAATATAAAGGATGTGTTGGCGGCGGCAATCCATCAGGGCGGCACAACCTTGCGTGATTTTGTTAATAGCGATGGACAGCCTGGGTATTTTCAGCAATCGCTGGATGTTTATGGACGCGCCGGCCAGCCTTGCAAGCGCTGCAAGCATAAACTTAAAGAGTTAAAGCTGGGACAGCGCAGTTCGGTATTTTGCGCTACTTGTCAACGCTAGGGAGCAGTTTACTGTTGTAACTTACCTGCCAGTGCCTTTGCTACATTTGGGGGTACAAATTGCGATACTTCGCCATTTAGTGAGGAAATTTCCCGCACTAGTGAAGAGGAAATATAGGAAAACTTCTCGGATGGCGTAAGAAAAATACTTTCGATTTCCGGTGATAGGGCGCGATTCATATTGGCTAGCTGAAACTCATACTCAAAGTCGGAGACCGCGCGCAGACCGCGCATAATGCCGTCTGCTTTACAATCCTTGACCAAGTTCACCAACAGACAATCGAAACCATGAACTTCTACATTGGGTATATGTTGTAAGCAATCGGATGCCAGCTGGATTCTCTCTTCAATCGAGAATAGGGGATTTTTGCTTTGACTGCTGGCAATGCCAATCACAATTTTATCAAACAGCCTAGACGCCCGTTCAACGAGATCAATATGACCATTGGTTATGGGGTCGAAAGTGCCTGGGTAAACAATAGTTTTCATGGGGTTGCCTATTTGCCCTCATTGCAGGGAACAGCATCTTACTGAAATAAACAGCTTTGCTCAAATTAACTAGTAGCCTTATACAGGCAGTAGCGTACGTTGCCTGCCGTTTTTTCCTTTAATAATTGCCAGTCCTGCGGTATGGGGCAGGGCTCTGAGATGGGCAGTTCACAGTAAATCAATGCCTCGGACGCCAGCCATTGGCCATGGTTTAGTGCTTGGATAATTTTATGGTAGAGCCCGCTCTGAAACGGCGGGTCTAAAAACACTATATGGTAGCTATCTACAGCTTTGGACTGTTGCAAATAGGCGCTGGTGTCATCGCAGACAATGGTTAAATCCTGTGCGCAGAGTTTGGTTTTATTGGCCTCCAACTGTGTTGCGGCGCTAGGGTTTTTTTCTATGGCTACACAGCTTTTTGCGCCTCGGGAAAGGGCTTCAAAGCAGAGCGCTCCAGAACCGGCAAACAGGTCGATACAGTGAGCTCCCTGAATGTAGGGCATCAACCAATTAAACAGGGTTTCACGAATTCGATCACCGGTAGGGCGCAAGCCCTCTACGGGAATAAAAGCCAGTTGTCGGCTGCGCCACTTGCCGGCAATAATGCGTACCGACTGAGCCGATTTGGTAGTTGCTTTGTTAACCAATGGATAAATGCTCCCCTGTGTGGCGGTTAGGTGGTAGGATACACTAGAAATCAACGGCTCTACACAAAGAACCTTATATGCAACAGAAGTCTCCCAATCTAGAACAGCAATCTCAGAAGTCATCTTTTCTGGATCGCTTTAGGCGCAAAAATACCGATTCAGAATCACAGCAGTCGCCCAGTTTTATGGGGCGAATGCGTCGCGCATTGGCGCGCACAGGTGATGGGCTAGGCAATCTTTTTCTAGGCGCTAAGACGATAGATGAGGCTCTGTTAGAAGAGCTGGAGACTTTGTTGTTGATGGCGGATGTTGGCGTTGATGCCACCGGTGAAATTATTAAGGAGCTCACTGAGCAGGTAAATAGAAAGCAGTTGAGCGATGGGCAAGCATTGCAAGCAGCGCTTCAGCAATTGCTGTTAAAAAAATTACAGCCCTGTGAATCCGCCTTGGCTATAGATTGTCAATCACGGCCCTTGGTTATATTGGTGGTGGGCGTTAACGGTGTGGGTAAAACCACCACGATTGGCAAAATAGCCAATCATTTAAAGCAGCAGGGCAAATCGGTGATGCTTGCTGCCGGCGATACATTTAGAGCGGCTGCGGTCGAGCAGTTGCAAGCTTGGGGTGAGCGCAATCAGGTGCCAGTGGTGGCTCAGCACACTGGAGCCGATAGTGCGTCGGTAATTTTTGATGCGGTTCAAGCGGCTAAGCATCGAGGTATTGATGTGCTGATTGCCGATACCGCCGGTCGACTTCACAATAAGAGCAATCTGATGGAAGAGCTCAAAAAAGTTAAGCGAGTGGCGGGCAAGCTTGATGATAGCGCTCCCCACGAAGTGTTGTTGGTTTTAGATGCGGGAACCGGACAAAATGCGGTTGCGCAAATGACGCAGTTCAATGAAGCGGTGGGGGTGACTGGTCTCGCTTTAACCAAGTTAGATGGCACCGCTAAGGGCGGTGTGATCTTTGCTTTGGCGGACAAGTTTTTAACGCCTATTCGATATATAGGGGTAGGTGAGGGACAGGATGATCTTCAGCCCTTTGTCGCCAGTGAATTTGTCGATGCATTAATGGCGACCCATGCAAGTGAGTAGGCAATGATTCAATTCGACAATCTCAGCAAGCGCTATGCTACGGGGTTTGATGCTCTGAAGAATGTCAGCTTGCATATGGATGCGGGAGAGTTGGCTTTTTTGACCGGTCATTCAGGTGCGGGGAAAAGCACTCTGTTAAAAATATTGATGTTATTGGAGCGTCCCACTTCGGGCACGCTGTTAATCAATGGCAAAAATGTTAATCGCTTGGCAAATTATAAGATCCCCAGTTATCGACGCCAGCTTGGGGTAGTTTTTCAAGACCACCAGTTGCTTGTGGATCGCAATGTTTTTGACAATGTCGCCTTGCCGTTACAGGTATCTGGCTATTCGAGAAAAGAAGTTGGTCGCCGTGTTCGAGCTGCCCTCGATGGCGTGGGGCTGTTAGAGAAGGAGCGACATAGTCCGCTGACGCTATCAGGTGGTGAGCAACAGCGGGTTGGCATTGCTAGGGCGGTGGTCCATAAGCCGAGAATTCTTTTGGCGGATGAGCCAACAGGTAACCTAGATCCGGATTTGTCCGCTGAGATTATGGCGTTATTCCGTCGCTTTCAAGAGGTGGGGGTAACCGTATTAATCGCCACCCATGATATTGACCTAATCAACCGTATGCAGTGCCGAATTATTCGTTTGGAGCAGGGTTCAGTTGTTGCGGATGGAGAGAGCTATGGCACCATCTGCTAGAAGTCGAGGCGCTGTAGGGTCGAAAATAGGCCTGTTGGGTCGTTTTAGATCGGCGCTCTCCCACCATCGCGCAACCTTTTACGACAGTCTGTTGAGGATGCTCAGAGAGCCGGTGCAGACTTTTATGAGCAGTGCAGTTATTGCCATAGCCCTATCGCTTCCGGCTACGCTTTATCTGGCAGTGGAAAATATTCGTCAGCTTGAAGGCAGTTTTGAGTCCTTTTCGCAAATTACCGTCTATGTAAATAAACAGGCGGATCAGGCGCAGATTCAGCAGTTGCAGGATCAGTTATCGGCAATACCACAGGTTGCCAATGTCACCTATATTTCAGCTGAGCAGGCACTGCTTGAATTCAAGGCTGTATCTGGCTTTGGTTCTGCGCTTGAGCATCTAGAGAGCAATCCGTTGCCGGCGGTATTTGTTGTCGAGCCGCTGTTGGCAGAGCAAATGGTGACAGGTCAGACTGAAGCTCTGTTAGATAAAATCCAAGCGATGCCGGTAATTGATGATGTGCAAATAGATATGCTGTGGTTGCAGAGACTGCGCAGTTTGACACAAATGGGTCAAAAGATTGCTATAGCCTTGGCGGCAGTGTTGGGGTTGGGGGTGTTGTTGATTATAGGTAACAGCATCCGTATGGCTATCCACAGTCGCAGGGATGAAATAGTGATAGTTAAGCTGGTGGGTGGTACTGATGCCTATGTGCGCAGGCCGTTTCTGTACGGCGGTATGCTGTTGGGCACAATGGGTGCTCTGGGTTCGGCGCTGTTACTGTTGGTTGGTTTTTGGTGGCTTGGCGAGTCGGTTGAGCATCTGAGCCGTCTGTACAATAGCCAATACAGGTTGCTTGGCCCCAGTTTGGCGCAATTTTTTGCCCTGATGGCAATAGGTGCAATATTGGGGATTTTGGGCTCATGGATTGCGGTGAGTAAGCATCTAAAGAATATTAAACCGAGATAGCCACATAGGTCTATTGGAAGCAATATTTAAACCAAATAGACTTGAAATTCCCGCATCTAGGCACTATATATAAATTAATGTTATAATGGGCGGCTGAAACAAGAGTAGCTATTACATGAATAAATCGCTTCAAACAATGGATTGGATGAGTCCTGGCGCTAACCTGAATGCTTACATTCAGGGCACTGCCTCTGTACCCATTTTATCCTTGGACGAAGAGAAAGCACTGGGCGAGGCGCTCTACTATAGCGATGACCTAGATGCAGCGCGTCGCATGGTAATGGCTCATCTGCGCTTTGTGGTACATATTGCTCGCTCCTACAATGGTTATGGATTGCCGTTGGGCGATTTGATTCAAGAGGGCAATGTGGGTCTGATGAAGGCGGTTAAGCGGTTTAATCCCGAGAAGGGGGTGCGCTTGGTATCCTTTGCCGTGCATTGGATCAAGGCCGAGATTCATGAGTTTATTTTGCGCAACTGGCGTATTGTAAAAATTGCTACTACTAAGTCTCAACGCAAGTTGTTCTTCAATCTGCGCAGTGCTAAAAAACAGTTACAGTGGCTGTCTTCTGATGAAGCGAAGGCGGTGGCCGAAGATCTGGGTGTAGATGTTAAAGATGTTATGGAAATGGAGATGCGACTCTCTGCCCATGATGCCTCTTACGATGCGCCAGATGACGATGATGATGACAATGTTTCCTATGCGCCGGCACTGTATTTGGAAGATAAGGGAGCGGATCCCGCACAGTGCGTAGAAAATGAAGACTTTGAAGCTGATAACAACCTGCGTCTCGGTCGAGCAGTGCAAGCTTTGGATGAGCGCAGTCAAGATATTCTCCAGCGACGCTGGTTAGATGATCAAAAAGCCACTCTTCACCAATTGGCAGATGAGTATGGTGTCTCGGCGGAGCGTATCCGTCAGTTAGAAAAAAATGCCATGAACAAAGTTCGTGCTGCGTTGCAAGCCTAATCTAGAGCCTCACAAACCGTAAAGGATTGATCCGTCCAAAAATTATGCGGTTTTTCTATGAATAAAAATCTGTGGATAAAAATAATTGCTGTCAGCGGTTGTCTATCGGTGGTGCTTGGTGCTTTTTCAGCCCATGGACTAGAGGCTGTTTTATCTGATAAGCGCATGGAAAATTTTCAAACAGCGGTGCAGTATCAAGTTTTTCACAGCTTGGCGTTATTGGGCATAGTTTGTATAGAAGACCGGTTTTTACGGCTGGGTTATGCTGTCTATTCGGCACGATTTTTTTTGTTGGGCATTATCTTTTTCTGCGGTTCTTTATACCTGCTGGCAATAACTGATATTTCAGCATTGGGAATGGTTACCCCCATAGGCGGTAGCGCATTTATAATTGGATGGATAATGCTATTTTTAGCGGCGACAAGATCAAAGTAAATGGAAATAAGACCAGAATATCGCAATAAAACTATACGCAGTTATGTAGTCAGAGCTGGACGCATGACCAAGGCGCAGCGCAGTGCTTTTGAGGCCGGATGGGATCGCTATGGGTTGCGGCTTGTCGATGGAAAAGTCGATATCGATAGCCTTTTTGGTCGCACGGGAACCAAGGTCTTGGAAATTGGTTTTGGCATGGGTGATTCACTGTTGCAAATGGCTGTAGAACAGCCGGATACGGATTTTATTGGCATTGAAGTGCACCCGCCTGGCGTAGGCAGTTTAATTAACGCTGCCGCAGAGCGCGATATTAAAAATTTAAAGCTCTATTTGGCCGATGCCACAGATGTATTAGATGAGTGTATACCTTCCGAAAGCCTTGATCGTATACAGCTGTATTTTCCAGATCCTTGGCATAAGAAAAAACATAATAAACGACGTATTGTGCAACCACAGTTTTTGCAGTTAATGCGAGAAAAGTTGCGTGTAGGTGGTCTGTTGCATATGGCTACGGATTGGCAGCCTTATGCAGAGCAGATGTTGGAGCTGATAGAGGAAGCGCAGGGTTTTGAAAATACAGCAGCCTCTGAGGGCTATGTACCAAGGCCTAGTTTTAGACCGCTGACAAAATTTGAAAAGCGCGGCGCAAGGTTGGGACACGGTGTATGGGATTTAATAGCGGCGAGAGCCAATTAGTAAGATCGGTGCTCTGCCCATATTTAATTTTTAGTTGTTTAGTTGCTGAAATAGCCTAAACTATTTAAATATTAATTTTAATTGTTAAAAACAGGGAAATATTATGAAGCGTGTTAGCTTAATTTCGATAGTTGCACTAGTTCTGGCTGGGTGCGATCAATTTGGTAACACTGTTACCGAGGGAGAGGTAGAGCCAAAAGAGCAGGTGGGTACATTAGTTACTCACGATCAGCAAATTAGTTACTTGCTGGGTATGGATAATGCCAGAGGTATGCAGTCTACAGGTATTGCGTTAGATGTAGATGCCTATCAGGAAGGCTTTGCCGATGTGCTCGCAAATGCTGAGCCAAAATTGAGTGAAGAGCAAACTGCAGAGGCGATCCAAGTTTTTCAAGAGAAGATGATTGCCAAGCGTGAAGAAATGCAAAAAGCTGAATTGGAAGTATTTGAAATTGAGGCAAATGCCAATCTTAAAGAGGGTCAGGCATTTCTAGAAGCCAATGGCGCCAAACAGGATGTGGTGACTACCGAATCTGGTTTACAGTATAAGGTGATCACTGAGGGCACTGGTTCTAAGCCTACAGCGGAAAGTACTGTCGAAGTGCATTATGCGGGAAGACTGTTGGATGGCACTGAATTTGATAGCTCAATTAAGCGTGGCGTGCCTGTGAAGTTCGGTGTAACCCAAGTTATTGCCGGTTGGACTGAGGCACTGCAGTTGATGTCAGAGGGCTCAAAATGGGAGCTGTATATCCACGCAGATCTAGCTTATGGTGCTGGAGGGCAGGGCCCCATAGGTCCAAATGCGGTTCTTATTTTCGAAGTAGAACTGCTGAAGGCTAACGCCCAACAAGCTGAATAAGGCTAATTGGCGTCTTTTATAAAAGCCTGTTATTGACCCGTCAGTAGCAGGCTTTCTTTTGTTTGATGCTGTAACTTGG
>Ga0207964_1000422_pt1 | contig 11440 bp, 11 predicted proteins | sample Knorr_S23_td_250_FD_185608 | JGI IMG/M metagenome (GOLD analysis project Ga0207964, IMG submission 185608) | Marine microbial communities from Southern Atlantic Ocean transect - Knorr_S23_td_250_ad_251m_LV_A (SPAdes) (version 2) | ecosystem: Environmental > Aquatic > Marine > Oceanic | place...
ACTCAGTACCAGCAGTAGTATCACCAGAGCTAACCCATAGACCATAGCTGAATCCGCCAGTAGAGCCTGATACGTCAGCTGAAAGAGCCGGAGTACCTGAACCTAGATCAAGACCACGCCATAGGTATGAAGTAGCTACAGAAGCAGAAGCATCCAACGCTAGTGCAGTTGGAGCAGCAGCTAGACCTAAAGTAGTAATTGTTGCAGCAGCAATTAAAGTTTTATTTAAAGTTTTCATAGTATGTTTTAACCTCAAAGTTAAATTTTTGTTGTTTTTGATAAAACTAGCCCCTAGTAGGCAAGTAAATCAATGCGACACACTTTATCCGAAAATAAAGGCGTATCCGCATATTATGCCAACAAAATTGATATTACAAGTGAATGGACTATGCCTAATTACGTCAAATAACGTATCTCAACCCCAATATATGGTGGTTTTAGGCGAATTGGTTGAGATATTTAAGGGAAACAGCCGCTGCCGTAGTTCTGTTTTCAACCCCTAATTTACGGAAAATTTGCTCTAAATGCTTGTTCACCGTACGCGGGCTAAGATCTAAAATCATGGCAATTTCTTGGTTGGTTTTACCCCGTGAAATCCAGATAAGAACCTCAGATTCTCTAGGAGTTAACTCGAATTTTTCGCGCAGCAAATCCTCTTCTTTAGGCTTATTGGCTAGCTCAATAAGCAATAACCACTCTTCAGGCTGTTGATTGTCCATTGCCTTTATCAAAAGCGGCTGGGAAAGGTCATCTAAGCCCAGAGGGGTTTTAGCGCCCGCTGCTAACCATGGCGCCAAATAGGATGGCAAGGTATTGGAAATCCAGTGTTGATCGGCACCAAAATCTGCTAGCAGGCTATGGGTATTTGGCGTTGACCAGAGAATATTACCCTCTGGATCGACTGCTAGAGAATGCTGCCCCAGCGTGTCCAGCGCCTGCCTTGCGCCTGCAGCAATACGGGAATTAACCAGATGGGCGCGAACTCGGGCAATCAGCGCATTGATATCGATTGGCTTGGTCACATAGTCAATACCGCCAGCCTCGAAGCCTCTAACCATATCTTCACTGGCGCTAAGCCCTGTCATAAATACCACCGGAATATGGGCAATCACAGTATCAGCTTTAATTTTTTGACAGGCTTCAAAGCCATCCATACCCGGCATCATGGCATCCATAAGAATCAAATCTGGCCTTATACGCCGGGCTATAGTAAGTGCTTGCTCACCAGATAACGCCACCAGCGCCGTCATCTGCGCCTCAGAAAGTGCTGCATTGAGCATACTTATAGCATCTGGATCGTCGTCGACAATCAGTACTACACCATTATGTTTTCGGTTCGTTTTCATCGTTTAGGCTCATCAGTTGAGTACGAATTTGCGCTATATCAAATCTTTCTAGGCATCGAGATAGACTGTCGCAAACTACTGGATTAATGGATCTTTGCTGTTTTGCCGCCGCAAGGGTATTTTTAAAACCCTCTAGGTAACCAATCTCTATTAAGGACAGCAGTTCATTCACAATAATAGGATCTGTTTTGATAAAAGGTTTATCAGTGCTCATTTCAACTAAGTTTTCAACTTCATTAGCAGTCTGTAATTCAATATTCAAATGGAAAGCCAATGCCTGTAATAGGGTTTGTGTATAAATTGGTTTGACCAGATAATCATTGTGAAGCGGCGCCTCAGCATCCTGAGTAAGACCCTCTGCGGCCTCAGCAGAGATCATCACAATCGGCACTTTAATCTCTTTTTCTCGCAATTTTTTAGCTAACTGCCAACCGGTCATTCCTGGCATCGAAATATCAAGGATAAATAAAGATGGAATAGATTCTTCAAGCAAGCTTAAACAGGATGCACCATCGGCTGCAGTAATCACATTAAAGCCAAGAGGCGTCAGTGTATCAACCAATAGGCGTCTTTGATTAATATCATCATCAACCACCATCAAGCTTATGCTGTCGCCATGATAGCCCACTATTTTCTCAGTAATAACCGGCTGATGATCCACCTCTCGAGCGCTTGGCAACATCAACGATAGCTTAAATGTTGAACCGACGCCAAATTCACTTTCAATACTGATATCACCCCCCATGCAATGTATAAGCGCCTGCGTAATTGCCAAACCTAAACCACTACCACTGGTTTGGTAGTTAGCGTTAGCAATACGCACAAATGGCTCGGTAATAGTGGCTATATCCGCCTCTTTGATGCCAACACCGGTATCTTTGACGCTTATAAATGCGACCTGATTGCGGTATTTAAGATCAATAGTCACTGCACCCTGCTGGGTAAATTTTATCGCATTTGAGATGAGGTTAATCATCGCTTGACGAAGACGCTTATTATCGGCAATCACATGTTCTGGCAGTCTTTTTTGATAGCTGAAGTTCAGCTCTATATTTTTCGCCTTAGCCTGAATTTGAAACATAAAGATTAGCTGCTCCATCATGCTAACCAAATTGACTTCATTTCTATGTAAATCCAATCGACCTGCCTCAATCTTTGACATATCAACCAGACCCTCAATTAAGTCGGCTAAATGCTCACTGCTACTGCGCATGACTTTGATTGAATCACGCCGCGCCTTGGGAATATCATCAGCGCCCTCTAAAAGCTGAGCATAACCCATCAATGAGTTAAGAGGGGTTCTCAACTCATGGCTAATTCGCTCAAGATAAAGGCTTTTGGCAATACTAGCGGCTTCTGCATTCTCTCGAGTCTGTTGAAGCTCCAAATTAGTTTGCTGATGATCCTCAATCTCTCGAATTAATAATCCAGATTGACGCTTCGCTTCTCCTTGAGCCAAACGATATTTTTTCACGCTATGAAAAAATAACCAGATACCCACTAACAGCACCGTGATGGCGAGCACCGAAAAACCATGAGCAACATCAACCTGATGGAGGTAAGGTGATATAGCCTTGGGAATAAATATCACAGCGGCAAAGATTGCAATAATGACCATAAACAAAAAAGAAAATCTAAAACTACGCGACGTAATATCCCGCAATTTTATCTGTGCAAATACACATTTAACATTGCATTCGGTATTTGAAGGCTGGTCATTTTTACATTTTTTTAAAATAATAGGCATGCTATTAACTAAGCAATATATGTGCCAATAATTTAATTGGGTCGCTTAGATGTAAGCTATTTAGTCAATTGAATCAAGATCAAATTACATTATTAAACGTATTAATTAATAATCTGTTTGGTCTATTTTTGGTTACTAAACCGCCAAATGTTTTGCGATCAGATCATCTGATAACTCAGGCATTGCACCTGAAGCCACCACGCGACCTTTTTCCATTAATCGGAATTCTTTACCTACACGTCGGGCGAATGTTAGTTTTTGCTCTACTAACACCACAGTCATGCCTTCCTGTTCATTCAGCAGGGTAATAACATCGCCAATTTGTTTAACAATATTGGGCTGAATACCCTCATTCGGCTCATCTAATATTAAAATCTTAGGATCAATCACCAATGCTCGACCAATAGCCAGCTGTTGTTGCTGGCCACCGGACAGATCACCACCACGGCGCTGCAACATATCGTGCAGCACAGGGAACAATTCGAAAATTTTATCAGGTATTTTTTTTGATTTATCTTTGCGTACACCTAAGCCTACACGCAGATTTTCTTCAACGGTTAATAATGGAAAAATATCACGCCCCTGAGGCACATAACCAATCCCATTGCGAGCACGTGATTCAGCCGATTGACGGGTAAAATCTTCGCCACCAACCCGCAACTCACCGGTGCTGACCGGCAATAGTCCCATCAGGCATTTCAATAATGTGGTTTTGCCTACGCCATTACGCCCCATAATGCAGGTACAGGACCCCTCGGCAATCTCCAGATCTAAATCCCATAAAATCTGAGTGCCACCATACAGCTGATTTATACCTTTCAACGCAATCACTGCTCTTCTCCTAAATACACTTCAATCACAGCAGGATTATTCTGCACATCGGACATACTACCCTCTGCCAACACTGAACCCTGATGCAATACAGTCACTGTTTTAGCAATACTGCGAACAAACTCCATATCATGCTCAACCACTACTACCGTTCGCTCTCCAGCCAGTGAGGTCAATAATTCAGCGGTGCGTTCAGTCTCCTGCGCCGTCATCCCTGCCACTGGCTCATCCACTAGCATAAGCCTAGGATCGGCAATTAATAGCATACCAATCTCCAACCACTGTTTCTGACCGTGAGACAGAGCACCGGCAAGCATTCTGTAGTGGGATTTTAAGCCGATGGTATCCAATACCTGACTAATCCAATCCAACTCTGAGGGCGATAATCGCGCGAACAATGTAGAGGTAATGCCCTTATTGACCTTCATCGCCAGTTCAAGGTTGGCAAACACCGATTGTTCTTCGAATACCGTAGGTTTTTGAAATTTTCGTCCAATGCCTAACTGGGCGATCTCGGCTTCAGTTTTACCCAGTAAATCTATGGTCTGCCCAAAATAAACATCACCCATATCAGGGCGAGTTTTTCCAGTAATCACATCCATCAGCGTGGTTTTCCCCGCGCCATTGGCACCGATCAAACAGCGTAACTCACCATCATTGATATACAGATTAAGGTCATTTAACGCCTTAAAACCATCAAAACTAACCGATAAGCCTTCCACGTAGAGAAGTACTTGGTGAGAAATATCGATATCAGGATGCTTGGTTTCTGGAAGTAACCCTGTGTGGAGACTCTGAACCGCCTGCTTAACAGTATCGAACATTGTCATGATTGCTCTTCCCCCGTTTTTTTGCGATTACACCAAGGTAGCTTTTTATTCTTAAACAGTCCCACCAAACCCTGGGGTAAAAAGACAGTCACACCGACAAACAGTGCACCTAGGGCAAACAACCAAGCCTCTGGAAACACTGCCGTAAAGCGGGTTTTGGCGTAATTGACCAACAATGCGCCAGCAATAGCCCCATACAGGGTGCCACGGCCACCCACAGCAACCCAGACCACCACCTCAATGGAATTTAACGGTGAGAATTCACCCGGATTAATAATGCCGACCTGTGGCACATACAAAGCCCCTGCAATAGCGGCCAGTATGGCGGAATAAACAAATAGCCAAACTTTGTAATTTTCTGTTTTAAAACCGATAAATCGGGCTCGATCCTCGGCATCGCGAATACCTACAACCACGCGTCCAAATCGGGATGACATAATCAACAGGCTCAGACAATAGGCCAGAGCCAATACCAATGCAGAACATAAAAATAGCGCCACACGCACGCTGTCAGACTGCAAGTTAAAGCCCAATAAATCTTTAAAATCCGTCAGGCCATTATTGCCACCAAAGCCCATTTCATTGCGGAAAAAGGCCAACATCAGCGCATAGGTTAAGGCCTGGGTCATAATGGATAGATAGACGCCCGCTACACGAGAGCGAAATGCCAACCAACCAAACACAAATGCCAATATACCGGGCACCAATATCATCGCTAGGATAGCAACCCAAAAATGGTCAAATCCATACCAGAACCAGGGCAATTCTTGCCAATTTAAAAACACCATAAAGTCAGGCAATATAGGATCACCATAGACGCCGCGATCACCAATCTGGCGCATCAGGTACATACCCATGGTATAGCCGCCCAAGGCAAAAAATGCCCCATGCCCCAAACTCAAAATGCCGCAGTAACCCCAAACCACATCCACCGCCAGTGCTAGCAGTGCATAGCACAGGTATTTCCCCAACAGCGTAATGGTGTAGGTACTGACATAAAAAATAGAATCTTCAGGCAACCAAAGGTTACAAGCAGAAGCGTAAATACTGATACCAAATAATACCGCCAAAAATACGGGCGCTTTTTCACGTAAATCATGCAGCGATGAAAATTGATTGCGGATCGTACTCATCCAGCTGCCCTCCCTTTTTGCGGAAACAGCCCACGAGGACGCTTCTGTATAAATAAGATAATGGATATCAGAATAATAATATTGGCCAGTACAGCCCCTGTCACAGGCTCAAGGAACTTATTCAATATACCCAAGCTAAATCCGCCCACCAAGGTGCCCCAGAGGTTACCTACACCACCAAATACAACCACCATAAATGAATCGATAATATAAGCTTGACCAAGATTGGGGCCGACGTTAGTCAATTGGCTAAGCGCAACACCGGCAATACCAGCAATACCAGAGCCTAAACCAAACGTCATAGCATCCACCCACTCGGTGCGAATACCTATCGCCTTGGCCATACTGCGATTCTGAGAAACCGCGCGCACATTCAACCCCAATGAGGTTCTTTTCAATACCAGTTGCAGAATAAAAAATACCAATAGTGCAAACAGCAAAATATACAATCGGTTATAGGTTAGAGAAAATATCGGATTGATATCCAATGAACCACTCAACCAGCTAGGGCTAGATACCTGTCGGTTCAGTGGTGAAAAAATACTGCGTACGGTCTGTTGTAAAATTAGGCTAATCCCAAAAGTTGCCAATAGCGTCTCTAGGGGGCGACCATGCAAAAATCGAATCACACAGCGCTCAATTAACACGCCCACGGTACCTGCCACCAAAAAAGCCATTGGAATGGCAACCAAGATAGAATATTCAAGACTGTTGGGCATCAACAGCTGCACCACATAAGCGGTATAGGCGCCAATCATAATTAGCTCACCATGGGCCATATTAATCACACCCATCACGCCAAAAGTAATCGCCAAACCTGTTGCTATCAACAATAAGACTGAACCGAGACTCAAGCCAAAAAACAATTGCTCCATCAACTCAAAAAAATCAATTTTCTGTTGAATTCGATCTTTAATTTTCAGTGCTTTTGCACGGACTGCGGTATCCGCTTCAAGATTATTTCCCGCATCATCCTGAGCTAACAAGGCACTCAGGGTATTAAATACTATGGGTTCCAGGCTGCCATCTATAGCCTCCAGTGCAGACAGACGCTCTGCTTGGACATCGGTTGTCTTAAGAACATTAATCGCTAGCGCCAAGTCAATCAGCGCCATAACCGTTGAATCTGTCTCAACTTTTTTGGCCTGCGCTAACATCGCAATATTGCGATCGCTCATTTTATTGAGCATATTTCTCACCGCACTCTCGCGGATATCGGGATCAGCGCTAGACAGGGTAATTCTGGCTATAACCTCCCGCAACTGCACTCGCAAGCGGTTATTCACTTTTACTTTTTTAAGTCGCTTCTTCGGGCTGGGAGATAAGGACTCTGCACTCAGCGCATCTACAAGCGCATAATCACCATCCTGTTGACGCTCGGCAATAACGATCAGCTTATCGCTCTTGCGCACAAATAGTCGCCCATTCAGCATCGCGTCCAATAAAGGCAATGCCTCTTCACCACCTGCCTCAAACTGCTCGACAATCGCTGGCAGTACTTTTAACTTTGCACCCACCAATTGTTGCGATATCTGACGAAGGTCGGTCTCAGCCACAGCAGTGGCAAGGGAGCCCACGCTGAAGACTAACAGCATCAATGCAAGAAAACGTTTAACTAAATAGGTCACCACAATACCGCCATTCAATCTTCTAAAATCAATAAACTTAAAACGCAAAAAAACGAGAGGCCTTTCAGCCTCTCGTATTCAATCATATCAATTCACAGGGGACGATATTAGAAATTTTGACCTGAACACTTAGCCGTCTTAGTGTTGAAGTTACCGCAACTAACAGGTGCAGTCCAATCTGAGATTAGATTCCGAGAACTAGATAGGTGGTCTGACCAAGCATCACCGATCACAGTACCATTAGTTTCCCAAACCGTCTCAATCTGACCATCGTCTTGGATTTCACCAATCAAAACTGGCTTAGATAGATGGTGATTGCTGTTCATCACTGCAACACCGCCAGTCAAGTTTGGCGTAGTAATACCGATCATAGCTTGCTCAACAGTATCAACATCTGTGGTGCCGGCTTTTTCAACCGCTTGCGCCCACATATTAAAGCCAATATAGGTAGCTTCCATTGGATCATTGGTTACACGCTTTTTACCAGCAAACTTCTTCCACTTCTTAATGAACGCTTCGTTCTCATCGCTTTCAACACTTTGGAAGTAGTTCCAAGCAGCAAGGTGGCCTACCAATGGTCCAGTATCAAGACCAGAAAGCTCTTCCTCACCTACAGAGAAAGCAACCACTGGAATGTCTTCAGCTGAGATACCCTGATTGCCCAACTCTTTATAGAATGGAACATTGGCATCACCATTAATAGTAGAAACTACCGCTGTCTTCTTGCCAGTGCTACCGAATTTCTTAACGTCAGCAACAATACTCTGCCAATCTGAATGACCAAACGGCGTGTAATTGATCATGATGTCAGCAGGTGCTACACCCTTAGCGATCAAATAAGCTTCTAGGATCTTATTAGTGGTACGAGGATACACATAGTCCGTACCAGCCAATACCCAACGCTCAACTTCAAGATCATTCATCAAATAATCAACCGCAGGAACAGCCTGTTGGTTTGGCGCAGCGCCGGTGTAGAATACATTTTTAGATGACTCTTCACCTTCGTATTGAACAGGGTAGAACAGTAGACCATTAAGCTCTTCAATCACAGGAAGTACCGACTTACGTGATACTGAAGTCCAGCAACCGAAAATAACGTCAACTTTTTCTTTAGTCAGCAATTCGCGAGTTTTCTCAGCAAATAGTGGCCAGTTAGAGGCAGGATCTACAACAACAGGCTCTAGCTTCTTACCTAACAAACCACCTTTCTTATTCTGCTCTTCGATCATCATTAGAACAGTATCTTTTAGCGTGGTTTCGGAGATAGCCATAGTCCCTGATAGGGAGTGAAGCACACCTACTTTTATTGTGTCAGCAGCTACAGCTGACAATGATAGCATCATAGAAAGAGCTACTGCTGTCGCTGTAATAAATTTTTTAAATTTCATAGTATTACCTTCAAGGGTTGGGTAAGCGGTATCCGCTTTGTACAGTCATTAAAATGCAAGTTAAAAATAAATCTTTTAATTCATTTTTCAACACTACATTATCGACATATACCAAAGGCTCAACTAGTCGTTATTTAGCTCAAGGGACTACGTTATATGACGTATATATACGAAAAGGTAAACCCCTTTAGATAGTGAAGGTTACATTTAACCATTAACGTTTAATGCTTTTTATCAACTGATCTACCACAACAGTATCAACCAACTTAAACCAAGTTAACTCAGGATATTGGTCGCCAGCCGCCGAAAAACAACAAAGCAGAAAATCTCTTGGATTGCGCCCAGAATTATCACTACCAGCATGAAAGGGTGTCGACGTATTAGCAATCCAGATATCCCTCAACTGTCGCACTAAATTTTTCTCAACAAACCTTGTGGCGCGCTCTGCCGAAAAATCACTACGCCCCTCTATAAGTTTATCCAACGTATCATTCATAGCCGAAATACGATAAGCCATCTTGCCCGCAGGATGAGGTAAACCCTCGAGCAACTTCATAGACTTCTGCAAATGAAATTGGGCCTCCAAATAGAGTCGACGATGATCTTCAGCTTCAGCCCCCAACTCAGACAGAGATAGCAGAATATAATCAGAGAAAGCCCGCTGAAGAGCCGCCTCAAACTCATCCTCTGACATTCGCTTAAAACCAAAGGTCTCCATCAATCGGCTAAGATCTTGCGCAGAGAATAACTTATTCAGAATAAATTGATTGACCAATTATCCAACCTCACCTATAGTTTTAATTGTAAAGGCATGCTTTAAATGCCTCGCATTGATCATGCGTCAAAAGACCGCTTATTCCTTTATCAGAGCAAACATCAAAAAGCTCACAGGAGAAGTGTTATGAACGACTCAAGAAACTCAATTGTATATCGTGGCGTACGCCAAACTCGCAAATCCATTTCATCTACTGGTAAGCGACGCAGTTTGTCAAAGATTTATCGCGGCTGTACCTATAAAACTTTACCAAAAGAGCCTCATAAACCCTGCAAACATATCTATCGTGGCAGTACATTTGTCGCATAAAACTAACTGACTGCTACCCAACAGCAACTAAGGTTAGCATCAAAAAAGCTGGGATCAAAATCCCAGCTTTTTTATTCTTAATCGATCCATAATGGTGCGATTTTTTAATCATGCACCATATTTGTGCTATTTTCTGAAATTTATTATTATTTTTTAAATTTCATTTTCAGCAGCATTTTCTGATGGTAGGCTTTGAACTAATACACTCTTTTTTCAGAAAACCTATCTATGCCCGATTACACCCAATCTACAGAACAGCGCACCGGATGGCAGGCTAAACTTAAGTTAGATTATCAGCTTAAGGGCATAAAAACCTGTCTAGCGCACAAATCCCAAAAGGGGCCCCTCACAGTACAGCGTCCTTTTTATCCTGAGGGTGATATTTGCCACAGCTATATTCTTCACCCACCAGGTGGCGTTGTAGGCGGTGATATTTTAGATATTCAACTCAACGCAGCAGATAATGCACACTGCCTAATAACCACACCAGGCGCAACCAAGTTTTATCGATCAAAAAGTGATCGCGAAAGCTGTCAAACGCTGCGTATAAACGTTGAAAAAAACGCCGTTGTTGAATGGCTTCCTCAGCAAAATATATTCTTTACGGGCGCTCGATCTCAATTAAATACTGAAATTAATATACAGCCGGGAGGTAAATTTATCGGCTGGGAAATGCATTGTTTTGGCCGCCCCGCGAATCGTGAAATATTTGATGAGGGAGCCATCAAAAGCTGCACCCAAATTAATATAGATGGTGAGCTTAGATTGGTAGAGCAACTTAATACCGAAGGCGACTCGCTAGCACGGTCTTCATGCGGTCTTCGCAGCAAAGCAATGCAAGCTAGCCTTATTGCAGCACCATTTTCTGAAGTGCAAAAGCAAAAGTTGGAACAATTATTGCTTAATTATCCTCATAAAGATCTTATTGGTTTGACTTTAGTTGATGAGATCTTGGTAATCAGAGTACTGGGCGATCATATTGAACCCATACTAGAAAATTTTATTAGCCTGTGGTCGCAACTGCGAACTGACTGGCTACAACGACCAGCGTGCCCGCCACGTATCTGGGATACATAAAAAAAGTACTGACAATGGAACTAACGCCTCGAGAAAAAGACAAGCTCATGCTGTTCACAGCATCAATGCTGGCCCAACAACGCAAAGATCGCGGCCTCAAGCTCAACTACCCGGAGGCAGTGGCCTTAATCAGTGGTGCCATCCTTGAGGGCGCACGCGACGGACGAACCGTAGCCGAACTAATGGACTATGGCCGCACACTGCTCAGTGCTGATGATGTTATGCCCGGTATTCCAGATATGATTCATGACGTACAAGTTGAAGCCACCTTTGCTGATGGCACCAAGCTGGTTACCGTCCACAATCCAATTGTTTAGGAGTTCTAGCCAATGATACCCGGAGAACTTATAACTGCCGATGGCGATATCGAGCTAAA
>Ga0207964_1000423_pt1 | contig 11434 bp, 11 predicted proteins | sample Knorr_S23_td_250_FD_185608 | JGI IMG/M metagenome (GOLD analysis project Ga0207964, IMG submission 185608) | Marine microbial communities from Southern Atlantic Ocean transect - Knorr_S23_td_250_ad_251m_LV_A (SPAdes) (version 2) | ecosystem: Environmental > Aquatic > Marine > Oceanic | place...
CACTCTGACGTCCAAATTAATTATCCCAGACACACCAAACCGAGACATTAGTTTGATGTCGTGGAAAAATTATCTTTTTAAAACGGTTCCGGACTAAATCAGCCACTCATCAGATGGGCGGCATAATATCACATCATCAGAAAAATCAAAGACTATTCATCATCCGTAGAGTTTGATGCATCGGCCTCTTTCTGAATCCGCTGGTAGATTTCTTCTCTGTGAACTGCTACTTCTTTGGGTGCATTCACACCTAACCTTACTTGGTTCCCTCTTACACCTAATACAGTAACATTCACATCGTCACCGATTACGAGAGTTTCCCCAACTCTTCTTGTAAGAATTAACATATAAAACTCCTGAATTTAATCCCTAAATTATTTATAGGACAAGGCTAAGTTTTTAGTCAAAGTGGTTTGCCCTAGTTCCTTTGTATTCGTACTTTTTTACTATCTACTGTAGCGAAAGTTAACAGATTTTTGGATATTTGTCCAAATTTTAACCGAGTCTATGCGACGGAAGTATCAAGATCAAAGCCAGAATGCAATGCCCGCACTGCCAATTCCAAATAACGCTCTTCAACCACCACAGTTATTTTAATTTCTGAGGTTGTTATCAACTGTATATTTATACCTTCTGCAGACAGAATCTTAAACATATTAGCCGCCACACCCGCATGTGATCTCATACCCACACCAACGATGGAGATTTTCGCAATTTTATCATCTGCATCGACTTCTTGAGCACCTAAATCGGACGCAATTTTTTTGAGCAGTTTGTGAGCTGCAGGTAAATCATTGCGATGCACGGTAAAGGTTATGGTGGCAGAGTTGTCTTTGGCAACATTTTGAACAATAACATCTATTTCGATATTCGCGTCGCTGATAGCACCCAACACTTTGTAGGCAACACCTGGCTGATCGGGAATTCCCCGAATAGTAAGTTTAGCTTCATCGCGATTAAATGCGATACCAGATACAACTGCTTTTTCCATCAGATCATCTTCCTCTAGAGAAATTAACGTGCCTGGACCATCTTTAAAACTGGACATTACACGCAGTGGTACATTGTATTTACCTGCAAATTCGACGGAGCGGATCTGCAATACCTTAGAGCCCTGACTAGCCATTTCGAGCATTTCTTCGAAAGTGATTTTCTCTAGTCGACGCGCATTGCTAACCACACGGGGGTCAGTAGTATAAACTCCGTCTACATCTGTATATATTTGGCATTCGTCTGCCTCTAGAGCCGCCGCCAGAGCTACCGCAGTAGTATCTGAGCCGCCGCGACCCAATGTAGTGATATTGCCCGCTTCATCATTGCCTTGGAAGCCAGCAACCACAACCACTCGACCAGCTTCTAGATCTTCCTGCATACGATGGCCGTCGATCTCTTTAATTCTGGCTTTGCCGTGGGCGTTGTCAGTTAATATACGTACCTGACCACCAGTATAGGATCTCGCCTCAACACCAATTTTATTGAGCGCCATACATAGCAAGGCAATAGTCACTTGCTCGCCAGTGCTAACCAGTACATCCATCTCTCTAAGAGAGGGCTGTTGGTCTATCTCTTTAGACAAACCAATAAGACGATTGGTTTCACCGCTCATAGCAGACACTGCCACCACTAGCTGATTGCCTGCGCGATGGGAAGCCGCCACGCGGTCTGCTACCGCCTGAATACGCTCTATGGTACCTACTGAGGTGCCACCATATTTCTGAACTATTAAGCTCATAATGTCCTACTAATCAAAAGGGGCGCAAATTAAACAGGAATTTGACGCTAAAGTTAAGAGAATTTTAATTTCTAGTCTAGGTTTTCCTCAACCCATGTAGCTACAAGTTGAAGTGCATGAGGCAAGTTTTTGAGGTCATTGGCCGCACCCATTGCCATATCGGGCCTACCACCACCTTTGCCATCTAGCAGAGAGGAAACCTTTTTCATTAGATCCCCCGCTTTTAAATTAGAGGTTAGATTGCTGGTAACACCTGCAACTAGGGACGCTTTGCCCGCCTCTTCGGCAACGAGGAAAAATACACCTTTTTCCATTTTAGAGCGCACTTGATCGGCAATTGTCTTTAAGCTCTTGGCATCAGCACCTTCAACAACTGTGGCTAGTACTGTTACACCTTTGATTTCAGTTGCATCAGACATTAAATCTGAACCTGAAGCATTGGCTAACTTTTTCTTTAAACCATCAATTTCTTTTTGCAACCGCCGATTGTCATCAATCAGTTGCTGTACCTTTTCAGATAGATTTTCTTTGGAAGCACGGGTTATAGCCGCTATTTCTGAAACTGTATCTTGAACCTGATTGCAGTGCGCTATGGCATGCTCGCCTGTCACCGCTTCGATACGTCGTATACCTGAAGCCACACTGGTTTCGGTGGTAATTTTGATCAAGCCAATATCGCCAGTGCGATCGACGTGAGTACCGCCACAGAGCTCTACAGAGAATTGTCCACCCATGCTAAGCACACGCACCTGATCGCTGTATTTTTCGCCAAACAGCGCCATTGCGCCCTGCTTTTGAGCATCGTCCATGGACATTAATTCGGTTTTAACTGGGGTGTTGCGCAATATTTCTCGGTTGACTAGCTGTTCAACCTGTCTTATTTGCTCGGCTGTCACCGCTTGGTTGTGAGAAAAATCAAATCTCAGCTTTTCGCTATCAACCAGTGAGCCTTTTTGCACTACATGCTCACCCAATACACGGCGCAATGCGGCGTGGGTAAGGTGAGTCGCGGAGTGATTTAGGGCAATGGCATGACGCACGTTGGCATCGACCTGCGCACTAACTTTATCACCAACTTTGACTTCACCCTCGATCACTCGACCTATATGCAGGTTGTGATCACCAGTTTTTTGGCAGTCATGTATTTCAATTTTTGCTGTATCGGTGTTGAGATAACCGGCATCACCTATCTGACCACCGGATTCTGCGTAGAATGGGGTATTGTCCATAATAACCGCTATATCCATTCCCTCGCTGGCAGTTTCTATCTGTTTACCCTCTGAGTACAGTCCCAATAGGGTTCCATGATCATCTAGACATTGGTAACCACTGAAATGGGTGCTGCCATCAAGACGAATACTATCGGTGTAGTCAACGGCAAATTGACTAGCTGAGCGCGCTCGGGCGCGCTGCTGATCCATACATTTTTCGTAAGCCTCAAGATCTAAACTATAACCGCGCTCGCGAGCTACATCGTTGGTTAGATCTGTGGGAAATCCATAGGTATCGTAAAGCTGGAAGATCAGTTCTCCAGGCAATACGTCACCTTGCAATTCTTTAAGGGCAGTTTCAAGCACAGCCATACCTTTGTCTAAGGTTCTGGCAAATTGTTGCTCTTCAGCCTTGATAACGGATGCAATAGATTCTGCTTTTTGGACTAATTCGGGGTAGGCTTCACCCATTATTTCGCCCAGAGGAGATACGAGTTTGTAGAAGAAATTATCTTCAACACCCAGTTTATGGCCATGTCGCAAAGCTCTGCGAATAATGCGTCTTAGTACGTAACCGCGACCTTCATTAGAGGGTTGTACGCCATCGGAAACCAAGAAGGCACAAGAGCGAATATGATCTGCTAGGACTTTTAGTGAGACGTTATCCAGATCCTTGCATTGGGTAATTTTAGCCGCCGCTTTAATCAGGTGTACAAATAGATCTATATCGTAGTTGTTATGAACACCCTGCATCACTGCAGCCACTCTTTCCAAACCCATACCTGTATCTATTGAGGGTTTGGGCAACGGGGTCATTTCACCACTGCTATCGCGCTCAAACTGCATAAATACGAGATTCCAAATTTCGATATAGCGATCTAGATCATCATCTTCACTACCGGGAGCGCCACCGGGAATATGCTCACCATGATCCCAGAAAATTTCTGTACTTGGACCACAGGGACCGGTATCGCCCATTTGCCAGAAGTTGTCTTCATCTAATCTGGACAGTCGATCTGGATCTACACCGATTTGGTTAATCCAAATATCGGCCGCTTCATCATCGCTGATATGAACTGTTACCCATAACCGCTCTTTGGGCAGTTTTAATTCTTCAGTTAGAAATTCCCAAGCAAATTTGATTGCGTCTTGCTTGAAGTAATCGCCAAAGCTGAAGTTGCCCAACATTTCGAAGAATGTGTGATGTCTGGCAGTGTAGCCAACGTTTTCGAGGTCATTGTGCTTACCACCTGCCCTGACACAGCGCTGAGATGAGGTGGCGCGAACATAATCCCGCTTCTCTGCACCGAGAAATACGTCTTTAAACTGAACCATGCCGGCATTGGTAAACAGCAAGGTGGGATCATTGCCCGGCACCAAACTGCTACTGGGCACAATGCTGTGCTGTTTACGGGCAAAGTAGTTTAGAAATGCATCTCTTATTTCAGCACTTTTCATAATTTTTTATTCCAATCATTGGATCATTGTTAATGATCGCAATTACTACAGTTGATTCTCGGAAAACGTCTTATCAGAACCTTTATTTGCCAATACGTGCAGGTGAAGATGGAGAACGCTTTGACCGGCAGCTTCGCCATTATTTACCACTAGCCTAAAGGCATCGGCAACACCCACCATACGAGCCACTTCTCCAGCTACCCACATCAGATGCCCCAATAAATCTCGATCATCTTGATTAGCATCCGCTAATTTTACAATAGGAAAGCGAGGAATAACCAACATATGTACCGGTGCCTGAGGGGCGATATCATTGATAACTATACATTGATCATCTTCATAAACTATATCGGCCGGCAATTCCCGGTTAATTATGCGGGTAAATAGACTACTTTCACTCATTGAGATATCCGTCTTTCATTCACTTAATAATGGTATTTCTTGGGATTTATTCGCTACTGGATTTCAGCTTTTCATCAGCTTCAAGTTGACGTGCCTCAGACTCCAGCATCACTGGAATACCGTCTCGAATAGGATAGGCAAGGCCGCTTGCTCTACAGACCAACTCCTGAGCCTCTGCATTATATTCAAGAGGCGCCTTGCTTACAGGACAGACCAAAATACTGAGTAGTTTTTTATCCACATTAATAATCCGAAAAAAATCGGCGCTAGTGTACGCAAAATAAAGGAAAACTGCCAACTGGGATCTATTTGGTGCGGGGAAGTGCCTGTAATACGAGTTTAGGGTCAACTCTTTGGTCGCGCCAATTCATTCGCCAATCCAAATGAGGTCCAGTGGCACGACCTGTGGAACCCACCTTGCCAATTGCTTGGCCAGGCGCAACCACTTGATCTTTTTGAACAAGAATTTCACTAAGATGAAGGAAGGTAGAACTAAGACCATGTCCATGATCAATAATTAGAGTGCCGCCAGAATAAAATAAATCATCATGGGCAAGAGTAACTTGCCCCCCTGCCGGAGCTAATACCAATGTTCCCTCTGGTGCCGCGTAATCCACACCATAATGAGGGCTCTTGGGAATACCATTGTAGAATCGCTGACTTCCATAAACGCCCGTAATTGGCCCTATATCAGGCTCTTGAAAACCACCGAGAAAATCTACGCGATCAGTAATTGGTTTTCTCGCCTGCCTAACCAGAGATACATCACTGCGAATTCTTTTAAGATCAGTTTCAGATGGGGTTACGGTTTTCTGTGGCACACCCTCTATACGCTGAATTTTGTAGTCCCTAGTAGCTATAGATAAGGTTTCTACTCGCTGTTTCGCGTCTGCATCAATAATACTGACTGTTACTTGAGCTGGGGCATCTCGACCAAAACCTAACAGGAATTGACCGCCGGGAGTTAGCTTTAGGGCAGTTCCTTGATAAATAATTTGATGCCCTGTGGGAACTGTGCCAATAACTAATCCGCCCTGATGAAGACTACCCTGTATATCTAAAGGCGCTTCAAACGCAGAATGACAGTAGCCGGTCAATAGCAATACAAAGGCTAAAAAGTAACTGCAGTTAAGATTCAAAGATTTATTTTCGATCATCTAAATACCCCAGTTACCTTTATACAGTTCCTTTTTAATGAAATATTTGGCTTGCACACTAACCATGTTCAGTTTGCTGTGATAGTGCATAGTCAATCTGATCATAATTAAAACCACGATATTGCAAAAATCTTATACGCTTGGCTTTTTCATTATTATCAATAGATTCACATAACCCGAATTTATTTAACGCCACTGAACGCGCCAATTCGAACCAATCGACTTGGTAATTGGCAATAGCTTTATCCGTCAAAGCTTGATTTGCCCCACGTTGACGGAGTTCCATACGGATTCTCATCTCGCCTTGTCCACGCCTAATTCGCGAACGCAAAAATGCCTGTACATAACGCTCATCTGACTGAAGGCTGTCACCAATTAGCTGTTCGATCACTTGGTCAATATAACTCGAGTGATCGAACTTTTTAGCCAATTTTTTGGTCAGCTCAGTGCGTAGATACTCGCGTCCAGCCAGCATTTCCATAGCGGCAATACGAATCTGTTGTGCTGTGACAGTTTGCTGTTCCATGACTCCCAACCTAGCTATGTTATATAAACAAAGCACAATCCCTGTTTTATGCTAGACCCAATGAGAGAGCTTCGCACAAATGATTTTTAACTATCGACTAATGCCGCCTCTACAGGTGGCGCTAAATGCCCCAATTCTTTACTGCGAATTTGCGATTCTATTTCAGCGCAGATTTCAGGGTTTTCGGTTAGATAGATACCCACATTAGCCTTACCCTGACCAATTTTATTGCCTTTGTAGGCGTACCAAGCACCAGATTTATCGATAAGACCATGCTTGACACCCAGATCCACCAATTCACCGTTTCTATTGATTCCCTTACCATAAAGAATTTGAAATTCTGCCTTCTTAAAAGGCGGCGATACTTTATTTTTTACCACTTTGACACGGGTTTCGTTGCCAATTATTTCATCGCCCTCTTTAACCGAGCCAATACGTCGAATATCTAATCTTACCGAAGAATAGAATTTCAACGCATTACCACCAGTGGTGGTTTCAGGGTTTCCAAACATAACCCCAATTTTCATTCTGATTTGGTTGATAAAGATTACTAGGCAGTTGGCTGTTTTGATATTGCTAGTTAGCTTGCGTAACGCCTGAGACATCAGTCGCGCCTGCAAGCCTACATGATGGTCACCCATTTCACCTTCAATCTCGGCACGAGGTGTCAATGCGGCCACTGAATCCACAACCAAAACATCACAGGCACCAGATCGCACTAACATATCTGTAACCTCTAGCGCCTGCTCACCCGTATCCGGCTGAGAGACTATTAAATCATCTACTGATACGCCCAATTTTTCCGCGTAAACAGGGTCCAATGCATGCTCTGCATCTATAAAAGCACAGGTGCCACCGGCTTTTTGCGCCTCGGCAATCACCTGCAGGGTCAATGTGGTTTTGCCCGATGATTCAGGACCATAGATTTCTACAATACGTCCTTTAGGCAAACCGCCAATACCCAGTGCTATATCTAATCCCAGTGAACCTGTAGATATGGATGGCAACGCCTCGCGCTCACCCTCACCCATACGCATAACCGTGCCCTTGCCAAATTGACGTTCGATCTGGCTCAGTGCAGCTTCAAGCGCTTTTTCTTTATTTCCATCCATTATCTGGTCCTCGCTAACTGGTTTTGATTTGTTAACTGAGCCTAATTAATCGACTCAATTTTATACTGTATAGGCGTACAGTATATCATCAAGCGAGATGATGCAAGAGTTGTTGCAAAGAAATTTTTACCGCCTGCTCACGCACCCTTTGCCTATCTCCCTCTAGGGTGAATTTTTCACTAAGGATTGCTTCAGGTGTAACCCAGCAGATCCAAATCGTTCCCACCGGTTTGTCCGCTGTACCGCCTTCGGGGCCAGCTATACCACTGACAGCCACAGCGTAGTCTGCTTGAGCAGCATTTTTTGCACCTGTAGCCATCTGTTGAACTACCTGCTCACTGACAGCACCATATTGATCCAACAGACCCTGATCCACCCCCAGTAATTTCTGTTTGGCGCTATTGGCATAGACCACAAAGGCGCAGTCAAACCACTGTGAACTACCTGAAATTGCTGTGATAGCTTGGGCAATTCCACCACCGGTACAGGACTCCGCCGCGGTTACTTTGGCGCCACGCTCGAGCAACAATCTGCCCAATTGCTCTGCCAACCTGTAGACGTCTTGACTGTGACCGTATGACAATAAATTTTCCCCTTTTAAACAGACTATAGTTTAACTGCTTAATAATAGATTTAGATAGTCTATACTACACTTCTATCGGCAACCTTTAACCATAAATTTAATTAACAAACCGCGACTTAAAACTAAAAATTTCACCCCATGAGCTCCATACAAGACAGTCAAACCTACACGCCAATGATGCAACAGTACCTCGGGGTCAAAGCAGAGCATCCCAATGATCTGGTTTTTTACCGTATGGGGGATTTTTACGAACTGTTTTTCGATGACGCAAAAAAGGCCAGTCAATTGTTGGATGTTACTCTGACTGCTCGGGGAAAAACTAATGGCACGCCTATTCCAATGTGTGGCGTACCCTATCACGCGGCAGAAAATTATCTGGCTAAATTGGTCAAACAGGGCGTATCTGTAGCGATTTGTGAACAGATTGGCGACCCTGAAACCAGCAAGGGACCCGTTGAACGCGCAGTGGTTAGAGTATTGACACCGGGAACTCTCAGCGACGAGGCGCTGTTGGATGATCGCTCGGACAATCTACTGGCGGCGATCCATTTGCATAATAATCAATACGGTGTAGCCACTCTGGATATGAGTAGCGGTCGCTTCCAATTGCTTGAGGTCAATGATAAGGATGAGCTGCACAGTGAATTGCAACGCCTTAATCCTGTCGAAATGCTAGTCTCTGAAGACCTGCCACAAATAGACTGGCTGGACAACTGGACTGGCCTGCGATCTCAGCCACCTTGGCTGTTTGATTTTGACAGTGCCAACCGCTTGTTAAATCAGCAATTGGGCACTAAAGATTTAAGCGCTTTTGGCTGTGATCATCTACCGACCGCTATCGCTGCCGCCGGCTGTCTTTTGCAATATGCCAAAGATACCCAGCGAGGCAACTTACCTCATATTCGCAGTATCAGCGTGGAGAACCGCGAAGATGGCGTTATTCTGGATGCCGCCAGTCGCCGCAATTTAGAAATCGACACCAACCTTAATGGCGGTCAAGAAAACACCCTGTTCGATGTGTTAAATACTACCGCCACCAGTATGGCGAGTCGTCTACTTCGGCGCTGGTTAAATCGACCACTGCGCGACTTGGCGCAATTACAAGGGCGCCAACAGAGTATTGGCGATCTACAGAGTAATTATCTCTACCAAGATATAAACGGCCATCTTAAACAGGTGGGTGATATGGAGCGTATACTGACGCGCATCGCCCTACGCTCCGCACGTCCGCGAGACCTGACCAGATTACACCACTCACTCGCTGTATTGCCGCAAATTGAAAGCGCACTAAAGCCGTCAGAAAATCCCCACATACAACAGCTGTTAGAGGCCGCTAAGCCCATCCCCCATTTGGTGGAACTATTGCAACGCGCAATTATGGAAAATCCACCTGTGGTGATTCGCGATGGCGGTGTCATTGCCGATGGCTACGACAAGGAGCTCGATGAACTGCGCGCCCTCAACAACAATGCCGGCGAGTTTTTACTGGCTCTGGAGGAGCGCGAAAAAGCGGCTACGGGCATTTCCACTCTCAAGGTGGGCTTTAATAGGGTTCATGGCTACTATATAGAAATATCTCGCGGTCAAAGCGATGCCGCACCGGTTGAGTATATCCGACGCCAAACTCTAAAGAATGCCGAACGTTTTATCACTCCCGAACTCAAGGAGTTTGAAGATAAGGCTTTAAGCGCAAAAAGTCGCTCCCTCAGTCGTGAAAAGCAACTGTATTCGGAACTATTGGAAACCCTAAACCAAGATTTACAGCGCCTACAGGAATGCGCTTCAGCAGTCTCAGAAATCGACCTGCTCGCCACCTTGGCCGAACGCGCCCACAGCTTAAACTTCCGTCAACCCACATTGACCGAAAAGCCGGGGATTTCTATCCAAGAGGGTCGCCATCCGGTAGTGGAGCAAGTTTCCTCAGAGCCCTTTGTAGCCAACGACCTGCATATGAATAATGAGCGCAAAATGCTGATTATTACTGGCCCTAATATGGGTGGTAAATCCACCTATATGCGACAGGCTGCGCTGATCGTACTACTGGCACAAATTGGCAGTTTTGTACCCGCCAGTGCCGCCACCATTGGCTTGGTGGATCGCATCTTTACCCGAATTGGCTCCTCGGACGATCTAGCGGGTGGTCGCTCGACATTTATGGTGGAAATGATGGAGACTGCCAATATTCTTCACAACGCCACTGACCGCAGTTTAGTATTGATGGATGAGGTCGGCAGAGGCACTAGCACCTTCGATGGACTATCACTGGCCTGGGCCTGCGGTTATCACCTAGCTGAAAAAGTGAAGGCATTTACCCTATTCGCGACCCATTACTTTGAGCTAACCGCCCTACCAGAAACCCTGAGCGGTATCGTCAATGTGCATTTGGATGCCACAGAACATAACGACAACATCGTATTTTTACACGCCATACAAGAGGGTCCCGCCAGTCAAAGCTATGGACTTCAAGTGGCTAAATTAGCGGGCATTCCCAAACAGGTTGTCGATCTTGCCAAGCGCGAACTACAGCGATTAGAGGCAAAAAGCCCGCCGAAAAATCCAATTCAAAACAGTACCAATGGAAGCCAGAACCTATCGCCACAGACTGAATTGCTATTCCCAACGGCAAATTCCGAGTTACAGGAAATGGTAGAACAACTACAACCCGACGAGCTCTCTCCAAAACAGGCTCTCGATGCTATCTACAAGCTAAAACAACTGCTGTAATTTAACAAAAGCATATTAAGTTAGCGCAATAGCACAAAATTTCGTGTAACTATGGATTCACAGATGCGCTGATCCTGCTATAATGCCGCGCCGAAAATGTTGCCTAATTCGAGAGATTGAAAACATGACCTTTATCGTTGGAGAAAATTGCATCAAATGCAAATATACGGATTGCGTAGAAGTCTGCCCTGTGGACTGCTTTTACGAGGGTCCGAATTTCCTAGTTATTCACCCCGACGAATGTATTGATTGCGCACTCTGCGAGCCCGAATGCCCCGCAGAGGCTATCTATGCCGAAGATGAAATACCCGAGGGTCAGGAAGTATTCCTCGAGCTCAACACTGAACTCGCCGATGTATGGCCCAATATTACCGAACAAAAAGCCCCTGCTGAAGATGCGGCTGAATGGGATGGCGTCGAAGGTAAACTTCAACACCTCGAGCGCTAATTTAGGTTACACTGAATACCAATCATTATGCACCCGTAGCTCAGCTGGATAGAGTAGGTGGCTTCGAACCACTTGGTCGGG
>Ga0207964_1000424_pt1 | contig 11428 bp, 11 predicted proteins | sample Knorr_S23_td_250_FD_185608 | JGI IMG/M metagenome (GOLD analysis project Ga0207964, IMG submission 185608) | Marine microbial communities from Southern Atlantic Ocean transect - Knorr_S23_td_250_ad_251m_LV_A (SPAdes) (version 2) | ecosystem: Environmental > Aquatic > Marine > Oceanic | place...
GGCCGTGCTGAAAATATGATGTCTGGTGAAGTTCGTGTGACTGGCAACGCCTCTCAATATGCTGGTGCTACGGCTCATGGAGGGTTACTCGTTATTGAGGGGGACGCTAGTTCCCGTTGTGGAATTTCAATAAAGGGGGTTAATATCGTAGTGGGCGGTAATATTGGTCACATGAGTGCATTTATGGCTCAGTCAGGGAGTCTTGTTGTTTGCGGAGATGCTGGTGATGCGATGGGAGATTCTATTTACGAAACAAAAATTTATGTTCGAGGCAAAGTTAAAAGCTTGGGAACAGATTGTGAAGAAAAAGATATGAAAAAAGAACACAAAGAAGAATTGACTAGGCTTTTAGAGATGGCGCAAATGAATTACAGTGTAGATGAGTTCCGTCGATATGGTTCAGCACGTAAGTTATATAATTTTGATATCGACCAAGTCGACGATTATTAAGGAGAAAAGATTTATGAGTAAGGATAATCCAACATTAATTGAGTCAGCAACTTTTCCCCGACATGTCATTGCTGAAATTCAACGTGCAGCAAAAACAGGTATTTATGATATAAGAGGTTTTGGTGCAAAAAGAGAGATACCTACCTTTGATGATTTGGTTTTTTTAGGCGCTTCAACCTCGAGGTATCCATTAGAAGGTTATAGAGAAAAATGCACGACTGAAGTTGTCCTTGGAAATCGATTTGCAAAAAAACCCATCCATTTGAAGACCCCTATAACGATTGCTGGAATGAGTTTTGGTTCGCTCTCTGCTCAGGCCAAAGAGTCGTTAGGGCGAGGTGCAACAATTGCTGGGACCAGTACAACAACTGGCGATGGAGGAATGACTCCTGAAGAGAGAGGTCATTCAAAAACTCTGGTATATCAATACCTGCCTTCAAGATACGGAATGAACCCTGACGACTTAAGAAGGGCTGATGCAATCGAAATAGTTCTTGGTCAGGGTGCAAAGCCTGGAGGCGGTGGCATGCTTTTAGGTCAAAAAATTTCCCCAAGAGTTGCTCAAATGAGAAATCTGCCTGAAGGAATTGATCAGCGTTCAGCCTGTCGACACCCAGATTGGACGGGGCCAGATGATTTGGAAATAAAAATTCAAGAACTCAGAGAAATCACTAATTGGGAAAAACCGATTTACGTCAAAGTTGGAGCAACCCGTGTATTTTATGATGTAACTCTAGCCGTTAAGGCGGGAGCCGATGTCGTTGTTGTCGACGGAATGCAGGGCGGAACTGCGGCAACTCAGGATGTCTTTATTGAGCATGTAGGGATTCCAACACTGCCAGCAGTTAGAATGGCTGTAGAAGCTTTGCAGGAAATGGATATGCATCGCAAAGTGCAATTGATTGTTTCTGGAGGTATTAGGAGCGGTGCAGATGTTGCAAAAGCTCTTGCGCTTGGAGCAGATGCGGTTGCAATCGGAACAGCAGCTTTAATAGCTTTGGGAGATCAGAGTCCTGAGTTTGATGAAGATTATAAAGCGATAGGATCGGCAGCAGGATTTTGGGATGATTACCAACAAGGTAATGATCCAGCTGGAATTACAACTCAAGATCCAGAGCTGGCAAAGCGCTTAGATCCTAAATTGGGGGGTCGTCGTCTAGCTAATTATCTTAATGTGTTGACTCTTGAGTTGCAAACTTTGGCGAGAGCTTGTGGCAAAAGTCACGTGCATAATTTAGAGCCAGAAGATATGGTAGCATTAACAATGGAGGCTGCTGCAATGGCAGGTGTTCCATTGGCTGGGACTGGATGGATTCCTGGAAAGAATGGAGTATAGGCATTAATTTTTTGAGACAGTAAAGATAGGAGAATGTATGGCAACTAAACTGAGTAAAGTAGCTAAAGAAAAAGGGATTGAGTATTTTCTAATAAGTTTTGTAGATTTATTTGGTAGCTTGCGTTCCAAATTAGTGCCGGCTAGAGCAATTGATGATATGCAAGAAGAAGGCGCTGGCTTTGCGGGTTTTGCAGCATGGCTTGATATGACTCCTGCTCATCCAGATATGTTCGCTATTCCTGATCCAGACAGTTTAATTCAATTGCCATGGAAGCCTGAGGTTGGTTGGCTGGCCTCTGATTTATGGATGGATGGAAAGCCAGTTGAGGCATCACCGAGGGTTGCATTAAAGAGGCAACTTGCAGAGGCTGAAAAGCAAGGGTTTAGAATGAAGACCGGTGTTGAATGTGAATACCACTTAATTAATGATGATGGCACAGATATTGCAGACAACAAAGATCAACAGAGCAAGCCTTGCTATGATCAACAGGCATTAATGCGTCAATATCCAGTGATTAAACAAATATGTGACAGCATGATTGAGCTCGGTTGGGGCCCCTATCAAAATGATCACGAGGATGCCAATGGTCAATTTGAGATGAACTGGGATTTTGATGATGCATTGACCACTGCAGATCGGCAGGTATTTTTTAAATTTATGGTGAAATCCATAGCAGAGCTGCATGGAATGCGAGCTACATTTATGCCAAAACCTTTCAGTCACCTCACTGGTAATGGCTGTCACTCCCACCTATCTATCTGGAGTCTTGATGGCTCTAAAAACTTATTTAATGGTGACGATGAAAGTAGAGGCTTAGGATTATCTTCTTTGGCTTATCAGTTCTTAGGCGGCATTATGCACAGCGCTGATAAACTAACTGCAATCTTTAATCCGTCAGTTAATAGTTATAAACGAATTAACGCTCCAAGAACGCTATCTGGGGCAACATGGTCTCCAAGCTCAATTACTTATGGAGGAAATAATCGCACCCATATGATTCGAGTACCAGACTCTGGAAGATTTGAATTGAGACTCATGGACGGCGCTGCAAATGCTTACCTTATGCAGGCTGGTATTCTCGCTTGTGGACTCGATGGAATAGCTGCAAACCGGGATCCGGGTGATCCCCTTGATATCAATATGTATGAGCTTGGTAAAGATATTGAGGGTTACAAACAACTTCCAAAAAATCTACTTGATGCTCTAAGACTCCTTGAAGAGAGCGATGTTCTGAGAGAGAGGCTTGGAGATGAATTGATTGATGCGTACATTAAGTTGAAGCAAAGTCAATGGAATGATTATTCATCTCATCTCAGTCAATGGGAGAGAGATAATACTCTAGACTGTTGATAAAAAGTTGTTGAAATGGGCTATGATAAATTTGAACTAGGCGATGTTACTCTTCTCTCTGGAGAGGTTTTAAATTCAGCATTCTTGGCCTATAAAACCTATGGAAAACTAGATACCAATAAAAGTAATGTTGTTGTTCTGCCGACTTTTTATACTGGGTCACACCAAAGAAATGAGGGATTTTTTGGAGTGGGCAGAGCCATAGATCCGGATAAGCACTTCATTGTTTCAATTAACATGTTTGGTAATGGAATCTCTTCCTCCCCAAGCAATACTGAGTCGCCTCAAGATGGTCCAAGATTTCCGCATGTTTCGCTCTGGGATAATGTAGCTTGCCAGTATCGGCTTCTCAATGAAGCATTAGGAGTTAAGAGAATTGCTCTAGTTACGGGTTGGTCAATGGCTGGCTGTCAGGCTTATCAGTGGGCTGCTCAGTACCCTGATTTTGTTGATGCTATTCTGCCCTTCTGCGCTTCAGCAAAAACTTCAACACATAATTATGTCTTTCTTGAGGGAGTAAGAGCTGCGCTATGTGCAGACCAACATTGGAATAATGGAGAATACAGATCTCCTCCTGTTGATGGACTAAAAGCATTTGCAAGGGTTTATGCAGGATGGGCTTTTTCGCAAACTTTTTATCGTGAATCGCTTTATAAAACAATTGGTTTTGAATCCTTTGAGGATTTATTAGTTGACTGGGAGGAGGATCATGCTGAAAATTGGGATGCTAATAATCTTCTTTGCAAACTAAGGACTTGGCAGACTAGCGATATTAGTACTGGCCCAATATATAATGGCAATTTTGAAATGGCACTTAGATCAATCAAGGCTAAATCTATCTTAATGCCTTGTACACAGGACCTATATTTTCCTCCTGAAGATAATGTCATTGAAGCTAGCTATATGAGTCATGTTGAATTTCGACCTTACGATTCGCCTTGGGGTCACTGTGCTGCAAATCCAGGGAATGATAAAGGCTTTACAGCAGCGCTAGAAGATGGATTAAGACAGCTACTAAGAGAGTAATAATGGGTGATGATATGACAATTACATGGAAAGATTTTGAAAAAGTTGATATAAGAGTTGGCACTATTACCAAGGTTGAAGATTTTCCTGAGGCTAGAAAGCCAGCCTACATTTTGCATGTTGATTTTGGATCTGAAGTTGGGATAAAAAAATCAAGCTCTCAAATTACTGATCTCTATAAAAAAGAACAATTGAAGAATAAACAAGTTATGGGCGTTATTAATTTTTCACCTAAGCAAGTAGGGCCTATTATGAGTGAATGTTTGGTTTTAGGGTTTTACCGTAAAGATAATTCAGTGGTATTAGCCACTAATGATTTACCTATTGAGAATGGCTCACGTCTTTTATAGTTTGTTAAGTTTTTATTAATTGCACTTCCAATATCTTAATTTACAAGGGCCTGTATTGTAAAATTAAGTTTTAATAATTTCAATGAAAGTTTAAAACTACAAATGATTATCTGTGCAGGCGAATCTTTAATAGATATGGTCTCTTTTCGGGGAGAGCCTGAATATACTCCTCATGTAGGAGGTAGTAATTTCAATTCATCAATTGCACTTGGTCGCCTCGGAACTGATAGCTATTATTTTGGCGCAGTATCCAATGATAATTATGGCGAGCTTATAGAGAATAAGTTGCGTCATTCCAAAGTAAAAGAAGACTTTGTCATTAAAACTAATAGGCCCACCACCCTTGCCTATGCTGACGTCGTTAACGGCATTGCAGAGTACACCTTTGTAGATGAGCACTCAGCTGGAAGATTATTAGATCAAAAGAGCCTAAACCCATTTATAAATAGAGTAAAGAAGGCAAAGGCATTACTGGTTGGAGGGATAAGCCTTCAAGCAGAGCCTTGTGGGTCGAGTTGGCAGTGGTTTGTTGAGCAGGTGTCAGGCTTCTTGCCGATTTATTTTGATGCGAACATTCGACCCGACTTTATTGAAAGTAAACAGAACTATTTAGCTCGCTTTATTGAGCTTACCTACAAGGTTGATATTATTAAGATATCAGATGAAGACTATCGCTATCTTTATGGGGCGCAGGACATTAATGAGGTTAGCAAAGATTGGATTGAAAATGGAGTTAAACTTGTAATATTTACCTTAGGTTCTGAAGGCTCAAAAGTAATTTATAAGGATGGCTCTGAAGTCTATGTTAAGAGTTATCAGGTTGATGTTGTCGATACGATTGCTGCCGGTGATACTTTCAATGCGGGCTTTCTTCTTAGTCTTGACAAGCAGAATTTACTTGATAAAGATAGTCTTAATACTTTAACTGAAACTCAGCTTGAAAAAGCACTTTCGTTTGCTAACAAAGTGGCGAGTATTGCCGTAACGAGAAAAGGCGCAAACCCGCCTTGGTATGAAGAGCTTTAAGCGAAGAAAAACTAAATTTCATTTAGGTGCTTGAAAAGAAAAATATTAAACTCTATATTAATGAAAGAGTGTTTTCCAAAAACGCACGTTTAGAGAAGAATATAGCAAGTAAAATCTATCCATTCTTCGTTTCATAATTTTAGATAATATAATGGATTCAATCATTTCAATTAAAGGCCTATCAAAGACCTATAATTCAGGTTTTGAGGCACTCAAGACGGTGGACTTGGAAATTAATCGAGGTGAGATACTCGCCCTGTTAGGCCCCAATGGCGCTGGTAAAACGACTTTAATTTCAGCCATTTGTGGCATTATTTCCCCCTCATCCGGATCTGTCACTGTTGACGGGTTCGACATTATCAAAGACTTTAGAAAAACAAGATCTATGATTGGTCTTGTTCCTCAAGAGTTGACCTTGGGAACTTTTGATACGGTTTGGAGTACTGTGAGATTTAGTAGGGGGCTATTTGGTTCCAAAAGAGATGATGCATATTTGGAGCAACTTCTCAAGGATCTATCACTTTTTGATAAAAAAGATTCTGAAATCAGGGCCCTGTCTGGAGGAATGAAAAGGCGAGTTTTAATTGCCAAAGCATTATCTCACCAACCTAAAATTTTATTTTTGGATGAGCCAACAGCCGGTGTTGATGTCGAGCTAAGAAAAGACATGTGGAAGATTGTCAATAAACTTCGCAATCAAGGTGTAACAATTATTCTAACAACACACTATATTGAAGAGGCTGAAGAAATTGCTGAAAGAGTAGGAGTAATAAGTAATGGTGAGCTTTTATTGGTTGAGAAAAAAGATGAACTGATGGAGAGTCTTGGAAAGAAACAACTTCTCATTGATCTAAAAGAGCCAGTGAAAAAGATTCCAAGTTCATTAGAGGAATACAATATAGAGCTGAATGAAGAGGGTACTCAAATTTCCTATACATATGTCGTTAAGGATGAGACGGCGGATGTCTCTGAGATTCTTCATAAAATTACAAACTCTGGTTTATTGTTGAAAGATCTAAAGGTGGAGCAAAGTTCATTAGAAGATATCTTTGTTGACCTGGTTAAGGAGGAGTCATGAACTTAACCGCAATAAAGGTCATTTATTTCAATGAGATGATGCGTTTTTGGAAAACGCTTTTTCAAAGTATCGCCTCCCCTGTTATTTCTACCGCCCTATACTTTGTGGTATTTGGTTCAGCAATTGGATCAAGGATTGAGAACATTGAAGGGGTCACGTACGGTCTATTTATTGTTCCGGGTTTAACTATGCTATCAGTCTTAACGCAGAGTATTTCTAATGCTTCGTTTGGCATTTTCTTTCCTAAGTTTACTGGAACAATCTATGAGCTCTTGTCTGCCCCTGTCTCTTTTTATGAGACTTTAATAGGTTACGTCGGTGCAGCTGCAACGAAGTCTCTAATCCTAGCAACAATCATTCTAGCGACAGCTAACCTGTTTGTTGATTTGAATATTGCGCATCCATTCTGGATGCTTGGGTTTTTGGTATTGACCTGCATTGCCTTTAGTTTGTTCGGTTTTATTATTGGGCTTTGGGCAGATAACTTTGAGAAGTTACAAATTATTCCTCTTCTTATCATTACTCCATTGGTCTTCCTCGGAGGCAGCTTCTATTCGATTAGCATGCTGCCAGATCTCTGGCAGAAGGTAACCCTATTCAACCCGGTTTTGTATCTTGTAAGTGGGTTTAGATGGAGCTTTTTTGAGGTTTCAGATGTGAGTGTTGGAATTAGTTTATTTATGGTGTTTCTATTCCTTGCTATTTGTATTGCTATAATAGCTTGGATGTTCAGAACTGGATATAAACTAAAACAATAATCAGGCTTAAGGGGAAGTTATGGCTCAAATTACTGATCTATATATCTACCCAGTAAAATCTCTTAAGGGTATTGCTTTAACAGAAGCTAAAACTGCAAAACGCGGACTTGAATTCGATCGAGAGTGGATGGTCACCGATAATAACTACAACTTTATTTCTCAGCGTGAAGTAGAGTTAATGACAACAATAGAGACCGATATTGATTCTCACTCATTAATTCTTACTTCAAACAATCAAAAGGTTCTCAAAATTCCCATTGATTCAAAAAGAAGCAACAAAGTTAAAGTCAAGGTTTGGGATGATTTCTGTGATGCATTCGATGAAGGTGATGAGGCTTCTAGATGGCTTACTGATGGTCTAGGTATGTATGGTGGAAGTACGCTTAGGCTTGTCAGATTTGACCAAAAGGGTGAGCGACCAGTTCCTAAAAAATATTTACATGGCGTTCATGCTGAAAGTGCATTCTCTGATCAGTTTCCATATCTAATTACCTCATGGGAGTCTCTAAGTAAGCTTAATAATGGTCTTTTAGAAAATGATTTATTAGAGGTTTCAATGAATCGGTTCAGACCCAACATAGTTATCAAAGGATTAGCTAATCTCGAGACAATGACCTCATATGATTTGATAGGCAAAGAAGTTAGTTATAAATTTGGATTAAGAAAGCCTTGCAAGCGCTGCAAAATTACAACTATTAACCAAGAGACTGGTGCAATTCAAAATCCAAAAGAGCCTTTGGCAACTCTTACCAAGCTAAAATTTAGTGAAGAAGCAAATGGAGCATTTTTTGGCCAAAATGCTATTTTGTTAGGTAATCATGCTATTTTGCGAGTTGGAGATTTTCTTGAGTTAATACCTTCAGCTTAAGACAAGTGAATAATTAATTCTCGAGTGAAATGGATTCAAACTTGATGTCGTTTTTCCAAGCGTGTCCATAGATGACTTCATAGGTCGCAGGAATTTTTCCGTTTTCACGATAGCTTTCATACATCTCTATCATTTTATTAAATTTTGTTTTTCCAGTCAGCGACTTAGATCTATTTTCAACACTCTGAGCTCCAATCCCTTTGAGGTCTTTCATCAAGTCTAAAACCTTCTCGTAGGTAAGCGTCAGCTTTTCCATCTCCATGATGGGGCTCTGAAAACCTGATTGAATCATCTGATCACCAATATCATGCATATCAATGAATTCATTAACGTGAGCCTCTTTGTCCACTACTGACCAGCTTCGCTTCAATTCTTTTAGTGTTTCTGGGCCAAAGGTAGTAAATAAGATTAAACCCTGAGGTTTGAGAACTCTATGGCACTCATCAAAAAGTGTTTTCAAATCAGGACACCACTGCATCATTAGATTTGAAATAACAAAATCAATGCTATTTGACTTGAATGGGAGCTGGTATGCGTCAGCACAAACTTTTAGTTTTTGCGTATTTTTAATCAGAGACTGTTGAGCAAAATCCAGGCAAATTAAACTCGCATCAGGAAATATGTTTGCAGTTTTTTCGCTAAGGAATCCTGTACCAGAGCCGAGATCAATGATGCTTTCTGGTTTGATAGAGATGACCTTTAGTTTTTCAGCCAGCCTAGAAGCAATCTCATTTTGAAGAAATGCATTCTCGTTGTATTTGCTTGAAGCATTATTAAAGCTATTTCTTACTCGAGACATGACGCAATTTGATTTGAAATTTTCTTCATTAATTTAGAATACAGATCAGGTCCTGGATTAATATCTTGGCCTAGTATATCAATCTTTGCAGTTTTTAAATTGAGACCTTCGGACAATACAGAGACCTTACTTTTTCTGACCTCATTTCCATAAAATAGACAAGAAGTCTCGAGATTATTCATTGTATTTTTAGAGGCAAGAGTTCTGTTAATGCTAAGTCTTGCGCCATGGTAAGGCGTTACGATAACTGGCCTACCTATATTGTATTTTTTTTCAAAATATTGAACGGTGTCTGAGTAGGTTGCATAGATTTTTGATGAAAATGGAAGCATTTGGTTTTCTAATTCAATATGCAAAGTATCAAGTTTTGAAGTTAGTAACTCCAGATTTTGATTATATTTGTGCTGGTTGAAAGGATCAATATCAATAAGCAATAAATGGATATGGTTAGCTATTTTTTTCATGTTGTCAATATCTAGCCATAAGTGCATATCATTTGTAACGGCTTCATGACTATGCTGTTCTTGGTGTTCAATTTCGTATATTTTGTCAGCCCTGTATTTGTGAATCTTTAGATTATCCAGCTTTGTGATTTCAAAGCGAGTAGATTCATCCAGGTTCTTTAATGCTTTGCGAAGTCCAATTTCAAATTCATCACTAATAGAGATTACAAGGCTTGCATTCTCAATCACGCTGATCTGTGAAGGCTTTAGATGAAAGGTATGAGCTGAGTTATTAGATTGAAGAAGAAGCTCAGGTATAGCTACATCCTCCATGAGGGATGAAACTATACTGTGAATGGGTTTGATACTTGCGACAACCAGAGGCGCTGATTGAGCATGAATATTTTTAAAAACAAATAATAAAACTAAACTGATGACAAGACGGGATTTCATAGCAGGCCTCAAAGTGAAGGTAAATTATACGCTTATTGAGTAAATCATCGATTAATTAGTTACTGCAAATAATAATTGCTCGCTTTGGTGCTGGATAACCTTCAACTGTTAGATTTAAGTCTGAAGGATCAAGAAAATCCTCAAGTGATGCTGGATTATCTCCAATCCATGGAGTTTGTCTTTGCTCATCAAGCGTTGTTTGAGATACGTCTATGAGGTTTATATTTTTAAAGCCTGCATCTATAAGCCATGACTTGAGAGTTTCAACACTAGGAAGACAATAAACATTCCTCATGTTTGCATACCTCCCTTCAGGAACTATTACAAAGTCTCTCGGGCCATCAACTATCAGTGTTTCTAGTATCAGTTCTGAGTCAGAGGACATCATTTTCTTAAGTATAGATAGATGCTCCATATGGTCTCGTTGGTGATAGAGCACTCCCATCGAAAATACACTATCAAATACTGGCATAAGTGGTAATTCTTCAAGCCTTAGTGGAAGCAACATTGAGTTTGTGTTTTTTTTAATTAAAGTATCGATTGCTGCAAATTGATAATTGAATAATAGAAAAGGTTCAACTCCTAGTGCCTTTTTAGCTCCTTCCAGAGCCATCCTTAATGTGAAATATCCATTTCCAGCTCCCACATCGAGAACTCTTTTATTATTGAGTGGCTTTATCTTATTTTTGAGGCGTTGCCATTTTAGGTTGCCTTGCCATTCGCTCTCTAATTTTAAATTGTTGAGAATAAAAGGCCCTTTTCTCCAAGGCAAAAGTTTCTTGAAATTGTTTTCAATATTTTCTGAAGAAGTGCCGATATTTTTTATCGATATATATGGCTCATTCAGGACTAAATCCCCCTTTATAAAAGCCTTTATCTCATCTAATGCGCTAGTCCATTTGGGGATATTTCCATTTTTAACTTGGAGCGCTTTAAGGCTTTTTAAAAGGCATTCATTCTTAAATTCTTGAAGTACTAAATCATTGAAAAATAACTCAAATTTATCTTCAAATAATTTCATCAATTAAATCTTTCCATAAAATACATCTAGTATAAAATAAGTTGTAGATACATATATATGTTACTTTTAACTCTTTTGGAGATTAACGTGATTAATAAATCAATTAAATTTTTTGCACTACTGTTTTTGGCTTTTAATGTCTATGCAGGTGGTGATGATAGAGATCAGGTTTACTATGAAAACCTTGATGAAGAGCTAGCTGCTTTTGAAGCTCAACTTGCTGAAGATTTGGCAAAGGCTGAGATAGATGCCTTTAAAGCAGAAATGGATGCTGCTCTAGAGCAGCAAAAACTAGAAGATGAACTTGCTGCATTTGAAGCTCAACTAGAAGCTGAATTAGCTGCTAAAGCAGAAATGGATGCTGCTCTAGCGCAGCAAAAACTAGAAGATGAACTTGCTGCATTTGAAGCTCAACTAGAAGCTGAATTAGCTGCACAGGAGATGATGGCAGAGATTGAAGCTGAAATGG
>Ga0207964_1000425_pt1 | contig 11412 bp, 7 predicted proteins | sample Knorr_S23_td_250_FD_185608 | JGI IMG/M metagenome (GOLD analysis project Ga0207964, IMG submission 185608) | Marine microbial communities from Southern Atlantic Ocean transect - Knorr_S23_td_250_ad_251m_LV_A (SPAdes) (version 2) | ecosystem: Environmental > Aquatic > Marine > Oceanic | place...
CAAATGGGAGTGTTGTTATCTATAGTGCCCATGGCGTATCACAAGCAGTTCGAAGAGAGGCTAATGATATCTCAGCTATTATTTATGATGCAACTTGTCCACTGGTTACTAAGGTTCATAAAGAGGTTATTCGCCGCCAAAAAAACAATCATCAGGTGATTCTTATTGGTCATGCTGGGCATCCCGAAGTTGAAGGGACTCTTGGCCAGTCTTCCGAAGCACACAAAATCACTTTAGTTGAATCAGTTGATGATATTAAAGAGTTAAATTTTTCACAAGAGAGAGATATTTCGTACACCACTCAGACGACATTATCAGTGGATGACACAGCAGAGGTTATTGAAGCACTGCAAGATAAATTCCCTTACATACAGTCACCAAAGAAGAGTGATATTTGCTATGCAACGCAAAATCGTCAAGATTCAGTAAAAGAGGTCATTAAGCAATCAGATGCCCTGATTGTGATTGGCTCAAAAAACTCTTCAAACTCGAATCGCTTGAAAGAAATTGCTGAAAACCAGGGCAAGCCTGCTTACTTAATTGATAGTTCTAATGATATTGAGGATCAATGGCTAAATGACGTTGATTCAGTGGGTATAACAGCAGGTGCATCAGCTCCAGAGATTTTAGTTCAAGAAGTGATTAGTTATTTAATGTCGAAGGGCGGTCATGAGATTATTGAAGTAGAGGGCGCAAAAGAATCTGTAAACTTTCCTGTTCCATCTTCATTAAAGAATTAATATTTAATAAAAAATATAAATAATGAAAAAATATAACATCTATGGAATGGGCGCTGCCATTGTCGATACTGAAGTCGTAGTCAGTGACTCTTTTATTAAAGAAAATGAAATTGGCAAAGGCCTAATGACTTTAGTTGATGCAGACCGACAAAAATATCTTATCGACTCTCTTACGACTCAGCGTGTTCCTGTAAAGATGAGTTGTGGTGGTTCAGCATGTAACTCAGTTGTTGCGGCAAGCATGTTCGGTTCAACTGCCTTCTTCTCTGGCAAGGTTGCTAGTGATGAGGTGGGTGACTTTTTTGTTAAAGACCTAAATAAATCTGGAGTTGATTTTCATCAGTTAGACCCATCAAGCGGAGTTACCGGAAAATGTCTCGTCATGGTTACGCCAGATGCTGAAAGAACTATGAATACTAATTTGGGTGCAAGCCTCGAGCTAACTTATCGAGAAGTTGATGAAGACGCACTGTCTAACTCTGAATGGTTATATATTGAAGGGTATGTCGTAACTGATGATCAAAGAACAGCCGTTGCAAGAGATGCTATGAATTTCGCAAAAGAAAACGGAGTTAAGACTGCTTTAAGTCTCTCTGACCCTTTTGTCGTAGAAGTATTCTCCGACAATATCAAAACTATCATTGGTGATGATGGCCTTGATCTGATTTTTTGTAATGGAGATGAGGCAAGAAGCTTTACTGGCACTCACACTATAGAAGCGGCTGCAGAAGGATTAAAAAAATATGCAAAGACTTTTGCTATTACGAGAGGTCCCGGAGGCTCTTTGGTTTTTGACGGAACCAATCTAATACATACTGATGGTGTTTTGGCTAGCGCGGTAGATACTAACGGCGCAGGCGATATGTTTGCTGGCGCCTTTTTACACGCACTCAGCATAGGTAAAGATTTTGCATGGGCAGCTGATTTTGCAAATGCCGCCTCCTCAAGAGTGGTCAGTCAGTTCGGCCCAAGAATTAAGTCAATTGAGTATATAAGCCTTAAGCAGCAATTCAAATTAGATTAGTTTTTTGGTCTTCAAGGATCCTTTAGATTCATACTTGAAGTATTTCACTAGTTAATTTAAAATCAAGTTCTTAAATTTATTAAAATGTTTGAGGCAGATTATGAAAAATGCAGTAAGTAGGTTATTTCAACTTAGAAAAGCATTAGATGAGTGCGAGAAAGAGTTGGGTTTGAATGAATATTCTGAAGTTGAAAAGGCTGTATTCTCTTATATCAGTTCTAATGCCAATGCAACAATCACTGCGATTAAAAATGATCCTTATTTTTCAAAATACTCTCTATCGACTATAAAAAGGGCTGTTCTTTTTTTAACATCAAATAACGTTGTGAAAGCAAGTCAATCCTCTGCCGACAGAAGAGAGATGATTTTATCTCTTAATAATTGAATAGTTATAGAGGTACAATAGTCAGAGGTCTTAGATATAAAGAGAAACCAATCGACTGATACTGCAAGCAGCGATAAATAAATCAATACAGAATGGCTTACAACCAATACTTGCAGCTAAGGAGAAGGCTCCTTGTTCGGCTGCTAAGCTCAACTAAAAAATTCGAGAGGGTTATCGCAATGACCTCTCATTAAATGCAAAGGGGCTATTTAAAAAACATGCGAGAGGTGGTTTGGATAACTTACCAGTACACCTCTTTAAAAAAGAACAAAAAAAGTAGTTAAGGTTGTGCTTATGCACTTTTTTAAGAAGCTGACGAATCCTACATCACGGCTTAAAAAACGATAAAGGAACAATATGGATGGTGAAACCACTCGAAATCTAATTTACAATAATATATTCGCATTATTGCTAGTGCTACTAGCTACTTTTATCAATGGTAAACCAATACCTTTTATTGGGAATATGGTCTGGTTGCAGATTGGCGTTATTTTATTAATGTACCTATTGTTGACGCATAAGGTCTTTTTAGGATGCTTTTTGGGAGTTCAACTTTCTGCATCAATATTATGGGGTTGGGAGGTGCTTTCATTTTCAAACTTAGTAATTGTTTTAATTAGTTCTTTATCACCTCTTATAGCAATAACCATTATGAAATTTTTTCAGTTATCAAATTTTTTTGATGAAGGGAGGTTGGTATTCCAACACCTTATCTTTCTCGCAATATTTACTGCTGTTTGTAATACTTTATTTAAATTTTTATCTTATTCATACTTTGAGGCAGATCCAAGTAATCCTTCTTTCGATGCGTTATTATTTATTGAGCGATATTTCATTGGAGATTTGTTAGGCTGCTTGGTAGTTTTATTTTTTGCTATTTGGGTGGTTGTCCCAACAATTAAGCGCTTTTTTCCAAAGCTCGTACCTTCAGAGTAGTTTATGAATTTAGGTTGTTTTGCTAGTTCATAAATTTGAGTTAACTAAACTAATGTTTTCAGAATATCGCCAATTCTTCTAATGCGAGTTTGATCGGCCTCCATGTCTTCTTTAACGACAATAGTATTCTGATTTTTTAGTTGAAACTGTTGGGGTTTTGTTTGGATTAGATTAATAATTTTGGTTGTATCAATAATATTATTAACATTTAAAGTAATTTCCGCCTTATCGTCATAGATATTAATTGTAAGAATTCCTATCTCTTGAGAATAATTCTTTAGAGATGAAGACTCGAACAAATTTTGAGTTGGCTCTGGAAGGAGTCCAAATCGATCAATCATTTCAATTTTAAGCTCTTTTAGCTCATCTTCATTTGCTGCACTAGCAATTCGTTTATAGAGAATTAAACGCTCATGAACATCTGGTAAAAAGGTCTCGGGAATGATGCAAGCAATACCAGGATTGATTTCTATCTCTTCTAATGATGTATCTTTTATATCAAGTTTATAATTATTTTTTATTGCATGAATGGTTCGTCTGAGAAGATCATGGTAGAGATTAAAGCCAATTTCAGAAATCTTGCCACTTTGTTTTTCACCCAATAAGTCGCCAGCCCCTCTGATTTCAAGATCATGGTTGGCTAACATAAAGCCGGCTCCAAGTTCTTCCAATGAAGCAATTGCATCGAGTCTTTTTCTAGCATTTTCAGTTATTGATTGATGCGATTTAATTACCAGGTATGCATACGCCTTGTGATGGGAGCGTCCAACTCTTCCACGCAGTTGGTGAAGCTGAGCAAGACCAAAATTTTGTGCGTTGTTAATAATAATAGTATTGGCACTTGGGATATCGATTCCAGTTTCAATAATTGTAGTGCACACTAAGAGCTGATAACGCTGGTGATAAAAATCAGTCATTATTTGCCCAAGTTCCTTACTTGGCATTTGACCGTGGGCAATCCTAATTTTTATATTTGGCATTAGTTCATTTAATGACTCTGCCATATTATCGATGGTATCGATGTCATTATGTATTACAAAAATTTGACCACCTCTATGAAGCTCTCTTGAGCAAGCTTCGATGATCGTATTATTATTCCATACATCAACGAAGGTCTGTATTGCAGTTCTTTTTGCTGGAGGTGAGGCAATAATAGAAAGTTCTCTTAAAGAGCCAAGGGCCATATTAAGTGATCGAGGAATTGGAGTTGCTGTCATCGTTAAAATATCACTTTGACCGCGGATTTTTTTTAATGATTCTTTTTGTTTAACCCCAAATCGATGTTCTTCATCAATAATTATTAGCCCAAGATTTTGATAGCTGATACCGCCCTGAATAAGTTTATGAGTTCCTACTACAATATCAATTTTGCCTAGATTGAGGTCTGATTTGATTTGATTTTGTTCTTTGGTGTTTTGAAACCTAGATAAAGATTTAATAACAATTGGAAATTTAGAAAAACGATCAGTAAATGTTTGATAATGTTGGTTAGCGAGAAGCGTTGTTGGGACTAGAATAGCTACTTGCTTTCCAGATTCTACCGCCAAAAAAGCAGCCCTCATTGCAATTTCAGTTTTACCAAATCCTACATCGCCACAGACTAGTCGATCCATAGGTTTCTCGGATTGCATATCGAATAAAACATCATTCATTGTTTTAATTTGGTCTGGAGTTTCTTCAAATGCAAAACTTGATACAAATGAACTATATGAGTCATTAGGACTAGGATACGAAAAACCTTTTTGTGACTCTCTTTTTGCATAAATTTCTAGTAGCTCAGCTGCTACATCATAGAGTGACTCAGCAGCCTTTCTTTTTGCCTTAGTCCATTGCTGACTTCCTAATTTGTGAAGGGGTGCGCTATCTGAACTCACACCTGTATATCTTGAAATGAGGTTTAAGCTTGTTATTGGAACCATCAGTTTTGAGTCATTTGCATATTCTACTGAGAGAAAATCTTGTTGATTGCCATCAAAGCTTCGACTCATCAGGCCAAGATAGCGCCCAACCCCATAATGTTCATGAACCACAGGATCACCTAGTTGAATTTCAACTAAACTTTTTATTGCTTCATCAAAATCTTTATGCTTTGCGCGCCGCCTACGTTGTTGCTTTACAGCATCTTGACCAAATAAATTATTTTCAGTAATAATTGCTATTTTTTCAAAAATAACCCCTTCACCTAAGCTTGCATTGGTAATGCTCAGTTTTGAGTCTTGATTAAGAAAGTCTGACCAGTCTATGCAGTCTTTTGCATTGAGCTCATAGGAAGATAGCAAATCATTAAGAACGCTTTGTCTACCTTCTGATTCACAAACGATTAGAGTACGACCATTAAAGCTATTAATAAAACTGAATAACTTATTGAGTGGTTTTTTAGCTTCTGCGTCAATTTTAACGGGAGGAAGGATTGATGTCTTAAAGTCAAAGCCCTCTTGTTTTAGTGTCTTCGATGTTTGAATTTGTATCTGCTTTTTTTTATTAAGAGCAGCAAAAAAATCATTAGTATTTAGGAACACCTTGTTAACCGCAAGAGGCAGTCTCTCCAGTGAGTTCTGACAATAGTCAAAACGTTCTAACAATTCTTCACATTGGGTATCAATTAACTCTGCAAGCCCTTTTTGATATGTAATTACTGAATCATCTGGGATGTAGTCAAACAATGTATCGGTTGTTTGAAAAAATAATGGCAAATAGAACTCAATTCCTCCTGGATAGCGACCTTCGCTTACTTCAGTGAAAATAAAACCATCAGTATTACCAAATTCAGATAAATAATTTTCTTTAAAGATATCAATGCTTTCTTTGTCAGAAGCAAACTCTCTAGCAGGTAAAAGTTGAATTTGATCTATGACCTCAATTGATCTTTGTGAGGAGGGATCGAATGAACGAATTGACTCGATTTCATTATCAAAAAGATCAATTCTATATGGGTTTTTTGCACCCATTGGATACATATCAATTAGCGCGCCTTTTAATGAAAACTCACCTTGCTCCATTACAGTAGTGACTCTTCGGTATCCAATTCTAATGAGGTTACCAATAAATGAATCAATCTCAAGATTCTGATTATTTTTAAGGCTAAGGCTATACTTTTCTATAAAGTCTCTTGGACATATTCTTTGAGATAGTGCTTCAATCGTAGTCACGACAATTCCTGATTCAAGAGTAGATAGTTTTGCTAGCGTATTGAGCCTTGAAGAAACAATATCAGGGTGTGGTGAAAAGTGATCAAATGCTAAAACTTCCCAACTAGAAAAATTCAGAACATCAATGGAATTTTTAAAAAAAGCGAGAGATTTATTGATTTCATCATAATGCTTGATATCCCTTGCAATATATAAAAGAATACCATTGTTAGATTCTGCAAACTCCAATAGCGCAAGCGCTTCTGAAGGGCCGAATAAAGAGCCCCAATAATTCTTTTTAAAGTCAGAAGTGATTGACCTAGACTCTGCAGGATAAACTATGCTCATAAAACGTAAACATTTTCCTTTGCGAGCATATCAATTAATTGAATAGTAGGGAGCCCAATAAGACTGTTTGGATCATTGCCCTCCATCTGACTCAATAATGCAATTCCTAAGCCCTCAGACTTGAAACTACCAGCGCAGTTAAGGACATCCTCCTTGGATAAGTAATTTAAAATTTGATGATCTGATAGAGTCTTAAATGAAACTTTGAAATGTTCGATATGAACCTGAGTATTTAGAGTTTCTGTGTTCATTAAAACTAAACCAGTGAGAAAATTTAGAGATTTTCCAGAACTTTTCTTGAGTTGTAGGCAGGCATTTTCATGACTCCCGGGCTTAGTTAAAATGACATCATCTGATTTGTACCCACTATCCAAGGTAGCTACCTGGTCTGAAGCAATAATTAAACCAGAGTGTGATTTTGAAACAGCCGTTGCTTTTTCTTGTGAGAGGCGAGCAACCAAATCAATGGGTGACTCGTTTACTTTTCTGGCCTCATTTATCTCTGGAGCAACCACTTCAAATGCGAGCCCTAGCTTATCAAGAATAGCTTTTCTGAATGGCGAAGATGAGGCGAGAATGAGTGACACTAAGAGATTAAAAATTGTAAAATAAATTAATATTTTACTTCAATCAGGCTGAATTAATGCGCTTATCAATAGTAGTGGCAATGGACGACAACAGTCTGATTGGTAAGAACAACCAACTCCCTTGGCATCTTCCAGCCGACCTAGCCTACTTCAAAAAACTCACTACAGGGAAGTCAATACTTATGGGTAGAAAAACTTATGATTCAATTGGAAGGCCGCTTCCAAATCGAAGAAATATAGTAATAACACGTAATTCAAAAACTTCAATACCCGGATGTGAAGTTGTTTCTAGTATAGATCAGGCTCTTGAACTAACAAAAAGAGATCAAGAGGTCATGATTATTGGCGGTGCAAGCTTGTGTGAGCAGTTTCTTCCCCAAGTCGACCGACTCTACATTACAAAAATTGATGGCGAATTTGAGGGTGATGTTTTTTTTCCAAAATATGATGAATTTAATTGGCACCAAGTGAGCTGTGAATCTCATCCAAAAGATGATTCAAATGCCTATTCACATCACTTTATTATTTTAGACAGAGTCAAATGAAAAGGCTCATTTCAATCAGTTTATTGATTGTATTCTTATCAGGTTGCGTCTTTACTAAGGTGGTCACTGTTCCTATGAGAGTAACTGGTGCAGTCGTCTCAGTAATACCTGTGGTTGGAGATGGTGTTGATAATGTCTTGGGCACTAGCGCCGATCTAATCGACGCAATACCTATTTAAATAGCTTTTAGGTGCTTCTTATCACGAGCAGCTAGAACTTCTTTCAGGGCTTTAGGCATAACTTTAATGAAGTGAACAATTTCTTCATCCCAGTTATCAAGTATCTTGCCAGCTATTTGAGAGCCTGTATATCGAAAATGCTTTTTTGTAAGTTCATGAAGCTCAGAGAGCGATTCCTTGTCCATTGGGTCAAAGTCAATCATCGCAGTGTTTGCTCTTGCCTTTAGCGTTTGATTTGGGTTATAAACGTAGGCAATGCCACCACTCATGCCAGCGCCAAAGTTGCGTCCAACTTCACCAAGTATTACCGCCCTTCCACCTGTCATATACTCACATCCATGATCACCAATTCCCTCGACAACGGCAATTAAACCAGAGTTTCGAACACAGAAGCGTTCAGCAACTTGGCCTGAAAGGTATAGCTCGCCGCCTGTTGCACCATAACCGCAAACATTTCCAGCAATGATTTCATTTTCAGAGGAGTAGGTTGAATCTTTGGGTGGATAGACAATGACGCGACCTCCAGACAAGCCTTTTCCTACATAGTCATTAGCATCACCCTCAACTGACATAGTAATCCCTTGAGCAAGAAAGGCTCCAAAAGATTGGCCAGCTGAACCTTTAAAATTGATTTGAATTAAGCCATCTTTGAGGTTATTACCATTCCTTGATTTAACAACATGCGATGATAACATCGCTCCAACAGCTCTATCAACATTAGAAATACTAGAATTAAATTGAACTCTAGAATTGTTTTCAATAGCATCTTTAGACTTTTCAATTAAAACAAGATCTAATTGCTCCTCAAGTTGATGATCTTGCTTAATAGTTTGATAGGTTCCAGCATCTCTATATAGATTTTCAGCAGGTGTTAATATCGAACTTAAGTCAATAGAGTCTTGCTTCCAGTGATTAATTGCTTTATTCATCTCAAGCATATCAACTCTTCCAACCATATCAGTTAATTTAGAAAAGCCAAGTTCAGCCATAATAATTCTTAATTCTTCAGCAACCATAAACAAGTAATTAACCACGTGTTCAGGCTTCCCAGTGAATTTTTTGCGTAACACTTTGTCTTGAGTAGCAATTCCAACAGGGCAAGTATTCAAGTGGCATTTACGCATCATAATGCAGCCAAGAGTTATCAATGGCGCAGTAGAAAAACCAAATTCTTCAGCACCTAATAATGCAGCAATTGCAACATCACGCCCAGTCTTAAGTTGCCCATCAGTTTGAATTACAACCCTTGATCGAAGATCGTTCATAACTAAAGTCTGGTGGGTTTCAGCTACGCCCAACTCCCAAGGAAGTCCAGCATGTTTGATTGAAGTTAATGGAGAAGCCCCAGTTCCTCCATCATGTCCAGCAATGACAATATGGTCAGATTTTGCCTTAGTGACTCCAGCAGCAACTGTACCAACACCAACCTCTGATACCAGTTTGACACTGATGCGAGCATCTGGATTAGATCTTTTAAGATCAAAAATGAGCTGAGAGAGATCTTCGATAGAATAAATATCGTGATGAGGTGGCGGACTAATAAGGCCAACGCCTGCTGTAGAGCATCGAATTTTTGCAATTCCTTCATCTACCTTTCCTCCTGGAAGCTCTCCACCTTCACCTGGTTTGGCTCCTTGAGATACTTTGATTTGAAGTTCGTCGGCATTGTTAAGGTAATCAATAGTAACGCCAAATCGGCCTGATGCAACTTGCTTAATAGCGCTTCTTCTAGAGTCACCATTAGCATCAAGAGTCCAGCGTTTTGAGTCCTCTCCGCCTTCCCCGGTGTTTGACTTACCGCCAATACGATTCATTGCTATCGCTAAAGATTCATGAGATTCAGCAGAGATTGATCCAAAACTCATTGCCCCAGTGACAAATCTTTTTACTATTTCTTTGGCAGGTTCAACTCGTTCTATGTCGATTGGATTTCCATCTTTGAACGACATCAAGCCCCGAAGCGTACAATTTCTTGTACCTTCTTTGTTAGATCTATTTGAAAACTCCCAGTAGGCATTCTCATCATTGCCTCTAGCAGCCTGCTGCAAAGAAGTTATTGTTTGGGGTTCCCACATATGTTTTTCACCACCACTTCTCCAGTGATAGTGCCCCAGATTGTCAAGTGATTTTGATAAAAACGCTTTTTGATGTTGTACTTCAGATTCTTTCTGAATGACATCAAATCCTACTCCACTGATTCGACTTGCGGTTTCAAAAAAGCACTTATTCATCACCGCATCAGAAAGACCAACTGCCTCAAATATCTGAGCACCTTTGTATGAGGCAAGAGTTGAGATACCCATTTTTGCCATAACTTTTAGCATGCCTTTGGCAATTGCTTTACGATAAGATTTAACAACAGCATCATCGTCATCTAAATTAATTAATTTGTCTCTTCTCGCTTGCCATAATGCCTCAAATGCTAGATATGGATTAACAGCATCAGCACCAAACCCTGTCAAAAGACAAAAATGATGTACCTCTCTGGCTTCTCCAGTTTCAACTATGATGCCTACTTGAGTACGCTTATGGTGAGCTACTAAATGTCTATGAACTGCAGAGGATGCAAGGAGAGAGCTGACAGCATTGCGATTAGAATTTATATTCCTGTCCGACAAAATGACAAGACTGTGACCATCTTTGATAGCTTGAGTGCTTTGTTCACATATTGAGTCGAGCATGTCACTTAAATTATGATTACCATTGGTCTCATAAGTTATATCTATGGTCTTACTTGTCCAGCCTCTATGATTGCATTGCTTAAGTGCTGCCATTTCCTCATTGGTTAAAATAGGGTGGTTAACAACTAGTCGATGAGCATTTTCCTCATTGTTTCTCAACAAGTTTCCTTCGGGCCCTATCGAACAGCTTAATGACATGACCACTTCTTCTCTGATTGAATCAATCGCAGGGTTTGTCACTTGAGCAAAGAGCTGCTTAAAGTAATCATAAATAATTCTTGACTGATCCGATAAACAAGCTAATGCTGAGTCATTTCCCATTGAGCCAACCGGGTCTCTTAGTTCACTGACCAGAGGGAGCAACATAAATTGAAGAGTTTCAGTGCTGTAACCAAATGCTTTAAGTCTGTTGATTAGAGTGTCAGGATAGAATCCTTTGGAGTCTCCATTGGATCTCAAGTCATTTAGCAAAATCTTTTGACGATCTAGCCAATCTGAGTATGGGTTCTTAGTTGCAAAGCTATTTTTAATTTCATTATCATCAACTAGCTGACCTTTGCTGAAGTCAACAAGAAACATTTTTCCAGGTCTGAGTCTTCCTTTAGTTTTTACATTGTTTGTTGCCACATCAACAACACCAACTTCAGAAGCCATGATGACTCGATCATCATGAGTTAAATAATAACGAGATGGCCTTAGACCATTTCTATCAAGTACTGCTCCAATATAGCGCCCATCTGTAAACGCGATTGATGCTGGACCATCCCATGGCTCCATAACGTTTGAAAAATATTCATAAAATGCTTTTTTCTCTGAGCTCATCTCCGTATCATTTTGCCAGGCTTCTGGCACCATCATT
>Ga0207964_1000426_pt1 | contig 11358 bp, 9 predicted proteins | sample Knorr_S23_td_250_FD_185608 | JGI IMG/M metagenome (GOLD analysis project Ga0207964, IMG submission 185608) | Marine microbial communities from Southern Atlantic Ocean transect - Knorr_S23_td_250_ad_251m_LV_A (SPAdes) (version 2) | ecosystem: Environmental > Aquatic > Marine > Oceanic | place...
GTAATCTCTATGATCGAGTGACCTTAGGTTATGTGGTGGATTTTTTGGATTTCCACTGGTCTGGTAGGCATTTTCCTGCGTTTAATATCGCGGACAGTGCAATTTCAGTGGGTGCGGTACTCATTCTTGTTGAGAGTTTATTAAATCGTTCCGCCAATGATCGGAGCAATGAAAATAAGGGCTGATATTACTGTATGAATATAACCATCGACCAGGGCACTAAGATCACTATGAGCTTCTCATTGGCGCTTGAAAGTGGGGAGATTATCGATTCGAATTTCGAGACTCAACCAGCGATATTTACCCTAGGTGATGGCAATCTTCTGCCTGGCTTTGAAGTGCCGCTGATAGGTTTAAAAGTTGGCGATCAATGTGAATTTGTTATTTCTCCAGAAAATGCTTTTGGTCAGCACAATCCTGAAAATGTGCAGGAAATAGCACGCGATCATTTCGGAGAAGAGATAGTGCATATCGGTGATGTATTTTCTTTTCAAAATGGTGAGGGCGAGTTACCTGGTGTGATTGTCGATATTGAAGGCGACAGGGTAAAAGTAGATTTTAACCATCCATTGGCCGGTCGCAATATCATTTTTAAAGTCGATATTGTGGATATAGCGCCCAGTTCAATTCACTGATTTTCAAAAGAGGTGTGATCTATGGATATTAAACTTGCCAATCCCAGAGGTTTTTGCGCAGGTGTAGATCGTGCAATCGATATAGTTAATTTGGCGCTCGATCAGTTTGGTGCCCCTGTCTATGTGCGGCACGAAGTGGTACATAATAAATTTGTGGTGAATGAACTCTGTGATCGAGGCGCGGTATTCGTCGATGAAATTGATGAAATTCCGGATAATGTAGTGGTTATTTTTAGTGCCCATGGGGTGTCTCAAAAAGTACAAAAGGAAGCGGCAAGCCGTCAGTTAAAAGTGTTTGATGCGACCTGTCCCTTGGTTACAAAAGTACATTTAGAAGTAAGTAAATTTAGCGCTGATGGTAAAGAGTGTATTCTTATTGGTCATGCGGGACACCCAGAGGTCGAGGGCACCATGGGGCAGTACGACCATTCTGTAGGTGGTGATATATATCTGGTTGAAAACGAGCAAGATGTTCTAAATTTAAAGATAAATAATCCAGATAGCCTAGCCTATGTAACCCAGACAACCCTATCGATGGATGATACCTCGCGGGTGATTGATGCCTTGCGCAAAAAATACCCCGCCATCGAAGGGCCGCGCAAGGATGATATCTGTTATGCCACACAGAACCGTCAAGATGCCGTCAAGCAATTAGCGCTTGAGGTAGATGTGGTTTTAGTGGTTGGTTCGCCTAGTAGTTCAAACTCCAATCGTCTTAGAGAGCTGGCTGAGCGCTGTGGTTGCGATGCCTATCTGATTGATGGTGCTGAAGATATCGACCAACAGTGGCTTGGTCAAGTGAAATCGGTGGGTGTAACTGCCGGAGCATCGGCCCCAGAAGTCTTAGTGTCAGGGGTTATTGAAAGGCTGGTTCAGCTAGGTGCTAAGCCACCAAAAGAACTTGATGGCGTCACCGAATCTATAAGTTTTTCTCTGCCTAGAGAGTTGCGAAGTTAAAGCTTAAGACTGTTCTTCTATGTAGCTAAATAGTGCTTTTGTCGAAGGGTCCATATCAGCGGCGCCCGAGTCTTTATCCAATAGGTTGTTGGCCATCTTTTTCCCTAATTCAACACCCCACTGATCAAAAGAATTGATATTCCAGATACTGCCCTGCACAAACACCTTGTGTTCATAAAGAGCCACAAGGGCACCAAAGTTTTTCGGAGATAACTCATTCAACAAAAGGCTGTTAGAAGGTTTATTGCCAGGATAATAACGGTGTTGCTCGCCCTCTGGAGCCACTTGCCCCTCCATTAATGCAGAGGACTGCGCCAGCATATTACCAAGCAGTACTTGGTGATGTTCTGGATTACTCAGGTTATCTGATACGGCGGCGATAAAATCGATTGGCGCCATTCTTGTGCCCTGATGCAAGAGCTGAAAAAAAGCATGCTGTCCATTGGTGCCAGTCTGTCCCCATAAAATGGGTCCAGTGTTGTAGCTAACGGGCTTTCCATCGAGGCTAGTCGATTTACCATTACTTTCCATATCCAACTGTTGAAGATAGGAGGGGAGAAGAAGCAAGCGCTCACAATAAGGAATAATAGCTATTGATTGAGCATCGAGAAAGTTACTGTACCAAATGCCTAGCAAGCCTAAAATGACGGGCATATTTTCTTCTATAGGTGCATTTTGAAAATGCAGATCCATTTCTCTAGCGCCCGCCAGCATCTGTTTGAAGTTTTCAAAACCAATACTGATGGCAATAGATAAGCCAATACTAGACCAGAGAGAATAACGACCTCCCACCCAGTCTGAAAATTCAAGAATTTGATTTTCAGGGATACCATAGGCTATTGCAGCAGACGGATTTGCCGTTAGGCCGATAAAATGGCTGGTGTTTTTGGGGTTTTCAAGTCCTAACTCATCGCTAAACCACTGAATCGCTGTTTTGGCATTGAGCATTGTTTCCTGGGTGGTAAAAGTCTTACTAGCAATAGATACCAGTGTTGTTTCAGGGTTGAGTTTCTTTAATGTGCTTAAAATTTGTGCGCCATCAACATTGGAAATAAAGTGCACATTTATTGATTCATGGGCAAATTCTTCAAGTGCAGTACAGGCCATTTTGGGGCCTAAATCAGAGCCGCCAATACCGATATTAATAATATCTGTTATGGCTTTTCCTGTGCTTCCAACCCATTTGCCCTGACGAATTTCATTGCTGACGCGCTCAACCGATTTAAGTTGCTTTTCAACCTGAGTAGCCCTTTGTTTGGCATCTGGTGTGGATGCATCCGCTGAATTGGATCTTAATGCCGCATGGAGCACTGCTCGATCTTCAGTGCGGTTGATAGTCTCTCCAGAGAACATAGCCTCCCGATGCGAGCTTAACGGTGATTGATTGGCAAGGTTTAGCAGTTGTTCCCATATTTGGTCATTCAGTAAATTTTTAGAGAAATCGAGCCTTAACTCGCCCGCCATTAAAGAGTATTTTTCAACGCGATCAGCATCTTCCGCAAACAGTTGTTTTATGGTGATAGGGTTTGCAGAGGATTGTATTTCAGAGGCTAACTCTATCAAGTTATTCCAAGCGGCAGTATTGACCGGTGTGTAGGGCGCTTTATTCATCTTAACTATGATTCCTGTTGAGCTTAATGCTTGCGGGCGCAATTAATACGCCAATATTTATTAAGTTTTTTACATTTTGTAATAAAATTACAAAAAACAACCATTGTACCGATTATATATGGTTAACTTTTGTAATTTTGTTACAATTACGTCTTGAATTATACGGAGCCAATATGGGTCATCTCAATAACCAAATAGCAACTGTAACCGAGCGTATTATAGAGCGAAGTGCGACATTGCGCTCAAATTATTTGCATCAGCTAGAAGAAGATTTTAATAATCGACCAGAGCGAGGTAAATTAAGCTGTGGTAATTTAGCCCATGGTTTTGCCGCCTGTGGTGAAGAGGATAAAAATAGTCTGCGCATGATGCAGGCAGGAAATATAGGTATTGTAACAGCCTATAACGATATGCTTTCAGCTCACCAGCCCTACGCTACCTACCCCGATCAGATAAAGCAGGCAATGCGTGAAATGGGCTGTACAGCACAGGTGGCTGGAGGCGTTCCGGCTATGTGTGATGGAGTGACTCAGGGTCAGGATGGCATGGAGCTCAGTTTGCTGAGTCGCGATATTATCGCTCAGTGTACAGCGATTGGTTTATCGCATCAGATGTTCGATGGTGTTTTGGCGTTGGGAATCTGTGACAAAATTGTTCCCGGTCTGTTGATGGGTGCCCTTAGTTTTGGTTATCTACCCACCTTATTTGTGCCGGCTGGTCCTATGGAGTCAGGGCTACCCAATAAAGAAAAACAGCGAATTCGTCAGCTTTATGCTCAGGGAGAAATAGATCGCGAAGAACTTCTTCAGGCAGAATCAGATTCCTATCATAGTCATGGTACCTGTACTTTTTATGGAACTGCTAACAGTAACCAAATGGTGCTAGAGGCTTTAGGTCTCCAGCTTCCGGGTAGCTCCTTTGTTAATCCAGATAATCCATTGCGTGAAAGATTAACCAAAGAAGTGTGCTATCAGGTGGCTCGTATTACCGCACTTGGCAATGATTACCGCCCAATCGGTAAGGTGATTGATGAGCGAGCTATAGTGAATGGCACCGTTGCCTTATTAGCCTCAGGCGGTTCAACAAACCACAGTATGCACCTAGTGGCGATAGCAAGAGCTGCGGGCATATTACTTAATTGGGATGATATATCTGATTTATCAGCAGCGGTCCCGCTGTTAGCCAAGGTTTACCCCAACGGACATGCCGATGTAAACCACTTTCATGCCGCTGGGGGTACCAGCTGTATGTTTCGTCAGCTTTTGGATGCTGGCTATATGCATGGGGATGCTCAAACAGCATGGGGTGAAAATTTTTCTGATTTCACTAAAGAGCCAACACTGACTAGCGAGGGTGATCTTGAGTGGAATCAATCACCGCAAACACCATTAGATACAGAGGTTCTAACCACTGTAGATAAACCATTTTCTGCAGAGGGTGGCTTGCGTCTAATGCAGGGTAACTTAGGGCGAGGCGTGATCAAAGTCTCAGCTGTGGCCAAAGAAAATCAAATTGTTGAGGCGCCAGCTGTGGTTATCGAAAGCCAAGCTGATCTAGAGCCGTTATTTAAAGCTGGAAAACTTGAGAAAGATTGTATTGTCGTAGTGCGTTTCCAAGGGCCTAAAGCACTGGGTATGCCAGAACTACATAAATTGACGCCATTCCTTGGCACCCTTCAGGATCGTGGTTTTAGCGTTGCTCTAGTAACCGATGGTCGTATGTCAGGTGCATCTGGTAAGGTTCCTGCCGCCATTCACTTGGTGCCTGAAGCGATTGATGGCGGTCTTTTAGCAAAGCTACAAGATGGCGATATGATCAGTTTAAATGCTGTAACGGGTGAGCTGGCTTTCGTCGGCGATTTGGATGAACTTGAAGGTAGAGCATCTGCTCCTCAGCCTTCAGCAGGCCAACGCGGTTGTGGTCGAGAGATATTTACAATTAATCGCAATAATATTAGTAACGCTGAGCAGGGCGCTTCATTCCTTTATCCCGAGAATTAAAAATGAGTATTGAATGGAATCTTGTTGCCGATATTGGTGGAACCAATGCGCGGTTTTCCGCGATACCAGTGGGTGATCTGGAAAGTCATTATGAGTTTCATCATTCGGTTGAAGAGCACCCAGAATTTGCCGGCTTGGTGGTTGATCTTTTAAAAGAGATCGCCGAGGCAACCGGTTGGCAAACGCCCCCAGCAAGCGCCTGCTTTGCAGTTGCCTGTCCGGCTGATGTCGAAGAAATAGCGTTTACCAACAGTCATTGGCACTTTACCAAGACCCAGCTAAAACAATTGCTAGGATGCCAAGAACTATTTGTAATTAATGATTTTGAAGCCGTTGCTCATGGCATCACTGAGCTAAATGATAATGATTTGGTTCAGGTTGGCGGTGAGCAGTCGGTGGCTGAAAAACCCATTGGCATTATTGGCGCGGGAACAGGGTTGGGAGTTGCCGGTTTAGTGCCATTGGGCGATGGTTATAAAGTGATTGATTCTGAAGGTGGGCATGCTGATTATCCGCCCACCACCGATAGAATGGCTGCTGTAGTGGGTGTATTGCGTGAAGAATATGGCAGAGTATCACTGGAGCGGTTACTTTCAGGTAAGGGTATTTTTAATATCTACAGATCGCTTTGTACGATTAATAATATTGAAAGAGCCTATGAAACCCCGGCAGAAGTAGCAGCTGCTGCGCAGAAAGGCAGCGATGAATTAGCGCTTCAGTCATTGAATATGTTCTGTTCTGGAATGGGCAGTGCCGTAGGTAACTTGGCGCTTACCTATGGTGCAAAAGGAGGCATATACATAGCTGGTGGTGTAGTGCCAAAATTTATAGAATTTTTTATTAATAGCGATTTCCGTCATAAATTTGAAGAAAAGGGTCGCTTTGTTAGTTATTTAAAGCCAATTCCAATTTATATTGTAGTTAGAAATAATTTAGGACTACTGGGTGCGGCAAAAAAACTGAAACAAATTTGAGGAGTATCAGGTGCAAAAAATGTTAGCGGGAAATCCAGTTATCCCTGTAATAACACTGGATCAGGTAGAAGATGCAGTGCCATTGGCCGAAGCGCTAGTTGCAGGTGGCCTAAAAGTATTAGAAGTTACTCTTCGTACAGAAGCGGCTGTTGAAGGTATTCGTCAAATAATTAAACATGTTCCTGAAGCGATTGTTGGCACTGGCACAGTGTGTAGCGAAGAGCAAATTAAGTTATCCGAAGATCTTGGCTGTCAGTTTATGATATCGCCAGGGGCTACAGATAAACTTCTATCCATAGGTAGTCAGTCTTCTGTTCCCTTTTTGCCAGGAATTTCAACGGTAAGTGAGTTGATGAGAGGGATGGAGTACGGGCTTGAAAACTTTAAGTTTTTTCCAGCAGAAGCAGCCGGTGGCGCGCCAGTTATGAAAGCTATGGCGGGGCCATTTCCAACTATTAAGTTCTGTCCCACAGGTGGTATTGGGCTGGGTAATGCAATGGATTATTTAGCATTACCCAATGTATTATGTGTAGGTGGTTCTTGGATAGCTAAACCTAAAGATATACGAGAAAAACGCTGGACAGCGATTGAGCAGTTAGCACGTGAAGCAGCTGCACTGGTTTAATAGACCGGCAATAAAGAAGTAGTATTAGACTACCGAGGTAAATAATGAGTAGTAGCAAAATTGATCTAGTTTTATTTGGGGCGCGAGGCGATCTTTCGCGTCGCAAGTTGTTTCCAGCACTCTTTCAGTTAGATAAAGCGGAGCTATTGACGAGTAATACACGTATTGCCGCTGTGGCGCGTCAGGAATTTGAAACTTCAGAATTTGTTGAGCAGATTGGTGAAATTTTGAAAACCAATCTCGGTGATGACTGGTGTGATACCGTCTGGTCTCGATTTAAAAAACGAATTGAATATATTCGCATAGAGTTTTCTGAAAAAGAGCAATTCAATGCATTAAGAGAGTGGTCCGATGAAAGTCGTACGTTGATTTTCTATATGGCGACCCCACCCAGTATGTTTGGCACTATTTGCCAGCATCTAGACGAAGCTAGCTGCATTGACTCGAAAGCGCGTATTGTGCTTGAGAAGCCCATTGGGCACGATCTTAAGAGCTCTCAACAAGTTAATGATACGGTAGGGCAATATTTCCCTGAAACCAGTATTTACCGCATCGATCATTATCTGGGTAAAGAAACCGTTCAAAACCTTCTCGCATTGCGTTTTGCCAACCGTATTATTCATTCTCAATGGGATAATAGTTGTATTGATCATATTCAAATTACAGCGGCAGAAACTGTGGGTATCGAAGGGCGTTGGACCTATTACGACGGCGTAGGTCAATTGCGTGATATGGTTCAAAATCACCTGTTACAGCTACTTTGCATGGTTGCTATGGAGCCACCTAACAAGGTAGAAGCCGATGAAATTCGTGCTGAAAAAGTAAAGCTATTAAAGGCTATGACCCCGATTAATCAAGAAAATGTTGATCATCAAGCGGTGCGCGGTCAGTATTCAGCTGGCTCAATTTCTGATGAGCCAGTGGTTGGTTATATGGAAGAAGAAGGCAGTGCAGCGGACAGTAGTAATACAGAGACCTTTGTGGCGCTAAAAGTATTTGTTGATAACTGGCGCTGGGCCGGTGTTCCCTTTTATCTTCGTACGGGAAAGCGAATGAAGGAAAAAGTCACGCAAATTGTGATCACCTACAAAGATAACCCTCATGCAATATTTTCAGATGATGATTCTGAGGCTAATAACCGATTAGTGATTCGTCTGCAGCCCAACGAAGGCATTCAACTTGAAATGCTTTCTAAAAAGCAGGGTATGAAAGAGCGTTCAAGTCTAGAAAAGCGCACCCTCAATTTAGATTTTCTCGACTCTAAAGAAGGCGGAAGAATTGCCGATGCCTACGAGCGATTGCTGCTTGAGGTGCTAAATGGCGATCAGTGGTTATTTGTTAGTCGCGATGAAATCGAAGCTTCTTGGCAATGGTGTGATGATTTATTGCAGGCATGGTCTGATAAAAAAGTAGGTACACAGGCATATAGTGCTGGATCTTGGGGGCCATCTAAGTCCGAATCACTAATAGAAAATGATGGGCGTAGCTGGTACCTAGTTTAAAAAACACCATGATTTAAATGGGAGTATAAAATGGAATTAAAACAATTTGAAAACACCTCGGCACTGGATATGTCATTGTCATCTGAGGTGAGTGAGCGTTTGAGTCGTGCCATTCAAAAGCATGGCAAGGCCTCACTTATTCTCTCTGGTGGTCGCACGCCATTAGGTTTTTTTCATCAGTTGTCACAGCAGGTGCTGGATTGGTCAAAAGTGACCGTAACCCTCGCAGATGAGCGCTGGGTTGCCAATGATCACAAAGATAGCAATGAGAAATTGGTACAGAAAATTTGTTAATAAATGAAGCCCATTGCGCGCAATTCTTGTCCCTTAAAAACACTGCAGATACAGCGGTTTTAGGTGAAGCAGAGCTAGAGGCTGCGTTATCGAAATACGGTCAGTTTACTGTGGTAATTTTGGGTATGGGTGACGATGGTCATACGGCATCGTTGTTTCCAGAGGCTGTAGCCCTCGAGGCTGGATTGGATATAAACTCTGGTCGCAGTTGTATAGCAGTAACGCCAACGGCAGCTCCCCATGAGCGCATCAGCATGACTTTGCCGCGCTTGTTGAACACAGAGCGCCTGATTGTTCATATAAGCGGAGAAAATAAGCAAAAGGTACTTGATCAGGCTCAAGCTGGAAGTAATGTAGAGGAGCTTCCTATAAGGGCGGTACTGCAACAATCACAGGTGCCTGTGACAGTGTATTGGGCAAGTTAGAAGTCTAATATACAAGAAAGATAAAATGCCCTCTGCAAGAATTGCCGAGGGCATTTTTTTTACTAGCGGATTTCGTCGCCTACTCGAACAATCTTAAGCGTATTAGTGCCGCCCTGAACATTAACAAAGTCACCCTTAGTGATAAGAACTAAATCACCATCAGTTACAGCGTCATAATCGCGAAGTTTTTCCACAGCTAGACGGTTGATCTCTTCTGGATCAAGCTTTGAGGTTTCAAAAGGCACAGGTACTACGCCTTTATAAAGGGCAGTGATCTCACAGGTACCCGCCTTTTCTGCAAAAGCATAGATAGGCAGTGATGACGTGATTCTTGACATTAACAAAGGCGTAAAACCGGTTTCGGTCATACAGATAACAGCCTTAACACCCTTCAAGTGGTTTGCCACATACATAGCGGATAGCGCTAAAGATTCATCAATACGCTCAAATGTTTCATCGATTCTATGCTTAGAGCGCTGGGTTAAAGGGTGCTTTTCAGCGCCTTCAATGACTCTAGCCATAGCGGTAACTGTTTCTATGGGGTAACTACCCACTGCGGTCTCAGCGGAAAGCATTACAGCATCTGTTCCATCCAATACGGCGTTGGCAACATCAAAAACCTCAGCGCGGGTTGGTGTCGGAGCAGTAATCATCGATTCCATCATCTGAGTAGCGGTAATAACTACTTTGTTAGCAGCCATAGCCGCTTCAATTAATTGCTTTTGCACAGCAACCAAGTTGGCATCACCAATTTCAACACCCAAATCACCTCGCGCAACCATCACGCCATCGGAGGCCTCAATAATACCGGGTAAAAATTCATCAGTAATCGCCTCTGCTCGTTCCACTTTAGCGATAATATGTGCGCTACTTCCGGCATCCTTAAGAAGTTTTCTGGTTAATTCAACATCGGCAGCAGCACGCACAAATGAAATTGCTAGATAATCAGTATTCAAAGCAGCCGCCGTCTTAATATCGGCTTTATCTTTTGGCGTCAGCGCATCAGCAGATAAACCACCGCCAAATTTATTAACGCCTTTCTTACTGGATAAAACACCACCCTGAATAACTTTACAGCGAGCAACGCTTGATGACTTTTCGAGGATCTCAAAGGTCAGTCGACCATCATCGAGGAGCAATGTATCGCCAGCATCCATATCTTCCAGTAGCTGTTGTTCGATATAAACTGCATCCTGATGGCCGGTTTCGGCATTCATATTGCTATCAAGGCTAAAGATATCGCCTTCAGCTAAGTCAATTTTAGCATCATTGGCAAAGCTACCAATGCGAATTTTTGGTCCCTGCATATCGCAAAGAATGCCCACGGGGGTTCGCAATGACTGAGCAATTTTTCGAATAGTCATAGCTCGCTGGGTATGTTCCTCAGCACTGCCATGGGAAAAGTTTAACCGAAAGACATTGACTCCAGCCTGAATAAGTTTAGTCAGGTTGGTTTCATCGCTGCTTGCTGGCCCCAGTGTTGCGAGGATTTTGGTTCTTCTTGGCATATAGAAATTAGTCCGCGGTTAGGAGTACAAGGCTATTATCAAGCATACGGTTTGAAAAACCCCATTCGTTATCATACCAAGCCATGACCTTAACCATAGACCCATTGACACGGGTTTGCAGTGAATCAAAGTTACTTGAATAGGCGATATGGTTAAAATCGGCAGAAACCAGAGGCTGATCACAGTAACTCAATACACTGCCTAGCTCACCCTCAGACGCAGTTTTAAGAATTTGGTTTACTTCTTCAACGCTGGTGTTACGTCCAGCATTAAATACCAGATCAACCAGAGAAACATTGATAGTAGGAACGCGCACCGCCATACCATCGAGCTTGCCAGCTAATTCGGGAATTACGTCGGCAATTGCGACAGCCGCCCCAGTCTTCGTGGGGATCATCGATTGAGTGGCAGAGCGTGCTCGGTAGACATCAGAGTGATAGACATCGCTCAACTGCTGATCATTGGTATAAGCATGAACCGTGGTCATATAGCCCGATTCAATTCCAAGGGTATCCTGTAGAGGTTTTACCAGTGGCGCTAGACAGTTAGTCGTACAAGAAGCATTTGAAATAATTTCATGAGAAGCAGTAAGCTGGTTATGATTGATGCCATAGACCACAGTGGCATCAACATTAGAGCCAGGTGCTGAAATAATAACTTTCTTAGCACCGCCAGCAATATGGAGCGCCGCCTTATCTCTCTTAGTGAAAACACCAGTGCATTCAAAAACCACGTCGACACCTAGGTCACCCCAAGGTAGATTGGCAGGATCGCGCTCGCAGAACCATTTAATTTCATCGCCATTGACCGTCATTTTGTTCTCGCCA
>Ga0207964_1000427_pt1 | contig 11350 bp, 7 predicted proteins | sample Knorr_S23_td_250_FD_185608 | JGI IMG/M metagenome (GOLD analysis project Ga0207964, IMG submission 185608) | Marine microbial communities from Southern Atlantic Ocean transect - Knorr_S23_td_250_ad_251m_LV_A (SPAdes) (version 2) | ecosystem: Environmental > Aquatic > Marine > Oceanic | place...
TCTGTTCGGTAATGCGTTACACCGATGTGTGGAATAAGCTTACTGAACAGATGGGTTACTGGGTGGATATGGACGATCCGTACATCACCTACGAAAGTAAATACATGGAGTCGGTATGGTACTTACTTTCCGAACTCTACAAGAAAGATCTAATTTACAAAGGTTACACCATTCAGCCTTATTCGCCTGCTGCAGGTACGGGTTTAAGTTCGCACGAATTGAATCAGCCGGGATGCTACCGCGATGTAAAAGATACATCGGCAGTAGCTCTTTTTAAGGCTAAAAAGGAAACTCTGACTGCGGATGTTTTAAAAGCAGTTGAAGGTGATGTTCAATTTATTGCCTGGACAACTACGCCCTGGACGCTTCCATCGAATACAGCACTCTGTGTAGGTCCAAAAATTGATTATGCATTGGTTAAGACTTTTAACCAATATTCAGGAAATCCAATACATATTGTTTTGGCGAAAGCATTAGTAGCCAAGCAACTTTCAGGGAAATATTTCGAAGCTGAAACAGAAGCTGAATTGGAGGCTTATGAATTTGGAGCTAAGAAAATACCTTACAGTACGGTGGCCGACATTAAAGGAGCCGATATTGTAGGAACACGCTACGAGCAATTACTCCCTTACGCACAACCATATCAGGATGCAGATAAGGCATTCCAGGTAATTTCGGGGGACTTCGTTACCACCGAAGATGGTACGGGTATCGTTCACATTGCGCCAACTTTTGGTGCTGATGATGCTTTGGTAGCTAAGAACTTCGGTGTTCCGGGCTTGTTGGTTCTCGATGAAAATGACAATCCTCGTCCACTCGTAGATTTACAGGGTAGATTCGTTCCGGAAATGGGTGAGTTGGCAGGAAAGTATGTGAAGAATGAATACTATGCCGAAGGTGAAGCACCGGAAAGATCAGCTGATGTAGAAATTGCCATCAAGCTGAAAGAAGAAGATAAAGCCTTTAAGGTTGAAAAATACGAGCACTCTTACCCACACTGTTGGAGAACAGATAAACCGGTATTGTACTACCCCTTAGATTCCTGGTTTATTAAGTCCACGGCAATGAAGGATCGTATGATAGCGCTCAACAATACCATCAACTGGAAGCCGGAATCTACCGGTACCGGACGATTTGGTAACTGGTTAGAGAACTTAAACGATTGGAACCTGTCTCGTTCGCGTTACTGGGGTATTCCAATTCCTATCTGGTCTACCGAAGAAGGCGATGAGCGCATTTGTATTGGTTCTGCAGAAGAACTTTACAAGGAGTGTGAAAAATCGGTTGCTGCTGGTGTCATGGATAACAATCCCATTACAGACTTTGAGCCGGGCAATATGTCGAAAGAGAATTACGATAAAATCGACTTACATAAAAACTACGTAGACGAAATTGTATTGGTTTCTCCGAATGGAAAACCTATGCAAAGAGAATCTGACCTGATCGATGTTTGGTTCGATTCCGGTTCTATGCCTTACGCACAATGGCACTACCCATTTGAGAATAAAGAATTGATCGACGGGCAAACGTCTTACCCGGCAGACTTTATTGCTGAGGGGGTAGATCAAACACGTGGATGGTTCTTTACACTACATGCTATCGCAACCATGTGTTTCGATTCTGTAGCCTACAAAAATGTGGTTTCTAACGGATTGGTGCTCGATAAAAATGGACAGAAAATGTCTAAACGATTGGGGAATGCTGTAGATCCATTTGAAACCTTAGGTAAATACGGTCCTGATGCAACTCGTTGGTACATGATCACCAATGCACAACCCTGGGATAACTTAAAATTTGACATAGACGGTATTGCCGAAGTGCAAAGAAAATTCTTCGGAACACTTTACAATACGTATTCTTTCTTCAGCCTTTATGCAAATATCGATGGCTTCACTTATGCCGAAGCTGATATTGCCATTGAAGAAAGACCGGAAATTGATCGCTGGATCTTATCAGAATTAAATACTTTGATGAAAGCAGTGGATAAAGCTTACGGTGAATATGAACCAACACGTGCAGGACGTTTATTACAAGACTTTGTTACTGAAAACTTAAGTAACTGGTACGTTCGTTTGTGTCGTCGCCGATTCTGGAAAGGAGAATATGCTCAGGATAAAATATCGGCTTACCAAACACTGTTTACCTGTTTGGTAAACATTGCCAAAATGTCTTCGCCTATTGCTCCATTCTTTACCGATCGTTTGTATCAGGATTTAATGAATGTAACGGAGCTTCCAAAAGAAGAATCTGTTCACTTAGCATTGTTCCCCGTGGCAGATGAGACTTTAATTGATTCTGACCTGGAGAAGCGTATGCAAATGGCACAAAACATCACTTCGATGGTGCTTTCGCTTCGTAAAAAAGAAAAATTACGTGTACGTCAGCCTCTGCAAAAGATAATGATCCCTGCTTCTGATGAGAAGATGAAAGCACAGATCAATGCCATTAAGGATTTGGTTCTTTCAGAAGTAAATGTGAAAGAATTAGATTTTATGTCGGAGGATTCTAACATTTTAGTGAAGGAAATTAAAGCTAACTTTAAGGCTTTAGGACCTAAATATGGGAAACAAATGAAGGCGATTGCTGCAGCAATTTCAGGTTTCGAGCAGGGAGATATCAACCAACTTGAAAAAGAGGGTTCCTATGCTTTAAATATCGACGGTGCTGATCTGCTGATCTCAACAGAAGATGTTTTCATTAGCTCACAAGACATTCCGGGCTTATTGGTAGCGAATAATAAAGGAATGACCGTAGCTCTGGACATTACTATGAATGAGAAGTTGCTTGAAGAAGGGATTGCCAGAGAGTTGGTAAATCGCATACAAAATATGCGAAAAGATGCCGGCCTGGAAGTTACCGATCGGATTAAATTGAGTATCGCTCAAAATGATAAGATCGAATCTGCTATTGTTTCAAATAGAAGTTACATATGTGGTGAAACTCTTGCAGACGAGATATTTATCTGTGAGGCTGAGCCGAAAAATGCTGTAGCCGTTGAATTTGATGAGATAAAAACCTATATTGCCTTAACAAAATAGGATAGCAATTCCTTAAAAATATAACGTGATGATAGAGATAAGTAAAAGATATTCAGATAATGATTTAGCAGAGTTTAAGGCTTTAATATTAGAGAAAATTGAATCTGCTGAAAGTGATTTAAAACGTTTAAGAGATTCTATTACTCAGGGGGCCGGAAATGGTACCAATGATACTTATTCTGCCTTTAAAGCATTTGAGGAAGGTTCAGAAACGCTTTCTAAAGAGTCGAATTCTCTTTTAGCTCAACGGCAGGAAAAATTTATCCGAGACTTGAGAAATGCAATTATTCGTATAGAAAATAAAACGTATGGAATTTGTAGAATTACGGGTAAATTAATTAAAAAAGAACGTCTAAAATTGGTTCCTCACGCTACTTTGAGTATTGAAGCTAAAGAGATGCAGAACCGCAATAAATAGATCCTTTGAAAAGATCGATTTGGATTATCCTCATCACCTTAATTCTCGACCAGACAGTAAAAATATGGGTCAAAACTCATATGTATCTGGGTCAGGAATATCAGGTTTTGGATTGGTTTTACATCCATTTTACGGAAAATAATGGAATGGCTTTCGGAATGGAATTCGGGGGTGATTGGGGAAAGCTTACTCTAAGCTTATTTCGTATTGTTTTTGTAGGATTCATAATTTCATTTCTTATAAATCTTGTTCGAAAAAATGCAGATAAGATCCTTATCACCTCTTTATCATTGATCCTTGCCGGAGCCATTGGTAATATTTTAGATGGTGCTTTTTATGGCCTTTTGTTTTCTGAGAGCTACCATCAGTTAGCAACCTTCTTACCTGAAGGCGGAGGGTATGCACCGCTCTTTTTCGGACGTGTAGTAGATATGTTTTACTTCCCGATACTTAAAGGCTACTTGCCGGAATGGGTTCCGTTTTGGGGTGGCGATTACTTTGTTTTTTTCAGACCTGTATTTAATATCGCCGATGCAGCCATTTCTATTGGTGTAGGTATCATGGTGCTTTTTCAAAAGCGGGTCATGAAGGCTCTGGAGTAGATCAGTTCTCAGTTTGCAGTTTTGCGCTTCGACAGACCACCCTTCGACAAGCTCAGAGATCGAGGGTAATAACTTAAATCTTTTTGACAGCATGACCGCACGACCGCATGACTCTTTTCAGTTTGCAGTTTAATTTGTCACACTGTCCCGATAGCTATCGGGATTGTCGAAGTGCACAAATAAATTGATAAAGTCTTCGACAAGCTCAGACTGACAATAATGATTAATTAATCATTATTAATTAGTCATTAACAATTAATTCTTCCCGGAATCGAGTCAATCAATTTTTGGGTGTAATCAGATTTCGCTTTCTCAAACAATTCTTCCGGGAAACCTTCTTCCTCTATTTTTCCTTTGTTCAGAACGATAATTCGATCGCAAAAATGCTTTACTACACTCAGGTCATGTGAGATAAAGATGTAACTCAAAGAGAAAGTCTCTTTTAGTTCGTTTAAGAGGTTAAGCACCTGTGCCTGCACAGAAACATCCAATGCAGAAACTGATTCGTCACAGATGATAATTTCAGGTTCTAAAGCCAATACTCTGGCAATACCTATTCTTTGCTTTTGTCCACCCGAAAATTCGTGAGGGTAACGATCAAAATGTTCGGCTTTCAAGCCTGTTTTTTCAAGCAAATCGATTGATCTTCGTTTTCTGTCGGCACGATCATTTCCAATGTGATGTACCTTCATCACTTCTGTTAAAATGTCACCAATTCGCATTTTGGGATTGAGCGCACTTGCCGGATCCTGAAAGATCATTTGTACTGCCTTTCTGTAGCTTAATGGATTTGTAGCGATCAGCTTTTTTATATCTGTACCTTTGTATGAAATCTTTCCTTCACTTTGTTTTTCAAGTTGAATAATGCACTTACTCAAGGTACTTTTCCCACATCCTGATTCCCCAACAATCCCTAAACTTTCACCTTCAAATAATTCAAGGCTTACATTCTCGAGGGCTTTAATTGCAGCTCCTTTTCCAAAGAATCCTTTGTCATCATAGACTTTTGAAAGCCCTTGCGCCTCAATGATGGGTGGTTTCTTGTAATAGTTTTCTCTTGTTTTTTTTATCTGCTCCGGATCCAATTCATTTTGAGCGTAAAATTCTTTTAAATTGAAATCGTCATTTTCAAGAAAATCACTGACGGTAGCTAAGCTTTTTAAATTTTTATTAATGTTGGGTCTACAAGCCAATAAAGCTTTTGTGTAGGGATGTTCAGGGGTTTTAAAAAGTTCTTTGTTGATCTTATTTTCTACAATCCTTCCATCTTTCATTACGGCGATTTGGTCGGCCACTTCCCGTACTAATTCCAGATCGTGACTGATAAATAAACAGGCCATTTCATGTTTTTTTTGCAGTCTTTTTATAAGCTCTAAAACTTCTTTCTGAACGGTTACATCCAATGCTGTCGTTGGTTCATCGGCAATGAGGATTTTAGGCTCGCAAGACAGAGCCATGGCAATCATTACCCTTTGCTTTTGTCCTCCGGAAAGTTGATGGGGGTAGGACTTGTAAATACGTTCCGGGTTGGGAAGTTCAACAGACTCAAACAATTCCAAACAACGCTTTTTGTTTGCTTCAGAACCTAAGCTTAGATGTGTTTGTATGGCTTCAAAAACCTGTTTCCCACATGTCATAGAAGGGTTTAAAGCCGTCATAGGTTCCTGAAAGATCATCGCAATTTCCTTAGTTCGGAAGGCTTGCATCTCTTTTTCAGTTAATGAATGGATCGCAATTTTTTCATCATCCTTTTTGTACCAGATCTCACCGCTATCCAAATGTGAAGATAAATTCGGGATCAGTTGCATGCTCGTTAAGCTGGTCACAGATTTTCCGGAACCGGATTCACCGACTAAGGCTAACATTTCTCCCTTGTGTAATGACAGATTCACCGAATGCAGCACTCGGTTTCGATGCGCTCCTTCTCCAAAGGAAAGGGATAGGTTTTTAATATGTAGAATTGGATGAATAACGGTTAAAGATTTAAAGTTGAAAGTTAAAAATTAAAAGTTAAAAAAGGAAAACTTTGACTAGGACGATGACAAAGACTTTATGTAACACTCCTATTAAATTTTTTTAATCTGTCAACCCTTCGATCCCGAAGCTTCGGGACAGGATGACGTACTATCGATCAGTCGTTGTCAATTATCAACTTTCAATTATCCATTAATTAGTCATTTCTCTACTGTCTCCTGAAAGCTGATGCTTTGTACTTAATACCTAGTACCTGATACCAAAACACCAATCTACTATCATACTTTATTTTCCGGTCTAACAATTATTTATCAGTCATTATTAATTAGTCATTTCTCTCCTGTCTCCTGTATTCTGTCTCCTAAATCAAAAACTAAAAGCAACTTGATCGTCCCGGATCAGTTTGTCATTTCTGAATTTCATAAATATTTGTGCCGTTGCCAAAACATCTTTTTCGCAATATTTAGCGATGCGTTTTAAGTCGTTCTCCTTCCAGTAAACCGAGCTTACCAGACTACCATCTATGTCATCTTTTGGAGTAGGGATATTGAAAATAGCACAAAGTAATTTAATTGAAGTGTAGTGTTTGTAATCGCCAAACTTCCACAATTCCATGGTGTCTAAATGTTGAATTTCCCAGGGCTTTTTTCCTGCGATCTGTAAAATAGACGGCAAGCTGATGCCATGAATTAACATACGACGACATATGTAGGGGAAGTCAAATTCTTTGGAGTTGTGACCACACAATACTTGCCGTGGATGATTGAAATATTTGTCATTGAGCATCTCAGCGAATCCGCCTAATAAAATCGCTTCATCGTGGTTGTAAAAAGAGCGTAATCGGAAGCTTTTCATTCCATCTTTATAATAAACAAAGCCGATAGAAATACAGACTATTTTTCCAAATTCAGCTAAAATCCCTGCCCTTTCAGCATAGTAATCTTTTGGTGTAATATCTTCTTTGCGTTGCCACTTGGTTTTATCGGCCCAAAGATATTGCATTTCCTCACTAAGTTCTTCAAATTTAGCTACCCCACTTACGGTTTCGATGTCTAAAAAAAGAATGTTTTGTATGTCTATATTATTCATTAAAAGTTGAAAGTTAAAAATTAAAAGTTGTCAATTATCCATTATTGATCGGTCATTATTAATTAACAACAACATCATATTGCTTAATGATATCTTCTATGTAAAAGGCTAAATCGTCGGTGATATTATTGCGTTTTAGTTCGCGTTTGTGTCCTAAGCGAACGGCTACCAGATCCAGAGCCGGAATGGTAATTACATATTGACCACTAACTCCTCTCATACAGAAAACCGGGTATTTATACTGCGTTCCATAAAGCCACCAAGAATATCCGTAATGGTCTTTCAGATCTGCGTTCAATGAAGCTTCCACATAAACCGAATCAACGATTTGCTGTCCTTTCCAATTTCCCTTATCCATATAAAGCTGACCAAATCGTGCAAAATCCAGTGCGTTTGAATTGAAGCAGCAATACGCTTTTTCGATTCCATTTTCCTCGTCTAACATCCACTCGGCATCATCTGTAGCATTCATAGGTTTCCATAATTTTTCAGATGCATACTCACTTAATCTTTTCCCTGTTGCACGTTCTACAATCATTCCCGCCAGTTGTGTGTTTCCACTTTGGTAATGCCATTTTTCTCCTGGCCTTTCAGTGAAATCAATACTGAGCATTAATGCTTCTAACTCTTTAGTGAAATAGGCTTCTGCCGTAACTCCAAATGGATTGTAATAGTTCTCATGCCAGTTCATTCCAGAACTCATGGTGAGTAAATGCTTAATGGTCACTTCCCGATTATAATGTTTTCCCTCTCGGTTGTATTCGGGAATAAAGTCGATCACTTTTTGGTCAACACTTTCTATGGATCCTTCATCTATTGCAATTCCAATAAGTATGCTTACAATAGATTTTCCCATAGAAAAAGAGTTGGTTCGCGAAGTACGAGAGCCAATGCCCCAATATTCTTCATAGCGAATACTATCACCTTGAATTACGGTAAATGCAATTGATTTGTTTTTTTCGAGCCTCGATCTAAGTTCTCCACAAATCTCTTTTTGATTGTAATCAAAAGCTTCAGGCCATTGTTCTCCACTTTCGGACTCCACAATACGCGTATCAAAAAATTGAATATCCTCAATAGTTGCCGTATTATGCCCACGCATGTAGCCAATTTTTAGAGCTTTATAAACGTAGGTCTTGCCACTAAGAAGAATGTAGGCATTCAGAATAATGAGTAATAACAAGAGTGTTTTAAATAGGGCAATAATGTATTTCATGTTTATATCATTGATTTTTAATATTCATTTGGACTTCGCTCGTTGGCACTCCCAAATGTGAAAGCTTTTTATTTGCTTAGTTTTATGATCTAAAATTTAGGGACATAAATATAAGGAAGAAAATCAAGAGTGCAAAGTGTTAATTATAAGTTGTTTACCTTATATGTGCCGATGATGAAATTTTTAGACTAATTCCATCTCAAAAAGCAATTCCAGATGTTTTTTCATCTTTTCCTGAACTTCTTTCATTTCAACGGGTCTTCCTAATTCTTTATTTAAAGAGGTAACTGCCTTATCGGTAATTCCACAGGGGATGATATTTGTGAAGTAATTTAGATCTGAGTTGATGTTAAAGGCAAATCCGTGCATGGTTACCCATCGACTTGATCGAACACCCAGGGCACAAATCTTTCTTGCTTTAGGATTGTTCCAATCTAACCAAACACCTGTAGAACCTTCTATTCGACCGGCATTAATACCATATTCGGCAAGCGTAAGAATGACTGCTTCTTCGAGATAGCGAAGGTATTTATGAATATCTGTAAAGAAATTGTCTAAGTCGAAGATCGGATAACCCACCAACTGTCCCGGTCCGTGGTAAGTAATATCACCACCACGATTAATTTTATAAAAACGAGCTCCTTTGGCTGCCAGTTGTTCTTCGTTGACCAATAAATTTGATTGATGACCACTTTTGCCTAAAGTGAAAACGTGAGGGTGTTCACAAAAAATAAGCTTGCTTTGGGTTTGTTCCAAAGCAAGCTTTTCATTTTCACGTTTTCTATTCGCACGCTTTACATCAATAATAGCCTGAAATAATTTTTCCTGGTAATCCCAGGCTTCTTTGTAGTCTATTAGACCCAGGTTGATGTATTTTATTTTTTGCATTCTATCAGCTGATCTTTGTTCACAAAATTGCACCAATCATGTTTATTATTTTACAAACACAAGATGGCATTTAGGAGAGTACTGTTCAGCTGTTTAGAATTAAAATTTAGCTAATTCTCCTTTTAGATAATTGATCACATCTATTTCTTCTACAACCACTCCATTTCTTTTCGAAAGGTTGAAAGTTGCATGATCACCTACATTGATCAAATAAAAAGTTTTCTCAATCATTGTATCTCCCTTTGACCAGTATTCCATAACTGAAGAAGTATATTTTGAAACCACTTCGTTATTGATTTCAATACGTTTTTGATTTCGTTTGTGGTCACTTTCATTGCGGAAGAAGATGACAGCCAGGTCTTCATTTTTAGTTCTCCAACCGACCAGCTCATTGTGGTTCATTTCCGGAATGATGTTGTGCCAGCTAACCATTTTAGAGTTTTCGGCAAGTTGTTGCGTAAATCGAACAGCCATACCCTGGTAGCCATCACAAGCATATATTACAGGGATTTTACCATATAAATGGTTTGTAATTTTTTCTGCGTCTGCTTGAATTTCATCCTGCAGACTATCAACTAAATCTGCAGCTTTATTAAGTTCAGCTTTGAATCCGTCACCAATTAAACCATAGTGATTTAAAACATAGAGTAATTGCGTAATGGAGTATCCCATCATAGCTCTGGGAGAATCGCCAGAAGGCAATTGAATGTAATTCAGGTTGTGCTCTTTTGCTAATTCAATCAGTTGTCCACCAGAACTTACACAAGCAATTTCAGCATTTTTAGCTTTTGCTTTATCAAAAGCTTCGATAGTTTCTTCTGTATTCCCTGAAAAGGAAGAGCAAATAACCAGAGTGTTTTCATTTATGTATCCTGGTAAATCATAACCTTTGTTTGTACTAACTGGCACAGAACATTCCTGAGCTGTTAATTCAGAAACGATGGTTCCGCCGATTCCGGAACCCCCAAGTCCAGTAATTAAAACACTTTCAATCTTTTTAGTGTTTTCTTTCAAAGAGGTGTTGGCTCCAATTTCTAAGGCATGTCGCAGCTGATCTCCGAAACCAGTAATCAAATCTTTCATGATATTTTTACGCTAAAGTTAATCTGTTTTTACAGGCTGCAAAGTAAGGATTTATCTTTCAAAAGTTTGGTATATTTGTCCAAATTTTAAGCCATGAGCAGACAATTATCAGAACAAGAATCGGGTCGAAGAGAATCTCTGAAAAAATTAAGAGATCTTGGCATCGAACCCTATCCCGCAGCAGCCTACAACGTGAGCGCTTACACAAAGGATTGTAAGGAGAATTACGAAGAAGGGAAGAAGGTTTGCTTAGCAGGACGTTTGATGAGTCGTCGAATCATGGGGAAGGCCTCTTTTGCAGAGCTGCAGGATGCTGAAGGACGTTTGCAATTGTACTTTAACCGTGATGAAATTTGTACGGGAGAAGACAAAACAATGTACAACGATGTCTTTAAAAAATTACTCGATATGGGTGATTTTATTGGTATTGAGGGAGCGCTTTTTAAAACTCAGGTAGGCGAAATTTCAGTATTGGTAAAGAATTTTACGGTGCTTTCTAAGTCGTTAAAACCACTTCCTGTGGTTAAAACTGATGATGATGGACAAGTACATGATGCTTTCAGCGATCCCGAATTACGTTATCGTCAGCGTTATGTTGATCTGGTGGTAAACGAAGGGGTAAAAGATACGTTCATTAAACGCACCAAGATTATAAATAGCATGCGTGCTTTTTTTAACGAAAGAGATTATTTGGAAGTTGAAACACCAATACTTCAACCGATTCCCGGTGGAGCTTCCGCACGTCCTTTTATCTCACATCACAATGCACTTGACATTCCTTTGTATTTGAGAATTGCGAATGAATTGTATTTAAAAAGATTGATCGTAGGTGGTTTTGATGGGGTGTATGAATTTGCCAAAGACTTCCGTAACGAAGGAATGGATCGTACGCATAATCCGGAATTTACCGTGATGGAAATTTATGTAGCCTACAAAGACTACAACTGGATGATGGACTTTACCGAGCAAATGATTCAACGTGTAGCGATGGATGTGAATGGTAAAACGGACATTGTAATGGGGGATAAGGAGATCAGTTTTA
>Ga0207964_1000428_pt1 | contig 11344 bp, 5 predicted proteins | sample Knorr_S23_td_250_FD_185608 | JGI IMG/M metagenome (GOLD analysis project Ga0207964, IMG submission 185608) | Marine microbial communities from Southern Atlantic Ocean transect - Knorr_S23_td_250_ad_251m_LV_A (SPAdes) (version 2) | ecosystem: Environmental > Aquatic > Marine > Oceanic | place...
GTTTTTAATTGCAATGATTTTTATTTTCTTCTTTCTCTTCTGCTTCTGGATCCGGAATTACGATCTCTAGAGCCCGATCCTCTTCGATCTTTAGACCACTCTCTTCTACCACCACTTCTACGACGATCTCTAACGCCACCACCTCTTCGATCCGGAGATTTCTTGGTAATTTCAAGGCTCACTTTTCGATCTCCCACGCTAAAACCTTCGAATGCTGCAAAAACACCTTCCACTTTTGCTTTAGAAACATTAAAAAATGAAAACGCACCTTTTACATCAACACCACCAAAATCATCATTTGACAAAGAAGTCTTCTCTCTCAACAAATCTTTTAACGTTGCCCAGTCAAAACCATCTTTCTCTCCAATATTAATAAAGATACGTTCAGAATTACGTGATTTATCTCTACTCTTTCCTGAGGCATTTAAATCCTGAGCATCTTTGTAGAAGTTCAAGATTTTAGATGAATTTAAGGCAATAAATTTCTCTAACACTTCCGTTACAGTCATTTGTTCTGCAAGCTCGTGAATCGCTTCTGTAAATGGTTTTAATGCCTGAGGGTGAGCTTTAGCATTGATTAGGTTATCCATAGATTGGAACACCATAGCCTTCATAACTTCTTCTCCGGAAGGAACCATATTGCGCTCAATTCTACGATTAATCGTTTTCTCAATTTGCACAAGTTTATACTTATCTCTACCACCAACTAAGGCAACTGATGTGCCTTCCTTACCGGCACGTCCTGTTCTACCGCTACGGTGCGTATAAACCTCAACGTCATCCGGCAACTGGTAGTGAATAACGTGTGTAATATCATCTACATCAATACCACGTGAAGCAACATCCGTAGCCACAAGAATAGTAATATTCTTGCTCTTAAACTGTTTCATCACACCATCGCGTTGTCCCTGAGACATATCGCCATGAAGACCTCCGGTATTGTATCCGTCAGCCATCAATCGCTCTGCAACACTTTGGGTTTCTGCACGGGTACGACAAAAAATGATGGCATAAATACTTGGACAAGAATCAACAATACGTCTTAGAACTTTATATCTATCACGATTGTCAATTAAATAATATTGATGATCTACGGTTGAAGCTGCCTGATTTTTAGTCCCACAGGTTACCTCAACAGGGTCTTTCATATAATTGGAAGCAATTTTTGCTACAGACTTTGGCATGGTTGCAGAGTAAAGCCAGGTATTTCTGTCTTCAGAAGCTGTTTCCAAGATCTCATCAATAGCATCCTGAAAGCCCATATTCAGCATTTCATCTGCTTCATCAAGAACCAAATAGTCAATATGACTTAGATCAACCAATCTACGGTTGATCATATCTTGTAAACGCCCAGGAGTAGCTACAATAACCTGTGCTCCTCTTTTTAATTTTTTTGCCTGATCGGTAATGCTTGCACCTCCATAAACAGCCACCACATTCGTTTTCTTAAAACGAGCATAATCGTTAAGGTCTGCGGCAATTTGAATACACAATTCGCGGGTAGGAGCCAAAACCAGGGCTTGTGTTTTTCTGTTATCGTTATCGATCTTTTGGATTAAAGGCAAACCAAAAGAAGCGGTTTTACCTGTTCCTGTTTGAGCTAAAGCTACCAGATCGGTGTCTTCATTCAAAACAATAGGAATACATTTTTCCTGTACCGGGGATGGTTTCTCAAAACCAAGCTGGTCAACAGCTTGAACAATAACGTCTTCGAGTCCAAGCTCAATAAAATTCTGATTCATTTCGTCAGATTAAGTAATTAATAAATAACTAATACTCAACCCTTTCGACGAAGTCCGGTCGGACTTACTAATAGAGCATTAGCGCGGCGCGAAATTACAATAATTTATTTAGTAATGAGGTGAATCCTGAAAAGTATCTGTGATTATGTTTTTATTCCTTCAGTTTTCTAGACACTAGCTGACACGACTTGACAGAGGGATTAAAACTAACGATCATTGTCATCCTGAGCCTGTCGAAGCGCGACAAATGAATTATCTATGCTTCGACGAGCTCAGCATGACAATTCATTTTTTATCTTACACTTAACTTTAAATTTCATCATCCTGACTACTGTCTACTGAATTCTAATAAAGTACTATTGAATGGCAGCGAGCTGCTCCTCTATGGTTTTGATCTTAGCTTCTGCATCGGCTTGCTTCTTACGCTCATTTGCAATGACCTGTTCCGGAGCGTTGTTCACAAAGCGTTCGTTACTTAACTTCTTCATAACAGAATTTAAAAAACCTTTGGTGTAATCTAATTCCTGAGTTAAAGTAGCTATTTCTTCTTCAATATTAACAGCTCCGGCTAAAGGAATGTAATACTCATTGGATTTCACTCTAAATGACAAAGCACCTTCAACTTTTTCATCTACATATTGTAAGGCACTTAAGTTCCCCAACTTTGTAATAACCGAATCAAAAGATTTGTCTGTATTTTCGTTAAGTTTTACAAACAACTCTACCTGATCTTTATTGGCAATATTCTTTTCTTTCCGAATGGTACGAATACCTGAAATTACTTCTGCTGCGAATTTTTCGTTCGCTAAAACATTTGTGTCAATTGCATTTACCTTAGGCCAAGCCGTAACAATCAATCGATCTTCTTTTGTTTCACGCTCTGTAATTAAAGACCAGATCTCTTCGGAGATAAACGGCATAAATGGATGCAACAGCTTCAACAAGTCTTCAAAGTACCCTAAAGTTGTTTCCAAAGTGGCTTTGTCAATCGGCTTTTGATATGCAGGCTTAATCATTTCCAGATAGGAAGAACAGAAATCGTCCCATACCAGTTTGTAAACGCTCATCAGAACTTCCGAAATACGGAACTTGTCGTAATTATCATTTATCGATGCTATGGTTTCACTCAACTTAGAATTAAACCAATCGATGGCAACTTTACTTGATTCCGGCTGATCAATGTCGGCAAGTTCCCATCCTTTAACCAAACGGAATGCATTCCATATTTTATTGGAGAAATTACGTCCCTGCTCACAAAGTGATTCATCAAAAGGCAGATCGTTACCTGCAGGCGAACAGAACAACATCCCTACACGAACCCCATCAGCTCCATACTTCTTCATCAACTCAATAGGATCGGGAGAATTTCCAAGCGACTTGGACATTTTACGCCCTTGCTTGTCGCGAACAATACCTGTTAAATAGACATTGTTAAACGGACGGGCACCACGGTATTCGTAGCCGGTCAATATCATACGAGCTACCCAGAAGAATAAGATCTCCGGAGCCGTAACCAGATCGTTTGTCGGATAGTAATAGTTGATCTCTTCATTATCGGGTTCCATAATCCCGTTAAATACAGAAATTGGCCATAAAGACGATGAGAACCAGGTATCCAGTACATCTGCATCTTGCTTAAGGTCTGCAGCCGTTAAATTCTTATTTCCTGTAGCTTCTTTAGCAAATTCTACAGCTTCTTCAATGGTTTTAGCCACGACAAAGTCATTCAGACCATCGCCGTAAAAATAAGCCGGAATTTGATGTCCCCACCAAAGTTGACGTGAAATACACCAATCGTGTACATTCTCCATCCAGTGACGATACGTGTTTTTAAACTTTGCAGGTACCAGCTGAACTTCATCTTCCATCACTGCATCCAAAGCGGGTGCAGCTAATTTCTCCATCTTTACAAACCACTGAATGGATATCTTAGGTTCAATAACGGCATCAGTACGTTCAGAACAACCAACTTTGGTCTGATAATCTTCAATCTTTACAAGAACGCCTAATTCATCTAGTTCTTTAGAGATCTCTTTACGAACGACAAAACGGTCTTTACCCTGATAATGTAAACCATGCTCATTTAAAGTAGCATCGTCATTTAAAACATCCACCACAGCTAAACCGTGCTTTTCTCCTATTACTTTATCATTTTGGTCGTGTGCTGGCGTAATTTTTAAACATCCTGTACCAAACTCTACATCTACATAATCATCTTCGATGATCGGAATGACTCTTCCTGCAATCGGAACAATAACTTTCCTGCCTTTTAAATGGGTGAAACGCTCATCATTGGGATTGATACAAATGGCAGTATCTCCTAAGATGGTTTCAGGGCGTGTGGTAGCAATGGTTACAAACTCCTCAGAATTTTCAACCTGATACTTAACGTAATACAATTTAGCGTTAACTTCCTTATGAATCACTTCCTCATCAGAAACCGTAGTCTTTGCCTGAGGGTCCCAGTTTACCATACGAAAACCACGATAGATCAATCCTTTTTTGTACAAGTCAACAAATACTTCCAATACGGAAGCCGAAAGCTTGTCATCCATCGTAAAAGAGGTGCGATCCCAATCGCAGGAAGCACCTAATTTCTTCAGCTGATCTAAGATGATCCCTCCATGCTTCTCTTTCCATTCCCAGGCATGATCCAAAAATTCTTCGCGGGTCAAATCATCTTTAGATATTCCTTCCTGCTTAAGTTTGTTTACCACTTTTGCTTCCGTAGCAATAGATGCATGATCGGTACCGGGTACCCAACAAGCATTTTTCCCAAGCATACGCGCACGTCGGACCAACACATCCTGAATGGTATTGTTCAACATATGCCCCATGTGTAAAACTCCCGTCACGTTTGGCGGAGGGATCACAATGGTGTAAGCTTCTCTTTCGTCCGGAGTCGATTTAAAATAATCGTTCTCCATCCAGTACCGGTACCACTTATCTTCTACTTGTATGGGATCGTATTTCTTAGGAATTTCCATGAATTCGCTTTCTTTCTAATTTAAGAATCGCAAATTTAATAATTTAGGGTTTAGAAATAGTTTAAAGTTGGAAAAAGTAGGTAGTAGGTACTAGGTAGTAGGTACTAGGTAGTAGGTACTAGGTAGTAGGTACTAGGTAGGTTGGTACTAGGAATTGACAACTCATCCCTCTTCACTCATCACTCATCACTCATCACCAAGTGTCACCCTGAGCCTGTATTGACAATTGATAACTGACAATTATGAGCACCAACACAGGCTGTTTCCAAACTATTAGCCTGTCAGGGCGAAAACTAAAAACAAATTCTTAAATTCGCAATCTGTTTTAGAACTAAAGAAAATTATTAAAACATGAATTTTGATCTAATTGTAGTAGGAAGTGGCCCCGGAGGCTATGTAACTGCGATACGTGCTTCTCAATTGGGCTTGAAAACAGCCATCGTAGAAAAAGAAAATTTAGGTGGTATTTGCCTGAACTGGGGATGTATCCCGACAAAAGCTCTTTTAAAGAGTGCTCAGGTTTTCGAATACATCAATCATGCAGAAGACTACGGTATTAAAGTAGCCGATGCGGATGCTGATTTTTCTGCCGTTGTAAAAAGAAGCCGCGACGTTGCGGGTGGAATGAGTAAGGGTATCGAGTTCCTGATGAAAAAGAATAAGATTGAGGTTCTTAAAGGAATGGGTAAGGTTGCTCCCGGAAAGAAAGTACTCGTTACGGATGACAAAGGAAAAGCTACCGAATACACAGCTAAGAACATTATTTTAGCTACAGGAGCACGTTCGCGTCAGTTGCCAAACCTTCCTCAGGACGGAAAGAAAATTATCGGTTACCGCGAAGCGCTTACCTTAAAGAAAGCTCCTAAAAAAATGATTGTAGTCGGATCGGGTGCAATTGGTGTTGAGTTTGCTTACTTCTACAATGCTATGGGAACGGATGTAACCGTTGTAGAATTTATGCCAAATGTCGTTCCTGTAGAAGATGTGGATATTTCCAAACAGTTGGAACGTTCGTTCAAAAAAGCAGGTATCAAGGTAATGACCAGTGCTTCTGTAGAGAAAGTTGATACTTCCGGTAAAACCTGTAAAGCTACGGTTAAAACGAAAAAAGGTGAAGAAACACTTGAAGCCGACATCGTTCTTTCTGCAGTAGGTATCACAGCCAACATCGAAAACATCGGATTAGAAGACGTAGGTATTGCAACGGATCAGGGTAAAATTTTAGTAAACGATTACTACCAAACAAATATTCCCGGTTACTATGCTATTGGTGATGTAATTCCTGGCCCTGCCCTGGCACACGTTGCTTCGGCTGAAGGTATTAACTGTGTGGAAAAAATCGCCGGAATGGATGTAGAGCCAATGAATATGAATAATATTCCGGGTTGTACGTACTGTTCTCCGGAAATTTCTTCTGTAGGTTACACTGAAGAAGCTGCTAAAAAAGCCGGATACGAAATAAAAGTGGGTAAATTCCCATTCTCTGCCTCCGGTAAAGCAAGTGCTGCCGGACATAAAGACGGTTTTGTAAAAGTGATTTTCGATGCCAAATACGGTGAGTGGTTGGGTTGCCATATGATTGGTGCTAACGTTACCGAAATGATCGCTGAGGCAGTTGTTGCTCGCAAACTGGAAACCACAGGTCACGAAATATTAAAAGCTATCCACCCACACCCTACCATGAGTGAGGCTGTTATGGAAGCTGTTGCCGATGCTTACGATGAAGTAATTCATATGTAAGAAGTCATAAACCAAAATAAGGTCGCCTGAAAAGTAATTTTTCAGGCGACCTTATTATTTTAGACCCTTACGTTTTTACATATTCCTACGGTACTGACCGCCGACTTCAAACAAGCTTGAAGTCATTTGACCCAGAGAACAGGTCTTGGCAACTTCCATCATTTCTGCAAAAATATTCTCATTATGAAGTGCTGCCGCCTGAAGTTTTCTCAAAGAATCACCCGTAGTACCTTTATGCGCCTTATGCAGATCCTCCAGCATATTAATCTGGTATTTCTTCTCTTCTTCGGTGGCACGAATTACTTCCGAAGGAATTACGGTAGGAGATCCTTTAGAACTCAAAAAGGTGTTTACCCCTATGATGGGATACGCTCCTGTATGCTTTAGCGTTTCGTAATAAAGACTCTCTTCCTGGATCTTTCCTCTCTGATACATGGTTTCCATAGCACCCAGCACACCACCTCTTTCGTTAATGCGATCAAATTCTTCCAACACAGCTGCCTCAACCAGGTCGGTAAGCTCCTCTATGATAAAAGATCCCTGGATCGGATTTTCGTTTTTCGCCAATCCCAACTCGCGATTAATAATTAACTGAATGGCCATGGCTCTGCGCACCGACGCTTCGGTAGGTGTCGTAATGGCTTCATCGTATGCATTGGTGTGAAGTGAATTACAGTTGTCGTAGATCGCGTACAAAGCCTGAAGCGTCGTGCGGATGTCATTAAAGTCGATTTCTTGTGCGTGTAAGGAACGACCGGAAGTTTGAATGTGGTACTTCAATTTCTGTGCACGCTCACCGGCACCGTACTTATTCTTCATCGCCTTCGCCCATACCTTTCTGGCAACTCTTCCAATCACAGCGTATTCCGGATCAATACCATTCGAGAAGAAAAAGGATAAGTTCGGACCAAAATCGTTAATATCCATACCCCGACTTAAATAATACTCTACATACGTAAAACCATTACTTAAGGTAAATGCCAGTTGCGTGATCGGGTTGGCTCCGGCCTCGGCAATGTGATAACCGGAAATAGATACCGAATAGAAATTACGAACGGTATGCTTTATGAAATACTCCTGAACATCTCCCATTAATCGCAAAGCGAATTCCGTAGAGAATATGCAGGTGTTTTGTGCCTGATCTTCTTTTAAAATATCTGCCTGAACCGTACCCCTAACCTGAGCTAAAGTTCGCTTCTTAATAGCCTGATACACATCGGTAGGAAGAACCAGATCGCCCGTAAGACCTAATAACATCAGTCCTAAACCATCGTTACCCTCCGGCAGATCACCCTGATAAACAGGTCTTGAAACAACTCTTTGTTTAAAGATCGCCTCGATCTTAGCCTCAACTTCTTTCTCTAAACCCTGCTCCTTAATGTACAATTCACACTGCTGATCGATAGCCGCATTCATAAAGAAAGCCAATAACATGGGCGCAGGACCATTGATGGTCATCGAAACAGAAGTACTCGGAGCCGACAGATCGAAGCCGGAATACAATTTCTTGGCATCATCCAAACAACAAATAGAAACACCGGCATTACCGATCTTTCCGTAAATATCAGGACGATAACCCGGATCGTTACCATACAAAGTAACCGAATCAAAAGCCGTAGAAAGACGTTTGGCCGGCATCCCTAAACTTACATAATGAAAACGACGGTTGGTTCTTTCAGGTCCGCCTTCACCGGCAAACATACGTGTTGGGTCCTCTCCTTCTCTTTTAAAAGGGAACAACCCGGAGGTAAACGGGAATTCACCCGGCACATTTTCCTGGAGTGACCAACGAAGAATATCGCCCCATCCCTTGTATTTAGGAAGACAAACTTTTGGTATTTGGATGTGAGAAAGTGATTCAGAATGTGTTTCGATCGCCAATTCCCGATCTCTTACCTTAAACTTGTACAAAGGTGCTTTGTATTTCTCAAGCTTTTCTGCCCATTGTTCAATAATACGCATGTTCTTAGGTGCCAGGTCCAGGGCAACTTTCTCGTAAGTTTCCTGAAGACCTTTTATCAATCGGTCTTTATCTTCAGGCCCGGTAGCTTTAAGAGCCGACATGGATTCATTTAAAGCATACAATTTCTGAGCAAGCTCTACCTGCTCATCCACCCACTTATCATATGTTCTGTTATTTTCCGCAATTTCAGAAAGGTAACGAACACGTTTGGGTGGAATAATAAAGATCTTTTCAGATTGTTCTTCTGTGGGAACAAAATTGGAACTTAGATCAGCTCCCGTTTTCTCAACGATCTTGTCAACCACTGCACGATACAGGGAATTCATCCCCGGATCGTTAAACTGAGAGGCGATGGTTCCGTAAACCGGAAGTTCTTCATCTTTTGCTTCCCATAAATTATGATTGCGCTTGTATTGTTTCTTTACATCACGCAAGGCATCTAAAGCTCCACGCTTGTCGAATTTATTTAAGGCGATCACATCGGCAAAATCCAGCATGTCGATTTTCTCCAGCTGCGTTGCTGCCCCATATTCGGGTGTCATCACGTAAAGACTGGTATCCGAGAATTCTTCAATTTCCGTATCAGACTGACCGATACCGGATGTTTCGAGTATGATCAGATCAAAATTGGCAGCTTTTAAAACTTCCAAAGCTTCAGAAACGTGCTTTGACAGTGCCAGATTAGATTGACGTGTGGCCAGAGAACGCATGTAAACGCGTTCGTTATTGATGGCATTCATACGAATACGGTCACCTAATAAAGCCCCTCCGGTTTTTCTTTTGGAAGGGTCTACAGAAACAATGGCGATTTGCTTGTCCTCAAAATCAATTAAAAACCGGCGAACCAATTCATCCACCAAAGAAGACTTACCGGCACCACCCGTACCAGTAATTCCCAATACCGGAACTTTGTTCTTAGCAGAAAGCTCACGAATAACATTCAACGTATCTTCATATTTCTCCGGGAAATTTTCTGCTGCAGAGATGGCCTGAGCAATTACTTTTTTGTCTTTGGCCTGTATTTTTTCAAGCACATCTTCAAGAAGATGCGCTCCTGTTGCAAAATCACTCTTCTCTACCAGGTCATTAATCATTCCCTGTAACCCCATCTCACGACCATCATCCGGAGAATAAATTCTTGTGATCCCGTAATCCATCAGCTCTTTGATCTCTTCGGGAAGGATGACTCCTCCTCCACCTCCAAAAATGCGGATATGTCCTGCGCCTTTTTCCCGAAGTAAATCGTACATATACTTAAAATACTCATTATGTCCACCCTGATAGGAAGTCATGGCGATGGAATTTACATCTTCTTGTATGGCCGTATTTACCACTTCCTCAACCGAGCGGTCGTGTCCCAGGTGAATAACCTCTACACCGCTAGCTTGAATGATACGTCGCATAATGTTAATCGCTGCATCGTGCCCATCAAATAATGAGGCTGCAGTTACAATACGTATTTTATTTTTTGATTGATAAGATTTCTGCATTTCCATAAAGCTGATCTATTGTATTAAGATAGATTCCAAAATTATAAAAATTAAGAAGAATAAGTCATTAAAGCTAATTTACTAAATACATATCTTTGCCGCCTTATGGAGTCGTGGGCAACATATGGGTACTGGGGATTATTCCTTTCTGCTTTTCTGGCAGGCTCGGTCATTCCATTTAGTGCTGAACTCCTTCTCGGAATCCTGCTCTATCAGGGGTTTCCATTAATTCCACTGGTACTCGCTGCTACAATTGGTAATTGGCTGGGCGGATACACTGCATTTTTTATGGGCTATTACAGCCGATGGGATCTAATTGAAAAATACTTTAAGATCAAATCCACGCGGGTGGAGCAGTTTAAGTGGAAGGACCGGTTTACTCCTGAATTACTTGCCCTATTGTGTTGGATCCCCATCTTGGGCTCAATCATACTCATTAGTCTTGGCATCATGCGAAGCTCCATCTTAAAAACAGGAGTCTTTATGTTTATTGGTCGCCTGCTGCGTTACCTGGTTTGGGCACTATTGAGCATCAAAGTTATTGATAGCCTGTGACCTTTTTTAAATCATGCGGTCACTCATCACTTCTCTAAAAATACGTAGCAATATCTTTAACCAGAAGTACATAAGCACCAACAGACTCAAAATAATCTTTAGTCTCTTCGTACTCTCTACTATGACCAGTTTTAGGATTAAATAACATACGATTAATTGCCCAATAGTAATCTTCCCTTAATTTCTCGTAGTTCTCATCCTGTTCATTAATTATGCTAACCTGTTCATTAATTATGCTAAAGTTATCACTTATCTGTTTCATCTCCTCCCCGCTTGGCAGTTTCCATCCGGAATTATTTTTTGCATCATCTTCAGCAGACAGATTATCAACTGAAGTATTACCTACATGCTTATACACTTTATATATATAATTTGTGCAGTTGATATCTAAAGAAAACACAAAACCTTCATCTCTATACTCTCCTATTTTAGGTAGATTATCTAGTCCGGTTCTTTTCTTTAATAATTCAGTTAAATCCTCCAACCTTTGCAAAATTTCGTTGGAAGTCGTAATATCTCCCTGTAGTTCTTCCAGGGCGGCCTGTACTGTGGTTGCCTCCAGATTTGTAATAGCATCGGCATCTACAGTAACATCAGCAGCGGTTTGAGTATCGGTAAAGACTGCTTCTGCAGGTACGTTTACTCCTACAGTAAAACCTGTTACGGTTGCGGCATTATCTACGATGTCATCTTCATCGGTATCGTAAACCGATATTTTCATATCACCACCGGCATCCGAAGTAATATCTCCCTGTAGTTCTTCCAGGGCGGCCTGTACTGTGGTTGCCTCCAGATTTGTAATAGCATCGGCATCTACAGTAACATCAGCAGCGGTTTGAGTATCGGTAAAGACTGCTTCTGCAGGTA
>Ga0207964_1000430_pt1 | contig 11342 bp, 10 predicted proteins | sample Knorr_S23_td_250_FD_185608 | JGI IMG/M metagenome (GOLD analysis project Ga0207964, IMG submission 185608) | Marine microbial communities from Southern Atlantic Ocean transect - Knorr_S23_td_250_ad_251m_LV_A (SPAdes) (version 2) | ecosystem: Environmental > Aquatic > Marine > Oceanic | place...
CCACTCTTTACTGCTCTTTAAGTTAAGTGATTGAACATACTTTCTGGCTTCTTCAAAAGGCCTATAAGTTCTATCCCGATTATTTATATAGCCAGTGCCAAGCCAGTCTCCCCAACCACACCAACCTTGATCTTTGTATGTGCTGTCTGGGTTAGAAGGGATATCTGCAGGCCTTTGGTTTGATTTGAACCATTTTTGCCAATCATTTCTATTACTTAGGCAGAGTGAGCGAGAATACTTTCTTGCCTCTTCAAAAGGCCTAAAGACTCTATCCTGAGGTGCTATATTCTCAGAGCCAAGCCAGTCTCCCCAACCTAACCAACCTTGATTTTTGTATAATTTATCAGGTGAAGAGTATATATCAGGCGGCCTGTGAGCTGATTTGGCCCATTTTTGCCAATCCCTTTGGGATTTCAAGTCTAAAAAGTGGGCATAATCTCTCGCCTCTTCAAAAGATCTCCAATTGGCTTTACCAACCGTCTGCCAGAGCTTTGTTGTGATGTTTACATAGAAGTTTTGATAATCTATATCTAACGCCTCAATAATATCCCCATCGATATCAATAATATTTTGTCCGCTTAAAGACTGACGGGATTCTCTATTTCTTATTTCCTCTGCAATACGTTCGTCCTGAGTAGACAGCGCAGTCAGTACTCTTGCGATGGCTTTAAAGGCTGTCGTTTCTGTAAACTCTTCCAAACTGATTCCATCTGGGACGATGATTGGTAACAGGATGTAGCCATATGTTTTCCCCGTCTCCTTAGATGGCCTCATAGCTCTGCCAGCTGCTTGAATAATATCAACAACACTCTGCTTGGGGTCAACGAATGTCACACAGTCAATTGCAGGAATATCAACCCCTTCGGTAAGGCAACGGGCGTTAGTAATCAGGGATAGATTATCTTGGGTAAACTGATTGAGAATTTGGGCTCTTTGACCTGCTGACAGTTTACTTGAGATATTTCGATTCTCTATTTTGTTTTTATTGCCCAGTAATCCAGAAAATGCCTGTTGTTGTTTTGCAAAATTCACTGCCCTCTCGATACTTCTATGGAACGAAACAGCATGTTTAATTCCGTGCTTTGCAAAGGTTTTTTCAATAGCAATTCCAGCAGCTAGATTGTGGATATCTGTCTTGATCTTTTGATTGCCAATAGCTACTAAAATTTCTGAATTCTCCGAGATCAGTCTTGCAACATCACGCTCAGTCACAGCTACGGTTAGGATTTTGTAATCGCAGATAACCTTGTCAGCGATAGCCTCTTTAAAGGACATCTGGTGAAAAATTTGACCATAGATATCTTTATTATCCATTGAGACTATGTTGTCGGTCCCCTGTCTGTAGACCCGCTCGGTGGCGGTCATAAAAAGTCGTTTCTCGATCTTTATGTTTTTATCAGACAGCAAAGTGGCAAAGACTTTATTCTTTCGGCCAACGGTCTTGTGGGCCTCATCAGCAATCAAAAGGTCGATAGAGATGTTGGCTTCCTTACAGGAATAGGCCAGCTTCTTACTACTTTGGTACGTGGTGAAGATAAGCTTTGGCTCTGTGGTTTTTTTCTGATAAAACTAATGATCTCTGAGGGGACAGTGGTACTTGGAATGCCAGACTCGTAAACTGTTGCGACAGTACTATCAGCCTCTTTCATATTGCCAACACTGTCGTCACTGCAAACAGCAATCCAGTTGGGGTGAATACCTTCTGCTAGGTACTCTGAGGTCCAATCCTCTAAGCTCTGTTTGACAAGTGCCAGACTGGGAACTGCGACAATAACTGATCTTACGTTGAGTTTCCGTGTTATCCAGTAGGCTATCAGGCTCTTACCCGTACCACAGGGCATTATTAGTGTTCCACGCTTAGATCTGTTATCCAGAAAGTGCTCTTTAGCTTTGGTAATAGCCTTTTCTTGATGCTTTCTGGGGTGCCGTTGCTTTGGTGGTTGCAACAAATTGCTTTTACAGACGTCGATCATCTGCTGCCATTGACTATCAGTGATACTTATCCAGTTCTGGAGGCCAATTTCTGTTGTATCACCCATAAGGTGCGATTTCTTAATTTTTTTATTGCAACTGTGAGCAATTAACCCATAGGAAATATTTTTACCTGTTACGAAAGAGAGACTTAGAAATTTTGAGAGTTCTTTTGTTGTAAGGGCTTCATCACTGTTAGACCGATACTTAGACTGAACTGACCAGAATTCACCATCATAGGTTTCACATAAGAGGTCGATACCTTCATCGTCTTTGGGTAGATTTAGCTGTTTGCGCACATGTTCAGGGAGTTCATTTGAGGCTGGATTATTGCACCACCACACAGTTTTTATCTTAGATCTGTAGATTGGGGATGTTGTTAGATATAACTGGGTCAGACGTTCAAATAGATGGCCTTTATCTTGGGTTGAGTGCTGACGCTCAACAAGGGTTCTAAATTCATTCCAAGAGGCGCATTCTGCAATTAAAGTATCGATTCTTGTGGGTGTATACATGATTTAATTTTCCTTAATCTATAAGTTTTCATTCCTTTATTATTGATTAAGAATAGTTGAATATACTTCAAATTCAATTAGGTCATTAAAAAATTGGGTTGCCTGATGCAAATCTTGGTGGTGTATAGTTTTAATTTTTTCGATCAGACAAAAATTAAAACTTTCGTTATATCAAAGTTTTTATCTCCTCTTCTTTTAGGTAAAATGATGGCAATAAATTGTATTGCGACGAATCGCCTTTTATCTTCGGATTACAAATTTTTCCAAACACAAAATAAAAGCCAAAATAGGTTGATACTTTATGTCTGCACAAGTTCTTGATGGCAAATCACTGGCAACCCAAACAGAGGCTGAATTAACTCGGCGTGTGGCGCAGTTAAAACAGGCTAATGCTGGCCGAGCCCCTATTTTGGCAACTATCTTAGTGGGAGCTGATCCCGCTTCTGCTACCTACGTCAAAATGAAGCAAAATGCCTGTAAGCGTATAGGTATGGAAAGTATTGCCGTTGAACTTGGCGAAGAAACGACTACCGAACAGTTATTAGCTAAGATCAATGAGCTAAATGCCAATCTCGACTGTCATGGCATACTATTACAGCATCCAGTACCTGCTCAGATAGACGAACGCGCCTGCTTTGATGCTATAGCCGTCGAAAAAGATGTGGATGGTGTCACCTGCTTGGGTTTTGGTCGAATGGCGATGAATGAGCCTGCCTATGGCTCGGCGACCCCGCAGGGCATTATGCGTATTCTTCAGGCCTATGATATCGAATTATCGGGCAAGCATGCGGTGGTAGTGGGCAGAAGCCCTATTCTCGGCAAACCTATGGCTCTGATGCTTTTAAATGCCAATGCCACGGTGACTATCTGTCATTCAAAAACGCAAAACCTGGTAGCGTTAATCAAACAGGCCGATATAGTAGTCGGTGCGGTGGGTCGTCCAGAATTTATTAAGGCTGAATGGATTAAACCGGGTGCTGTGGTGGTGGATGCCGGCTATCATCCCGGTGGTGTTGGTGATATAGAGCTGGAGCCTATTAGCAAAACCGCAGCCGCTTATACGCCTGTCCCTGGTGGTGTGGGCCCTATGACCATTAATACATTGATACTACAATCGGTCATGGCGGCGGAGAAAAAGCTTAGCTAACCATTTAACTATTATTTTATCTGGGTGTTGTTCAATTTGATAAAAGTAATTTAGTTGCCCACCGAGGTCTTCAAGCAAGCTTTCCAAACAACAGGCTACTATCTCTCGCCAAAGCAATGGGAGGTGGGTGCAACATATAGTGAATTAGATTACCAATTAAGCAGTGATCAGCCCCCTTTTAGATTTATCTGCATATGCGCGAGAGCAGATTAGAGAAGCCTTTAAACCATAAAGATTAACGAGTCAGCGAATAGCTTACTAACAGACTAGACCAACTTTCACCGCGTACGTTAAGTATCTTGACCATAAAAAAAGAGAACAGACCTAAGCATCCTGAAAGATATAGCTAAATTGTCTGTTTACGCGGCTATGATCTACGCCACTGAGTACCTTCACGACTATCTTCTAGGACCACGCCGCCATCAAGCAACTGCTGCCTTATTTGATCAGCTTTGGCAAAATCTCTCGCTTGTTTCGCTTGATGCCGCGCCTCAATTAAGGCTTCAATTTCGGTAGCCGATAGCTGGTCATCAGTTCTGGCTTGGGTAAACCACTGCTCTGGATCTGTTTGCAATAAACCCAGCAAATCAGCTAGACCCATAAGCTCAGCCATTAGTTCAGCTTGCTGATCTTCTGACGCCTGACCTACAGCCTTGGCAAGACGATAGAGCTCACTGATAGCCACTGGGGTATTAATATCATCAAGAAGTGCCTTGTAGCCATCCCCTGAGCAGTTTAAAGCTGTATCTTGAGGTTCTACGCCGCGAATAAAGCCATACAGACTATCTAATGTACGCCAGGCACTATCTAGTAATTCCTTACTAAAGTTTTGCTCCGAGCGATAATGAGATGACAAAATTACATAGCGCAGCACTTCACCGGGGTATTCCTGCAAAAGATCGTTAACTAAACGAAAGTTGCCAAATGATTTGGACATTTTTTCGCCATCAATGTTAATAAATCCATTATGCATCCAAAAATTGGCTAAGGGCTTGCCATTATTGGCGCAACAGCTCTGAGCAATTTCATTTTCATGGTGGGGAAATATAAGGTCCTGTCCACCGGCATGGATGTCGATGGTATCGCCTAAGTGCTTTTTAATCATAGCGGAACATTCAAGGTGCCAACCTGGGCGCCCTCGACCCCATGGGCTATCCCAGCCAGGCTCGTTATCGGCCGATGGTTTCCAGAGGATAAAATCACCGGCATAGTGCTTATAGCCTGCTACTTCAACCCGAGCACCCGCCTCTTGTTCATCAAGGTTACGCTTTGAAAGCTGGCCGTAATTAGGCATTGAGGGCACTGAAAACAGTACATGACCCTTATCAGCTTCGATTTCACTATCAGCTTCATAGGCATGTCCCTTATCAATAAGCGCCTGAACCATTTCTATCATTTCAGGGATATGGTCAGTGGCATAAGGTGTTTGGTCAGGCGCAAGGGTATTTAATGCCTGTATATCATCAAAATAAGCCTCTGAATATTCTTTAGATATTTCATTAATATCCTTAGATAACTCATTGGATTTTTTGATTATTTTATCATCTATATCAGTGATATTTCTGGCATAAATAACATTCGGATAAAGGCTGCGAAGCACGCGATATAATGTATCAAATACCACCGCCGGACGGGCATTACCTATGTGAACATAGTTATAAACCGTTGGGCCACAGGCGTACATGGTGATTCGCTTAGAGTCTATTGGCTCAAACACCTGCTTTTGACGGGTTAAGCTATTGTAGAGTTTGAGTTCCATTAAGCTTTCCAGTTATCCCGCAATCCAATGGTGCAGTTAAAGACAAGGCCTTGTGATTTACTATCGCGACAAAAGTAGCCTTCGCGCTCAAATTGATAGTACTCAGTAGGCTGAGCATCCGCAAGACTAGTTTCGGCCTTGCATCCATCAAGTACTACAAGAGAGTGAGGATTAATATGGTCGGTAAAGCTACCCTCACCAGAATCTGGCAATGCTTGATTAAACAGCCGATCGTATAGATTCACTGTGCAATCCACAGAATTAACCGCTGATACCCAGTGAATAACCCCTCTAGGCCTTACACCCTCTGGCGCATCAGCACCTACGGTATTTTCAACCACAGAGACTTTAATTTCTTGTATATCACCATTATTGTCGCGAATAACTTTATCTGCACGAATAATATAAGCACCTCGGAGCCTGACATATTCACCCAGCACCAGGCGCTTAAATTTCTTGCGCGATAAGCTTGTATCTTCAGAGAAATCGGCCTGATCAATATAAATTTGACGGTCGAAAGCAAGTTCTCTTGAGCCGAGATCATCGCGCTGCGGATGAGATGAGGCTGTAAATAGTTCAGACTGGTCATAATTGGTAAATGTCACCAAAAGCGGCTTAAGAACACACATAGCGCGCCGTGCATTATTATTTAAGTCATCGCGGATAAAATGCTCGAATTGAGCCATATCCACAACACCATCAGTCTTGGCTACTGCTAAACTGTCGCAGAAGTTACGAATAGCATTAGGGGTGACACCTCGGCGACGCAAACCTGAAATAGTCGGCATTCTAGGGTCATCCCAAGCATCTACATGCCCTTCGTCAACAAGCTGTTTGAGCTTGCGCTTGCTGGTAATACTGTAATTGAGATTTAGACGACCAAATTCATATTGACGAGGTGTTGATGGCACATCTAAATTTTCAATAAACCAGTTATAAAGCGGCCTGTTAGCGGCAAACTCTAGAGTACATATAGAGTGAGTCACGCCCTCAATTGCATCTTCTTGACCATGAGCGAAGTCATAAGCGGGATAAATATTCCACTTATCTCCAGTTCTATGGTGAGTAATACGCTTAATTCTGTATAGAACTGGGTCACGCATATTGATATTGGGCGATGCCATATCAATCTTAGCGCGCAAAGTCATTGTACCTTCTGCAATTTCACCGGCTTTCATTTGCTCTAAAAGCGCCCTGCTTTCTACTGCCGGCCTATCCCGATAGGGGCTATCTTTACCCACTTCGGTTAGCGTGCCGCGATAGTCGCGCATCTGTTCCGCATTAAGCTCGCATACATAAGCTTTTTGAGCGTCAATTAAATCGCAGGCCCACTGGTAAAATTGATCAAAATAATCAGAGGCATAACGAATATCACCACTCCAGTTAAAACCCAGCCATTTAACATCTTCAATAATTGACTGAACGTACTCATCGCTCTCTTTTTCTGGATTGGTGTCATCGAAACGCAGATGGCAATCACCATCAAATAATTTAGCCAGCCCAAAATTTACACAGATCGATTTAGCATGGCCAATATGTAGGTAGCCATTGGGTTCAGGAGGGAATCTAGTCACTACGCTAGATGCCTTTCCTGAGGCTAAATCATCACTAATGATTTGCTGAATAAAATTGCTTGGTTTTTCACTGTCAGTCATATTGATTCGCTTGAGGGCTTATTAAGGTGCGAAGTATAGCTCCCAGCTAGCTTTCAATAAACCTTAACCCTTCACGGAGGTGAATTTTTTTGAAAATCAGCCATCCATTTACGACTTATTTCCACTAATCACAAAGATCGCTTTGATTTACTGCGGTTACAAATTAAAATATAGACTAGCTTCCCAATAAATTACTGGACCTAAATATGATTACTCTCCGCACTACTATGGGCGATATTTCAATTGAATTGGATTTTGATAAAGCGCCTTTATCAGCTGCAAACTTTTTAAGTTACGCCAAGGACGACTTCTATAATGACACGGTTTTTCATCGGGTGATAAATGGATTTATGGTTCAGGGCGGCGGCATGACCTCCGATATGCAGCAAAAGCAAACCAAAGCATCGATTGAAAATGAAGCTGATAACGGTCTTAAAAACGATACTGGCACACTGGCGATGGCAAGAACGGCTGACCCACATTCGGCCTCATCCCAATTCTTTATCAATGTCTCCAATAATGATTTCCTTAACCATAGCGGCAAAAATATGCAGGGCTGGGGCTATGCCGTATTCGGAAAGGTTGTTGAGGGTATGGATGTGATTGAGAAAATCAAAGCAGTGCCCACAGGCAGTGCATTTGGTCATCAGGATGTACCGGTTGATCCAATTGAGATAACTGAAACGATTATTAGTGACGATTACGCTGCTAAATAATTTAGACTATTTATGGCTCTCCTGTTTATTTCAGATCTTCACTTATCCCCTGAGCGCTCGGCGGTAACCCGGGCGTTTTTGCGTTTTCTTGAACAGAAAGCCGCCTCAGCTGAGGCATTGTTTGTTCTCGGTGATCTTTTTGAAGCATGGATTGGCGATGATGATACCTGCCCTATTGGTTCTGAGGTACAAAGTGCCTTTAAACAGCTCACTGACAAGGGCGTTGCCTTGTTTATTCAGCACGGCAATCGCGATTTCTTTTTGGGTAAGCGCTTTATGCAGGCGACAGGCGCCACTTTACTTGCTGATGAACACCTAGTGGAATATAGGGGTCAAACTGCCCTAGTGATGCATGGCGATACCCTGTGCATAGATGATGTCGACTATATTCGCTTTAGACGCAAAATTCGTCATCCCATCAGTAAATTTTTGTTGCAGTTACTGCCCTTAAGGTTTCGACAAAAGCTGGCTAATAATATGCGTGCTAGAAGCAAGGCCGCTAATGCTAATAAACCCAGCGAAATTATGGATGTCAACGCAGATGCCGTTGATGCAATAATGGCTAAGCATCAAATTAAAACACTGATACATGGTCATACCCATAGGCCTGATCGCCATCAACATAATAGTGGCGAAAGAATTGTATTAGGTGACTGGCATAATCAGGGCTGGGTGGTAATCTGGGGCAACAATGGCTTTGAGCTACAGAGCTTTGCCATTGACTAATGGGTTACAGTTATTTGTCTTCAATTTAGTGGCCTTACCCATCTTTGCTTGACAGATTCAAAGCTTTAAATGACCTTGCTAGGTTGCTACATAAGTGATATCCGTGACCCAAGCTAGATCACACTGACTAAAAGTAAACGATTGATTGAAATGTTATACCCGTTTATACATTAAAAAATAATTTTATAGTCAGGCTTCTTATGATTACACGGATTGTCTAAATTACTTATTGGATAGCCATTATCTGAAAGAGGTGGCTCAAGAGGAACTAAGCTCTTGTTCACCCAGGTAAGTTCAACCGTGTCAGGAAAATCAAGTTCTGTTGAATAGGCACCATGATTGTTTCCATGTATATGTGCCAAGTAGTAATGTTCACTCAGTTTATTAATCGTCTTATTAAACCGTTCAGGATTTTCTGCAATATGGTGATATTCACAGGCAATGTAGCCTATACGCTCAGCGTTATTAATAATGTCTTCTGTTACTTTATATTCAGCATCTTCAATATCCATCTTCAGAAAAATATCAAGAGATGAATCACTATTACATTTGTTTACAAGCTCCGAGATAGTAATTTTCCCACTTGAAGAATTATCAGATACTTCAAGCGGAAGAAACCTATTGTTACCACTAAAAAATTCTCTAAACTTTTTAATGTTCTTTGCTTTAGTTGTATAAATTTGATGCTTCTTCTTATCCAAAAGAGCATTAATAACAGATTTTACAACCGCCTGAACTCTTCTTTTTCGTAAAAAAACAGGCGTTACTGTGTAATCAACGCCTATACAACACATATCTTTGTTGGTTTGGCTAAATTGTAGGTCAAATGAAATATCGTCGTTAATACCCAACGAGAGTAAAAACTTGCAGCTGTTAAGTGCCTCCTCTGGTACCACATAACCACCATCAAATCGATTTCCGACACGTATTAGGTTTGAAAATAAGAGTGGGCGAATTTTTTCCTTATCAATCATTTACCAATTCCTTTGCATTCTTTAATCAAATTTTACTCTGTAAGTGTGTAAAAAAAACCGCGAAGGGTATAACACTTAAATCAGCCGGCTACATTGATTTGTTAGGCTTTTTTGATACTTCACCACACTGCATTATTGTGTACGCTAAATTCCAATGTTCGTAGGCCTAACAGTACGTTTATGACGCCTAACGGCATCATAATAATTAACCGCGTGCCGGCACGGCACTTTAATTCCTAAACCAATTGCCGACTACACTGTATGATCTTAAACGTAGCAGGTTTTCAGCATTTTGCTATTTTTCTAATTAAACAAAATCGAGAATCTTTCACTATAATTCTGTAAATGTGCCATTGACTAAGGGTTACAGTTTGCTCTCTGGGTAGTCTGCATCTGGATAATATTGCAGTATCGCTTGGCAGTAAAATGCTCCCACTCAAAACCGTTGCTATCGTATTGTGAAGCTATTTGAGAGGCTTCAGAATCTTCAAAACCCAAATGACGCACAGTTCCCGCCTTATCTGGCTGTTCAGTAATGGACAGATTGACTTCATTAGTGCGCCATAGGGCATAGCGATTTTTGGCTATTGCTATCGGCTGACTACCCAATAGTATGCTGTATTCAGCCACTGATACCTCAAGACAATTGACCGCTAGTGCGAGATGCAATTTTTTTATTCCACTATATCCTTATAATTTTAATACCTTCAAAGATTAGAATAGTCTCTAAAAGACTGGAAAACTATCCCCTATGGAGTATTATTAACCTATATATTTAACTTAATTAATCAGGGTATTAACCATGAACACAAATCCAGATAAATATAGCTCTACAACGGCTACTGCAAGCATTGCAACTGACGGCCTTGATCCAGCGGTTGCCAAGGTTCTTAGAAGTACTTATACGCTACTTGGTATTACATTGGCGTTTAGCGCCATGATGGCGGGCTTATCCATGGCAATTAATGCCCCATTCTTTGGGCTCTGGACTTTGCTGCCCTATTTTATCTGTTTATGGATGGTGGAAAAAAATAAAAACAATGCCTCTGGTATTGCTTGGGTTTTTGCGTTAACCGGTTGGCTTGGCTTTACCACGGGGCCCATTCTAACTATGTATTTGGCGGTCACCGGCTCAGGGCCGATTATGATGGCACTGGGTTCAACTGCATTAGTATTTTTTGCCGCTTCTGCCTACGTATTGACCACCAAGAAAAACCTTAATTTTATGACTGGTTTTCTAATGACAGGCATACTGGTTGCCTTTGTCGCAGGAATTGCTAATGTCTTCCTTCAAATACCCGCACTAGCGATTACCGTTAGTGCTGTCTTTGCCTTTTTGTCGGCCGGCATCATTATGTGGCAAACCAGTGCAATTATTCACGGTGGCGAGCGCAATTATATTTCCGCCACGGTGACGCTATTTGTGATGATCTACAATTTGTTTCTTAGCTTGCTGCATATTTTTGGTGTTATGAATGACGATTAATTGATTGTTTTATAGATTGCAGCACAAAGCCCTGCCCTGTGTAGGGCTTTTTAGTTGTAAAGCAGTCTACAACAAATAGCTTATGACAGAAGACAGCAACTATCTCAGCGGTTTACCTCCCTGGTCCAAGGATCAGGCGCTTGAACTTGGCCTGAAGGAAGGCTTAAATCTAGACAGGGCACATATTGAGATATTGCTCACTGCGCGTAACTTTTTTTCTACCTATGGTTTTTCACCTTCGATGCGACCATTATGCAAAGTGGTAACCCATAATTTAGGTGTTGAAAAAGGTCGCAGCCTCTATCTAAATAAGCTTTTTCCTGGAAGCCCAGCTAAGCTGGTTGCTAAATTGGCAGGACTCCCAAAACCAAAGAACTGTATCTAATGAATCTG